>RCUR01000650.1_pt1 | contig 12442 bp, 10 predicted proteins | sample 2166151 | NCBI WGS metagenome assembly RCUR01 (sample SAMN09932785, study PRJNA488358) | compost metagenome | isolation source: compost soil in an enriched community | place: Germany: Experimental Botanical Garden
ACCAGCCACGGCGCCTACAAGTTCACCAAGCCGCCGACCGGTGACATCCTCGCCATCGACCGCATCAAGGAAATCCACAAGCGCATCCCCAACACCCACCTGGTGATGCACGGCTCCTCCAGCGTTCCGCAGGAGTGGCTGAAGGTGATCAACCAGTTCGGCGGCGACATCAAGGAAACCTACGGCGTGCCGGTCGAGGAAATCGTCGAGGGCATCAAGCACGGCGTGCGCAAGGTCAACATCGACACCGACCTGCGCCTGGCCTCCACCGGCGCCATCCGCCGCATGATGGCCGAGCAGCCGAGCGAGTTCGACCCGCGCAAGTTCTTCGCCAAGACCATCGAAGCCATGCGCGACATCTGCATCGCCCGCTACGAAGCCTTCGGCACCGCCGGCAACGCCTCGAAGATCAAGCCGATCTCCCTGGAAGGCATGTACCAGCGCTACGCCAAGGGCGAGCTGGCCGCCAAGGTCAACTGATCCGGCGCGTACTACCCCGCTAGTCACACAAGGCCCGCTGCGTGCGGGCCTTGTGCTGTCCGGGGCTCCGGTTCGCCCACGGCAGGGATGCGCGCGGCGCCGATCACAGGCATTCGATGCGGTTGCGGCCGCTGGACTTGGCGCGGTAGAGCGCCATGTCGCTGCGCGAAAGGGCGGCATCGACGCTGGTATCGCTGGCAGTCAGGACGGCGATGCCGATGCTGAGGGTCATGGCGATGCACTGATCGCCGTGCTGCAGCGGGTTTTGCGCCAGTTGTTGCTGCACGCGCCGGGCAAAGGCCGTGGCCTCGGTGAGGTTCGCACCGCTGAGGATCACGGCAAACTCCTCGCCACCGACCCGGCCGGCCATGTCGCTTTTGCGCAACTGCGCGCGCAGGATGTCTGCGAAATGCCTGAGCGCCAGGTCGCCGGTCGCATGCCCCCACCGGTCGTTGATCGACTTGAAGTGGTCCAGGTCGCACATCAGCACCGCCGCGCAGTGGCCCGCGCTGCGCTGCATGCGCGCCAGCTCGGCCTCGATCTGCGTCATCAGGTGGCGCCGATTGGGCAACTGGGTGAGGAAGTCGGTGGTGGCGAACTCCAGCAGCTCGGCCTCGATGCGCTTGCGCTCGGTCACGTCAGTGATGAAGCCGTGCCACAGGGTGCTGCCGTCCTCCAGCCGCCGCGGTTGCGCGGCGCCGTGTCGCCAGCGCAGTCCCTGTCTGGGCAGTCGGACGCGGTACTCCAGGTCCCAGGGCGTCAGGCTGGTCGCCGAGGCGTCGAGCGCAGCCCTGTAGGCGGGCAGGTCATCCGGGTGAATCAGCGCGTCGATCATCGCGTCGCTGTCGGCGACCTGCTCCGGGGTGACCTCGTAGATAGACTGGATGCCGGCGCTGGCGTAGGAGAACAGCGACTCGCCAGTCGGCCAGCGCCGGTACTGGAAGACCAGGCCGGGAACCTCATTGGTCAGGTTGGTGAGCAGGTCGACGGACTGCTGCAGCCGCTCCGACAGCGCGTGCATGGCGGTGATGTCGGTGGTGGTGCCGATCATGCGCAGCGGTCTGCCCTCGCGGTCGCGGCTGACCACCTTGCCGCGGCTGGAGATCCACTTGTAGCGGCCATCCTTGCAGCGGATGCGGTGCTCCACCGCGTAGCCTTCCGTCTTGCCCTCGAAGTGCGCCTGGATCGTGGCCTGCACGTAGGCCAGGTCGTCGGGATGGATGCGCTGGTAGCTGTCTTCGATGCGATTGCCGACCTCGGCATCCGCATAACCGAGAATCGCTTTCCAGCCGCTGGAGTAGTGGATCTCCCCGGTCTGCACATTGCGGTCCCAGATCCCGGTGCCACTGCCGGCGATGGCCAGTGCCATTCTGCGTTCGCGGTCACGCAGGTCGGCGGCATCCGCCTGCAGCCTGGCTTGAGCGCGATCGCTTTCGACGCTGGCTGCCGCCAGGCGGGCAAGGTCGCGGAAGCATTCGCGCTGCCCGCCATCCAGTGCCTGCGGCTGGTCGTCGAGCAGGACAAAGACCCCGATCGTGCTTCCGTCCGCGGCGAGCAGTGGGCAGGCGGCATAGAAGCGCATGCACGGATTGTCGATGACCAGCGGGTGGTGGCGAAAGCGCTCGTCGGTGTGGGTATCGGGCACCACCAGCATCCCGTCGCCAAACAGTGAGTGCTCGGAGAACGGCAGGTCGCCGGGCTTTTGCCCGCCGGGTGGGCCGGCGCAGGAGACAAGCCGTTGCCGGTCGGCGTCGATCCGCATGATCAGCGCGACGGCGACGCCGAAGTGGCGTTTCGCCAGACGAGTCAGGCCGTCAAAGCGCTCGTCCGCTACCGGGGGCGTGGCGTCGGGCGATTTGCGGCTCGCGATCTGCGGGCTGGCGGCGTCAGGGGGCGCGGAAGTCAGCATATCCAGTTAACTCGACGGTGGCCGGGAGGCGATGCGTTGGGTACAGGAAGGACAACTGTAGCCTGTAGTCTAGCTGCGTGCTGCAAGGCTCGGTGGGCAGACCTGGTCTGTCTGACGGAGTGGCACGCCCGCAGTTGCCGCGGCCGGGTAGAATGCGCCCATTGTCTGCCGCCCCCCGATGCCCATGACCCCGCTCAAATACCTTTCCGCCTACCCCCTGCAATTGCAGGACCAGGTACGCCGGCTGATTGCCGACGAGCGCCTGGGCGAGTACCTGGCCAAGCGTTACCCCGAGCGCCACGCGGTGCAGAGCGACAAGGCGCTGTATGCCTACGTCATGGAACTCAAGCAGCAGTACCTGCGCAATGCGCCGGGCATCGACAAGGTGCTCTACGACAGCAAGCTGGACGTGGTGCGCAAGGCCCTCGGCCTGCACACCGCGGTCTCAAGGGTGCAGGGCGGCAAGCTCAAGGCGAAGAAGGAGATCCGCGTCGCCGCGCTGTTTCGCGACGCGGCACCGCAGTTCCTGCAGATGATCGTGGTGCACGAGCTCGCGCACCTGCGCGAGTTCGACCACAACAAGGCGTTCTACCAGCTCTGCGAGCACATGCTGCCGGGCTATCACCAGCTGGAGTTCGACCTGCGGGTCTATCTGACCTGGCGCGAGCTGGGCGCCAACCAGCCCGTGTAGGCGGCCCGACCCCGGGGCGATGCTCCTGGCCCTTGGCGGACCTGCGGATCGCATCGCGGCGAGGGCGCGCTTCCCCGGGTCGAGTCCTTATTGCGCCGCCATCACCACCTTCAGCACCTTCTTGAAGGTCTCGATTTCCTCGGTGCTGACCCCGGCGAACACCGCTTCCTGTTGGCGCCGGGAGATGTCCCACAGCGCCTCGGTCTGCGCCCGACCGGCGTCGGTCAACTGGTGGCCGGCGGTCGTTTCGCTGACCAGGCCCTTCTGTTGCAGGTTGGCCAGCGCCTCCTTGATCTCGCGGGTCGGCATCGCCACCTCGCGCTGCAGGGCGACCAGGTCCAGCTGGGCGCTGTCTTCCAGCACCATCAGCATGCGCGCCTCGCTGGTGCTCAGGCCGGTGGACAGCTGCTTGGGGGCGTAGCTGGCCTGGTAGGCGTTGACCGCCTGGATCATCAGATAGAACAGGTTGCTGCTCATCAGCCGGCCGTGCATGGTGGCCGGCGCGGCGTTCGGGTCGCTCTTCTTCGGCGCGCGCGGATGCGGCAGGACCATCGAGTAGGCGCCCTGGTGGTAGAGCAACGGCGAGCGGCCGAAGTCGTCGAAGGCGGCGACCTTGCCGATCAGGATCCAGTGGTCGCCGCCGTCCACCTGCTGGAAACGCTCGCACTGGAAGCGTGCCGCGCAGTCGGGGAACAGCGGCGCGCCGCCCAGGCCGGCTTCGTAGACGACGCCGGCGAACTTGTCCTCCTGCGGGCGGGCGAAGTGGTTGGACAGCTCGATTTGGTCGGCGGCGAGGATGTGTACCGCGAAGTGGCTGGCGGCCTCGAACACAGCCTGGCTGCCGGAGCGCTTGTCGATGCTCCACAGCACCAGCGGCGGCTCCAGCGACACCGAGTTGAAGCTGTTGGCGGTCACCCCGACCTGCTCGCCGGACGGGCTGCGGGCGGTGACGATGGTGACGCCGGTGGCGAAGTTGCCGAGGGCGCGGCGGAACACTCGGGGGTCGAAGCCGGTTGCGCTGGTTGTGGTCATTGCGGACTCTCCGGTCGTGGCGTCTGGGGCCTGCCTGCACCGGCAGGCTGGGCTGCGTGGCGCTTGTGAATTTCAGTCTAGGGTGGCTGGGTGGGCAAGACCAGCGGCCGGGGCGCCGTGTCCCGCTCGGCGTGCGGGCCTCAGGGCGGCGGCTGGCCTGGCGGCGGCGCTGCACCACGTGGCCGGGGCGTGCCGAGCAGGCGCAGGGCGCTGACCAGCAGCGGTACGTAGGGGCCGGCCTGGCGCAGCCAGCGGCGCAGGCCGCCGATGTTGCGGCCGCCGAAAAAGCCCAGCAGGGTGACACCGGCCAACCCCCACAGCGGCGCGTGGCGCAGGTTCATCTGCTGTTGCCAGGCGCGCACCTGCTGCAGCGGCTGGGTCAGGCGCAGGGTTTCGTAGTGCAGCTCCTGGCGATGCAGCTCCAGTCGCATGCGCACCAGCGCCTTGCGCATCTGTTGCGGGGTGGCGTGCTCCGGCAGGCGAGGCGGGATCATGGCAGCAGTTGCTCGCGGTCTCGCGCCAGCTCTTCGAGACTGGCGCTGAAAGGGGAGGTCTGCCGGCGCAGGGCGGCGAACAGGCGCCACAGCGCGAGCAGGCAGCCGAGGCCGTGGCACAGGCACAGCACGATGATCGCCTCCAGGCGGTGGCTGTCCCAGAACAGCAGCAGCACCAGCACGCTGAGGGCGAACAGCAGCAGGAGGCCGAACAGCAGGGCCAGACCGGCGTACAGCAACTGGCGCAGGCTGGCGGCCTTCTGCTCTTGCAGTTCGATGCCCAGCAGTTCGAGGTGAGCGTGCAGCATGCCGAGGGCAGCCGCGCCCGCACCGCGCAGCGCGGAGTTGCCAGCGGGGCTGGATGTGCCGTCCTGCGCTCCCTCGCTCATCGCTTCAGCGTCGCGCGATCAGCATACCGAGCAGCACGCCGAGGCCGGCACACAGGCCGAGCGACTGCAGCGGGTGCTCCTGTACATAGTGTTCGGTCGCCTGCACGCCGGCCTTGCAGCACTCGCGCACCGACTCCTGGTTGGCGTTCAGGCTTTTGCGGGCACGCACGAGGCTGGCCTGGATCTGCTCGCGCAGCCCCTCGGCCTGATCGCCAACCAGGCTGGCCGACTGCTGCAACAGCTTCTCGGTGTCCTGAACCAGTGCCTGGAAATCTGCCAGCAGCGGATCCACGGAAGGGGTCTTGTGGGCCATGGGCGGTTCTCCTCGGTTGAGTGAGCCTTGAGTGTAGGACGGCCTGCCGGCATTTGCCCGGGTCGTCACGGCCGCTCGACCGCCGGGCTTCAGGCCGCCGGCGGCAACGCTGCGGCGGGCTCGCTGTCCGGGTGCAGCAGGCGCTCCGCCAGGCTGCGCAGGGGCGCCAGCTGGCGACAGATCAGCGCCAGTTCGGTGTGCAGCAGACGCTGGCGCTCGTCGATGTCCTCCGGCAGCTGCTCCAGCTCGCGGGCCAGGGCCTCCTCGTCGAGGGCCGGACTGGCCGGCGCGCGGCGCTCGACGAGGCCGGCGGCGATCGCCTCGAGACTGCCGGCCAGGTGCGCGGCGGCCTGTTCGATCAGCCCGCCGCGCAGCTCGACCGGCAGCGCCGCACGGTGCGCGCCGAGCGCCGACAGGTAGCTGAGCAGGGTGTGCGACAGCGCCAGGCAGCGAAAGCCGATATCCGCCTCGCGGCGAAAGTGGCCGGGCTCCAGCAGCATGCTGGCCAGGGTGGCGGACAGCGCGGCGTCGGCGTTGTGCGCGTTGCGCCGGGCCAGGCGGTAGGCGAGGTCGTCGCGCTTGCCGCTGGCGTACTGCTCGATGATCTGCCGCAGGTAGCGGCTGTGGCAGCTCAGGGTACTGGCCACCACTCGGTGCAGGCGCCGGCCCTGCCAGTCGGGGAGGATCAGGAACACCGCCAGGCCGGCGATCAGGCTGCCGAGCAGGGTATCGACCAGGCGTGGCCAGATCAGCCCGTAGCCGTCGCCGACCTGGTTGAAGCAGAACAGCACCATCAGGGTGATCGCCGCGGTGGCCAGGGTGTAGCGGCTCGAGCGGGTGACGAAGAAGGCCACCCCGGCGGCCACGGCGATCAGCGACTGCGCGACGGCGCCGGGAAACAGGTCGAACAGCGCCCAGCCGGCGAGCAGGCCGAGCACGGTGCCCATGATGCGCTGGACCAGCTTGGTGCGGGTGGCGCCGTAGCTCGGCTGGCAGACGAACACCGTGGTCAGCAGGATCCAGTAGCCCTGGGTGGGGTGGATGGCGTGTAGCACGCCGTAGCCGGCGGCCAGCGCCAGGGCCAGGCGCAGGGCGTGGCGGAACAGCAGCGAGGTGGGGGTGAGCTGCTGGCGCAGACGCTCCCAGACCTCGCGCAGGCTGTGCGGGTCACGGTCGTGCAGGGTGCTGTCCTGCTCCTCGGCCAGCGCCTCCGGATTGCTCGCCGCACCGAGCAGCTGCTCGAGGGTGCCGAGGTTGCCGGCCAGTGCGCGCAGCGAGCGCAGCAGGCCGCGCCACTGCGGGTTGTCCTGCGCCTGCAGGTGGTCGAGGGAGGCGCGCAGGTCGTCGAGCGCCTGGGCGCTGGCGCGCTGGTAGTCGAATGGCTGGCGCAGTTCGATGGCCGCAGCCAGCGCGCGGCAGGCCTTGCCCTGCTGGCGCAGCAGCAGTTGGCAGCGGAACAGCACGTCGCTGTGGAAGAACGCTTCGGCCAGGCGGTTGTACGGGTAGTGCGAGGAGCTGGCGCGCTCGTGGATGTCCTGGGCGAGGAAGTACAGCTTCAGGTAGCGGCTGACCTGCGGGCTGGCGCGGCCCTTGCCGACCCGGTGCAGGATGATCTCCTTGGCGGCGTTGAGCGCCGCCACCAGGCGGCCGTTCTGCTGCGCCAGCTCGAGGCGGCGCTGCTCGACGTCGAGTTCGCGCACCGGCTCGAACAGCGCTGCCTTGAGGCGCAGGTACAGGCCCAGTTCGCGGAATACCCGGGCCAGCGCCTGCTGCACCGGCTGCTGGCTGAACAGCGCCTGCCAGAGCACCGAGAGCAGGCCGTACCAGGCCGCGCCGGCGACCAGCAGCAGCGGTTGGCGCCACAGGTCGGCGACCTCGCCGCCGCGCTGGTCGACGGCGATCATGGTGTAGATGGACAGGATCAGGGTGCCCGAGGCGATGGTGCCGTAGCGCTCGCCGAGCGCGCCGAGCAGGGTCAGGCCGAAGGTCGACAGCGCCAGCGCGGCGACGAACAGCCAGGGATAGGGGAACAGCAGCTCGACGGCGAAGGCCGCGGCGGCGAAGCACAGCAGGGTCACCAGCAGCGCCTGCAGGCGGCCGCGCCAGCTGTCGTCGGTCTCCGCCAGGGCGCTGGCGACGATGCCGAGGAACAGCGGAATCAGCAGGTCCATGCGCTCCTGCTGCCAGCACAGCGCCATGCTGCCGGTGAGGGCGACGAACACCCGCAGGCTGTAGCTGAACTTGTCCAGCGCCCAGAGGCGGCGCAGGGATTGACGGAGCGAGGTGGCGGGCATGGAGCGTCCTGGCTGAAAAGGCGTGCGGCGGCTGCGCGGCTGCGGCAACCGTCTCGCGGCATTCTAAACACAGCACAGGCTGTCGGGCAGCTCCCGCCGCGGTGGGGTGCCGGGGCGTGGTTCGGCTATTCTTGAAGTGTTCCCCTACCAGACATGTCGGGAGGCAGGCCATGTCGCCACTCGCGCACGGCTGGCGCTGGATGCTCGCGTGGTGCTTGCTGGTGCCGTCGCTGCTGCTCGCCGCGCCGTCACCGGTCGCGGTGCTGACGGTGGAGGGCGCGATCGGCCCGGCCAGCGCCGACTATGTGCTTCGCGGTCTGGCGCGAGCCGGAGAGGAAGGCGCGCAGCTGGTGGTGCTCGACCTCGACACCCCGGGCGGGCTGGACACCTCGATGCGCGCGGTGATCAAGGCGATCCTCGCCAGCCCGCTGCCGGTGGCCACTTACGTGGCGCCCAGCGGCGCGCGGGCGGCCAGCGCCGGCACCTACATCCTCTATGCCAGTCACGTGGCCGCGATGGCCCCGGGTACCAACCTCGGCGCCGCGACCCCGGTGCAGATCGGCGGCCTGCCCGGTGCACCGCCGCAGCCACCGGGGCAACCCGCAGCGCCAGAGAAGAACGAGCCGGCGCCCGCCGATACCCTCAGTCGCAAACAGATCAACGATGCCACCGCCTATATCCGCGGCCTCGCCCAGCTGCGCGGACGCAACGCCGAGTGGGCCGAGCAGGCGGTGCGCGAGGCGGCCAGCCTGAGCGCCGAGGATGCCCTGCGCCTCAAGGTGATCGACTACTTGGCCAGCGACCTGGCCGACCTGCTGCGCCAGCTGGACGGCAAGCGGTTCGCGGTGGTCGACGGCAGCGTGACCCTGGCCACTGCCGGCGCCGAGGTACGCCTCTATCCGCCGGACTGGCGCACGCGGCTGCTGACGGTGATCACCAATCCCAGCGTGGCGCTGATCCTGATGATGCTCGGCGTCTACGGGCTGTTCTTCGAGTTCTCCAATCCCGGCCTGGGCGTCGGCGGCGTGCTCGGCGGGATCTGCCTGATTCTCGCCCTGTATGCCCTGCAGCTGCTGCCGGTGAGCTATGCCGGGGTGGCGCTGATCCTGCTCGGCATCGCCTTCATGACCGCGGAGGCGTTCATGCCCAGCTTCGGTGTGCTCGGCATCGGCGGCGTGGTGGCCTTCGTGGTCGGTGCGCTGATCCTGATCGATACCGAGGTGCCCGGCTTCGGTATTCCGCTGCCGCTGATCCTGACCCTGGGGGTCGGCAGCGCACTGCTGATCGTGTCCATCGCCGGTATGGCCCTGAAGGCCAGGCGGCGCGCGCCGCAGAGCGGTGATGCCGGGCTGGTCGGCAGTCTGACCGCGGTGGCCGGGCTGCAGGCCGGCGATCCGCAGGCCGGCTGGGTGCATCTGCAGGGCGAGCAGTGGCAGGTGCGCTGCGCGACGCCGTTGCAGGCGGGCCAACGGGTGCGGGTCATCGCCCGCCGCGGTGTGTGGCTGGAGGTCACGCCCGCTGACGGGATCTCCTCGGGAGGAAACTGACATGATGGGTTTCGAGTTGAGCTTTGGTGTACTGCTGCTACTGCTGGTCAGTCTGCTGGCGTCGATGTTCCGCATCCTGCGCGAGTACGAGCGCGGCGTGGTGTTCCAGCTCGGCCGCTTCTGGAAGGTCAAGGGACCGGGACTGATCATCCTCATCCCCGGCATCCAGCAGATGGTGCGGGTCGATCTGCGCACCATCGTGCTGGATGTGCCGACCCAGGACGTGATCTCCCGCGACAACGTCTCGGTCAAGGTCAACGCGGTGCTGTACTTCCGCGTGCTCGACCCGCAGAAGGCGATCATCCAGGTCGAGGATTACCACGGCGCCACCAGCCAGCTGGCGCAGACCACCCTGCGCGCGGTGCTCGGCAAGCACGAGCTGGACGAAATGCTCGCCGAACGCGAGCGCCTGAATATCGACATCCAGCAGGTGCTGGACGCGCAGACCGATGCCTGGGGCATCAAGGTGGCCAACGTCGAGATCAAGCACGTCGACCTCGACGAGTCGATGATCCGCGCCATCGCCAAGCAGGCCGAGGCCGAGCGCGAACGGCGCGCCAAGGTGATCCACGCCGAGGGCGAGCTGCAGGCCTCGGAGAAGCTCATGCAGGCCGCCGAGATGCTCGCCCGTCAGAACGGCGCCATGCAGCTGCGCTACATGCAGACCCTCGGCGCCATCGCCGGCGACAAGAGCTCGACCATCGTCTTCCCGATGCCCATCGACCTGTTGCAGAGCCTGGTGGAGCGGGACAAGAAGGGCTGACGCGCCGCGTTACACCACTTCCCCGGCGGCATGCCCCGAGGCCCAGGCCCACTGGAAGTTGAAGCCGCCGAGGTGGCCGGTGACGTCGAGCACCTCGCCGACGAAGTACAGCCCGGGGGCCTTCTGCGACTCCATGGTCTTCGACGACACCTCGCGGGTGTCCACGCCGCCGAGGGTGACCTCGGCGGTGCGGTAGCCCTCGGTGCCGGCCGGCACCAGCCGCCAGGCGGACAGCTGCGTGGCGACGGCCTGCAGTTCGCCCGGGGTGTACTGCTTGAGTGGCTTGCTGGCGCACCACAGCTCGCAGAGCAGGCCGGCCATCTTCTTGGTGAACACCTCGCCGAGCAGGGTCTTCAGCTCGATGTTCGGCCGCTCGGCCTGCTGGCCGCTCAGCCAGTCCAGCGCGTCGCGATCGGGCAGCAGGTTGATTTCCAGGCTGTCGCCGCTGTGCCAGTAGGAGGAGATCTGCAGCATCGCCGGGCCGCTGAGACCGCGGTGGGTGAACAGCAGGTTCTCGCGGAAACTCTTGTCGTTGCAGCTGACCAGGCAGTCCACCGAGGTGCCGGACAGCTCGGCGCACAGCGCCTTGAGCTGCGGGTCGGTGATGGTGAACGGCACCAGGCCGGCGCGGGTCGGTAGCACGTTGTGGCCGAACTGGCGGGCGACCTGGTAGCCGAAGCCGCTGGCGCCGAGGGTCGGGATCGACAGGCCGCCGGTGGCGATCACCAGCGACTGGCAGACGACCTCGCCGGCGCTGGTGGCCAGCCGGTAGCCATCGTCGCTGCGCTCGATCTGCTCGATGGCGGTACCCAGGCGGATCTCGGCGCCAGACTCGGCGCACTCGACCAGCAGCAGCTGGAGGATGTCGCTGGCCTTGCGGTCGCAGAACAGCTGGCCGAGCTTCTTCTCGTGGTAGGGCACGTCGTGCTTGCACACCAGCTCGATGAAGTCCCACTGGGTGTAGCGGGCCAGCGCCGACTTGCAGAAGTGCGGGTTGTGCGAGAGGAAGTTGGCCGGCTCGGTGTACATGTTGGTGAAGTTGCAGCGTCCGCCGCCGGACATGAGGATCTTCTTGCCGGCCTTGTTGGCGTGGTCCAGCACCAGCACGCGGCGCCCGCGCGCGGCGGCGGTCAGCGCGCACATCAGGCCGGCGGCGCCGGCGCCGATGATCACAACGTCGGAGGTCTCAACAATGGGACTGGACACGGCGGGGTTCTCTGGCAGGCGGGAAGGGCGCGCATGGTAACAAAGCGTCGCCGGCCTGCGCAGATCAGAGCTCGTCCGGCGGGATCGGCGCGTCCTGCGGCTGGTCTTCGGTGTGCTGACGGCCGAGCTGGGTGCAGTTGCGCCCGGCGGCCTTGGCCTGGTACATCGCCTGGTCGGCCTCGCGCAGCAGGTCGTTGCCGGTGCCACAGTCCTCGCCGAAGCTGATGCCGATGCTGGCGCCGATGCGGATGCTCAGCGCGCCCAGCAGGAAGGGCTGGCTGAGGGCGTCGAGAATGCGCCCGGCCAGTGCCTGCGCCTGCTGCGGGCTGCCGATGCTTTCGCAGATCAGCACGAACTCGTCGCCGCCCAGGCGCGCTACCAGATCGGTGGTGCGGGCGCTGGCCTGCAGGCGGCGGGCGACCTCGATCAGCAACTGGTCGCCGGCTTCGTGACCATGGCAATCGTTGACCGGCTTGAAGCCGTCGAGGTCGAGCAGCAGCACGGCGAGCATCTCCTGGCGCCGACGCGCCCGCTGCCAGGCCTGCTCCAGATGCTGGCGCAGGGCCATGCGGTTGGCCAGGCCGGTGAGCGGGTCGCGCATGGCCAGTTCGCGCAGGCGCTCATTGGCGGCAGCCAGCGCCTCGGTGCGTTCGGCCACCCGCTGCTCGAGGATTTGCTCCTGCTCCTGCAGGGCCCGCAGGCTGTGCGCCTGGGCGGCGTTCTTCTCGAGCTTGAGGGCGTTGAGGTGCGCGGCCAGGGCGTAGGACAGCAGCAGCATGTGCAGCGCCGAGCCGAGCAGCAGGGCGTTGCTGGTGAGGGGGTTCGACGGCAGCAGGCCGACGATGCGCAGCGCCAGCAGCAGCGCGCCACCCTGCAGCAGCAGCCAGGCGGCGACGAAGATACGCGCTGCCGGCACCCGGCGCAGCATGCCGTCGAAGCCGCAGAGCGACAGCAGCAGGAGATTGCCGGCGCTGAGCAGCGCGAGGGCGTGCAGCAACGGCTGGACCGGCAACAGCGGGCTGCCGAGGGCGATGGCCAGGAGGATCGCGATGTCCAGGGTCAGCAGACGGTCCCAGCGCGGCGCCTGGCGCACGGTATCGAGGAAGCTGCGACCGAACAGCAGCGCAAAGATATTGGCCAGGGTGATGAAGACCGGCAGGGCGTGGCTGTCCCATGCTCCCCCCGGCGGCCACAGGTACTGGTTGCCGAGACCGCTGACGCCGAGCATGGCGCCGACGAAGCTGGCCGCGAACAGGACATAGAGCAGGGTGCTGCGCTCGCCCAGGGCGAGGAACAGCAGCAGGTTGTAGCCGATCAGCCCCAG
>RCUR01000652.1_pt1 | contig 12396 bp, 13 predicted proteins | sample 2166151 | NCBI WGS metagenome assembly RCUR01 (sample SAMN09932785, study PRJNA488358) | compost metagenome | isolation source: compost soil in an enriched community | place: Germany: Experimental Botanical Garden
CCGGGTCGTCCTGCAGCCGGCGGGCGAGAATGCCCTCGGTGACCACCTCGATGCGCGTGCGCGGGCCGACTTTCGACTCCAGGCGGATGCGGTAGCCGACCGTCTCGCCGACCTGCTCGCCCAGCTCGCTGGCCAGGCGCTCGGCGGCGGCGCGGGCGGCCAGGCGGCGCGGTTCGAGCATGACGATGGTCTGCCCGGCCAGCCAGGCTTCGCCGAGCAGCGCCAGCGGCACGCGGGTGGTCTTGCCGGCACCGGGCGGCGCCTCCAGCACCACCTCGTGGCGGCGGGCGAGCGCCTCGCGCAGCGCGGGCAGGACGGCATCGATGGGCAGGGCGGACAGACTCATGGGGACTCGCAACGGCAGACGGCAAGGTCGGCGATTATAGCGGTGAAGCGCGCGCGCCTTTCGGGTGTCATGACCGAGCGCGTAAACTGTCGCCCCTTCTGGCACGGGTCCTGCACCTTGCCACACCCGCCGACCCTTTCAAGGAGAAGATGCATGCGTACCCCCCAGCGGATCGTCAGTGGCCTGCTCGCCGCCACACTGCTCATCCAACTGAGCGGCTGCGGCACCCTGTTCTACCCCGAGCGCCGCGGCCAGCTGAAGGGCCAGATCGATCCAGCGATCGCCGCCATGGACGCCATCGGCATCCTGTTCTTCGTGATCCCCGGGCTGATCGCCTTCGCCGTCGACTTCGCGACCGGCGCCATCTACCTGCCCGAGGGGCGCTACTCGGTGGCGCCCGAGCGTCTGCAAGATGCCCTCGGCAGCGACGGCCGCGTCGACCACGCCCGCCTGCGCGCCATCCTGCAGCAGGAGCTGGCCCGCGACCTGCCGCTGGACGACCCGCGCCTGATCCACCACAGCGGCAACGCCACCCAGCTGGCCGCCTTCGGCCTGCGCCCGGCCGCCTGAGGAGAGCCGTAATGAATCTGAGCCGCGAACACGGCCGCCTGATGCGCCTGGCCTCGGGCGCCGCCCTGGCCACCGCGCTGCTCCTGATCGCCGCCAAGGCCTTCGCCTGGTGGCTGAGCGGCTCGGTCAGTCTGCTCGCCGGCCTCACCGACTCGCTGCTCGACGCCGCCGCCTCGCTGCTCAACCTGATCGCGGTGCACTATGCGCTGCGCCCGGCCGACGCCGATCATCGCTACGGTCACGGCAAGGCCGAGGCGCTGGCCGGTCTCGGCCAGGCGGTGTTCATCGCCATCAGCGCGGTGCTGGTCGGCATCAGTGGCTTCGAGCGCCTGCAGGAGCCCCAGGCGATCGAAGCCACCGGCATCGGCGTGGCGGTGATCCTGCTGTCGCTGGCGATGACCGGCTTGCTGCTGGTGTTCCAGCGCCATGTGGTCAAGGTCACCGGCTCCACCGCGATCCGCGCCGACTCGCTGCACTACGCCTCCGACCTGCTGCTCAACAGCAGCATCCTGGTCGCGCTGCTGCTTGCCGCCTACGGCTGGCAACGCGCCGATGCGCTGTTCGGCATCGCCATCGCCCTGTACATCTTCTGGAGCGCGCTGACCATCGTCCGCGAGTCGGCCGCGGTGCTGATGGACAAGGAGCTGCCGCTGGAGATCAGCGAACGCATGATGCAACTGGCCCTCGGCATCCCCGGCGTGCTCGACGCCCACGACCTGCGCACGCGCATGTCCGGCACCCGCTGGTTCGTCCAGCTGCACCTCGACCTGCCGTCCAGCCTGACCCTGCAGGAGGCCCACGACCTGTGCGAAGCGGCCGAATTCGCCATCCGCGCCGAATTCCCGCGCGCCGAGGTGCTGGTCCACGCCGACCCCGAGCAGTGAACCGCCGGCAAGAAAAAGGGGCCTTTCGGCCCCTTCAAGATGGTTTCTTGCGGATCTCGGCTGCGGTGACAGCCTGCTCTTCGCAGCACCTTGTGGGTGGTGCGGGCCTGGTGCCGCAACCTGGTTGGTTGCCGGCGGCGCGGTGCCTGATCGGGCTCTGCGCGGGGTGAGCGTCCGGGCCGTGAAACTGATTCAAACTGTACGCGCAGTCGCGCGACAGATGTTTGCGTAAATTGCACAAAAATACCCCTCTTGCGCAATCATTCACTAGCAAGTAAAAGATCATCGCAATACTTACACAGCGAACAGCCTCCATGAGCAAGCTTGACCGCTACGACCTGCGCATCCTCACCGAGCTGCAGCGCGATGCGCGCATCTCCAACCAGGAACTGGCCGAACGCATCGGCCTGTCGCCCTCGCCGTGCTCGCGACGGGTCAAACAGCTAGAGGACGATGGCTACATCCTCCGCCAGGTCGCCCTGCTCGATCGCAAGAAGCTCGGCCTGACCCTCACCGTGTACGTGCTGGTCGGCATGGACCGCCACACCCCGGAGCGCTTCGAACACTTCGAGTCGGTTATCCGCAGCTGCCCGCAGGTGCTCGAATGCAGCCTGGTCACCGGCATGGAGGCCGACTACCAGCTCAAGGTGGTGGTGCCGGACATGGATCACTACCAGCAGTTCCTGCTCGGCACCCTGACCCGCATCGAGGGCGTCTCCAGCGTGCGCTCGAGCTTCGTGCTCAACCAGGTGCTGGCCGGCACCGAACTGCCGCTGGAGCATCTGCGCTGAAAGCCGGAGTGACAAAAATGTGACGCTCTCGGGTTTTTGCATTTGCCTGCAACTGATCAGGGTCTATAATTCGCCCGCGTTTTTATGCATGCCTGCGTGGCCGAACACATAACAACATCGCCCGCCCTCTGATCGTCACCCCTATCCTGCAGGAGGGATCGATGGACCCCGAAGTATTCGAGCACTGGATGATGACCGGACTGATTGCCGTCCTGGTCGGCTTCATGGCTTTCATCGTCTGGGACCTGGCGAAAAAATCCAATGCCGGAAAATTCGGCACCATGATTCTCTTCTTGGCCCTCGGTTTGGGCGTACTAGGCTTCGTCATCAAGACCGTGGTGATTGGCAGCCTCGAAGGCGTGTAACCCCAAGCACTCGCAAGCCATACCACAGCCCCCAGCCAGGATGATGCGGGGTTGCGGAGCTTATTTGCCCCCAAGGAAAATCATGACCCCCGCCAACCGTGTGATGCAAAGTTACGGCCGCTGCTGCGCCAGCCCGAGCTTTTTCGACACTTTCTACCAGCACTTCCTCGCCAGTTCGCCGGCGATCCGTGACAAGTTCACCAAGACCGACATGAGCTCCCAGAAGCACCTGCTGCGTGCAGGCATCCTCAACCTGGTGCTCTATGCACGCGGCATGTCCGACACCAAGCTGCGCGCCCTCGGCCAGAGCCACTCGCGGGAAGGCTTCGACATCCGCCCGGAGCTCTACGACCTGTGGCTGGACTCGCTGATGCTGGCGGTCAGGGAACATGACTCGGCCGCCACCAGCGAAGACCTGAGCGCCTGGCGCGAAGTGCTCAACAAGGGCATCAACGTGATCAAGTCGTTCTACTGATCCCGCCCGCACTGCCGCCTGATTGGCCGTTGCAGGGGTTGCGCAAGCAGCCGCTCCTCAACGGCCGGCCAGCTCCGCCGGCACCTCCCGCCACTCCCCCGGCGCCAGCCCGTCCAGACTCCAGGGGCCGATGCGCACCCGCACCAGACGCAGGGTCGGCAGCCCCACCGCCGCGGTCATCCGGCGTACCTGACGGTTGCGTCCCTCGCGGATGGTCAGCTCCAGCCAGCTGGTCGGCACGCTCTTGCGAAAGCGCACCGGCGGCTGCCGCTCCCACAGCGCCGGCGCGTCGATCTGCCGCGCCTCGGCCGGCAGGGTCGGCCCGTCGTTCAGCTCTACTCCCGCACGCAGACGCGCCAACTGCTCCTCGCCCACCTCGCCTTCCACCTGCACCCAGTAGGTCTTCGCCAGCTTGAACTGCGGATCGGCGATGCGCGCCTGCAGGCGGCCGTCGTTGGTCAGCAGCAGCAGGCCTTCGCTGTCGCGGTCCAGACGCCCGGCCGGATAGACGCCCGGCACCTTGACGTAATCCTTGAGGGTCGCGCGTCCGTCGGCATCGGCGAACTGGGTCAGCACGTCGAACGGTTTGTTGAGCAGCAGCAGTCGCGGCTCGGCCGGCGGCGCCTTGGCCACGCGGCGCGGCGCCGGCGACTTGGCCGCGCCAGGACGCCCCGCAGCGGCACCCCGCGGGGGGCGGGCGGCGGACGGGCTACGGGGGGGACGCGACATCGGGCACTGCTCCTGCAACAAGGGTGCGCCGCGGCGCTGCGGATAGCCGGCGGTTGAACAACGCAGGCCGCTTTTCAACCGCCCGTCTAGGCTGGAAGCGGCATTCTAGCGGCCCCGCGCAGCTCAGTCGAACGCCTGCAGACGACTGCGCGCCAGCAGCGCCGCCACTTCCACGCCCCGCGGCAGGCAGCCATAGACCTGCTCCCGGGCATCCACCCGCGCGGCGATGAAGGCGTCGCTGACCACCTGCGGCGCGCCGCGCAGCAGCAGGCTGGCCTGCAGCGCCACGGCGATCTCGCCGCACAGCTGGCGCGCACGGTACTCCAGCCCCTCGCGATCGTGCAGGGCATGCTTGAGGCGCAGCACCTGCGCCTTCAGGCGCGCCTCGCCGTGGCCGTCGTCCAGCTCGGCGAGCAGCGCCTCGGCCACCGCCGGGGTCTTCTCCAGGCTGCGCAGCACGTCTAGGCACTGCACGTTGCCCGAACCCTCCCAGATCGAGTTGACCGGTGCCTCGCGGTACAGCCGCGGCAGGATGCTTTCCTCGACGTAGCCGGCGCCGCCCAGGCACTCCTGCGCCTCGCCGATGAACGCCGGTGCGCGCTTGCACACCCAGTACTTGCCGACCGCGGTGAGCAGGCGGGCGAAATGCCGCTCCTGCTCGTCCTCCGGGCGCTCCAGGGCGTGGCCGAGGCGCAGGCTGAGAGCCAGCGCCGCCTCGCTGTCCAGCGCCAGGTCGGCCAGCACGTTCTGCATCAGCGGCTGCGCCTCGAGCGCCCGCCCGCCGACCTGGCGCTGCGCGCAGTGGTGCAGGGCCTGACTGAGCGCCTGGCGCATCAGCGCCGCCGAACCGGTCATGCAGTCGAAGCGGGTCAGCGCGACCATCTCGAGGATGGTGGCGATGCCGCGGCCCTCCTCGCCGACCATCCAGGCCAGGGCGCCGCGATACTCGAGTTCGGCCGAAGCATTGCTGCGGTTGCCCTGCTTGTCCTTGAGGCGCTGGATATAGATGCGGTTGTGACTGCCGTCCGGGCGCAGGCGTGGCAGCAGGAAGCAGCTCAGGCCCTGCTCGCTGTGCGCCAGGGTGAGGAAGGCGTCGGACATCGGCGCCGAGCAGAACCACTTGTGGCCGAGCAGCTCATAGGCCTGCCCCGGCCCCGGCGCACCGACGGCGAAGGCGCGCGTGCTGTTGGCACGCAGGTCGGTGCCGCCCTGCTTCTCGGTCAGCGCCATGCCCAGGGTCAGGCCGCGCTTCTCGCCCATCGGCAGCGGCCGCGGGTCGTAGTCGAGACTGAGGATCTTCGGCAGCCAGCTTTCCGCCAGCTCCCCCTGGCGGCGCAGCACGGCGACACCGGCATGGGTCATGGTCAGCGGGCAGGCGCTGCCGGCCTCGGCCTGGTTGTGCAGGTAGAACAGCCCGGCGCGCAGCACCTGGGCGCCGGGGCGTGGCTCGCGCCAGGGCAGCGCGTGCAGGCCGTGGGCGATGCCGGCCTGCATCAGCCGGTGCCAGTTCGGATGGAACTCCACCTGGTCGATGCGGTAGCCGTAGCGGTCGTGGGTATGCAGCTCGGGTGGCTGGCGGTTGACGGCGAAACCTGCCGCCAGCAGCGGCCCGCCGGCCAACTCGCCGTACTCGGCCAGGCGCGCCTCGCCCCAGGCCGCGCCGAAGCGCTGCAGCCATTCCCGCAGCGGCCGGTCGCCGCGGTACAGGTTGCTGCCGTCCAGCGGCGTCGGCTGGTTGGTGACCGTGTGGGTTTCCGCGTATTGCTCCAGACTCATCGTCCACCTCCTGCACACTGCATCTGTTGCAGTGAAGCAGAAGTACGCACCTTCGCCCGCCCGCCCCTCTGGCGGGCCGGTTCGGGCAGCCAGCCGCGCGACTTTGATGTAAGCTCGACAGCCATGAACAGATACCCTTCGCGCCCCGTTGTCCTCTGTCTTTCCGGCCACGATCCCAGTGGTGGTGCCGGCCTGCAGGCGGACATCGAAGCCCTGCTCGCCCAGGGCTGCCACGCGGCACCTGCGGTCACCGCGCTGACCGTCCAGGACACCGTAAACGTCACCGACTTTCGCGTGCTCGACCGCGCCTGGGTGCTGGCCCAGGCCCGTGCGGTGATCGCCGATCTGCCAGTCGCCGCGGTCAAGCTGGGCATGCTCGGCTCCGTGGAGATGGTCGATACCGTGGTCGAGATCATGCAGTCGCTGCCCGGCGTGCCGCTGGTCTGCGATCCGGTGCTGCGCGCCGGCGGCGGCGGCGCCCTCGGCAAGGACGAGGTCGGCTACGCCATGCGCGAGCGCCTGCTGCCGCTGTGCCGCATCGCCACGCCGAACCTGCCGGAAGCACGCATCCTCGCCGAACTGCCCCACGGCAGCGCCGACGAGTGCGCCGCCAGGCTGCTGGAGCACTGCGAGCACCTGCTGATCACCGGCGGCCATGGCGACGAGCACGAGGTGCACAACCGCCTGTACTCCCGCGACGGCAGCCAGCACACCTTCACCTGCGTGCGCCTGCCCGGCAGCTACCACGGCTCCGGCTGCACCCTGGCCAGCACCCTGGCCGGGCGCCTGGCGCTGGGCGAGGAACTGGTCAGCGCGGTGCGCACGGCGCTCGACTACACCTGGCGCACCCTGCGCGATGCCGAACAGCCCGGTCATGGCCAGTACGTGCCGCGCCGCCTGCCGCTGGACTTCTGCTCCTGACCCTTTCTGCCGTGACTTCTTGCCTGGAACAGCGCCGATGAAAACCCTGCGCGGACTCTACGCCATCACCGACAGCCAGCTGCTGGCCGATGGCCGCCTGCTGCCCTACGTCGAAGCCGCGCTCAAGGGCGGGGCGCAACTGCTGCAATATCGCGACAAGTCCGAAGACTCCGCGCGCCGCCTGCGCCAGGCCGAGGCGCTGCGCGAGCTGTGCCTGCGCCATGGCGCGCAGCTGATCATCAACGACGACGCCGAACTGGCCGCGCGCCTGGGCGTCGGCGTGCACCTGGGGCAGAGCGACGGCTCGCTGGCCGCCGCCCGCGCCCTGCTCGGCCGCGACGCGATCATCGGCGCCACCTGCCACGCGCAGCTGGAGCTGGCCGAGCAGGCGCGCCAGGAAGGCGCCAGCTACATCGCCTTCGGCCGCTTCTTCGACTCGCAGACCAAGCCCGGCGCGCCAGCCGCCACGCCCGAACTGCTCGAGCAGGCGCGCGCCCGCTTCCGCCTGCCAATCGTCGCCATCGGCGGCGTGACCCTGGACACCGCACCGCAACTGATCGCCCGCGGCGCCAGCATGGTCGCGGTAATCCACGCCCTGTTCGCCGCCGAGAATGCCGCCGAAGTCGAGCGCCGCGCGCGCGCCTTCAGCCAACTGTTCGCCGACATCTGACCTTTCGAGAGACTTTTCAATGTCCCGTTCCGAGATCCTGTTCCACAACGCCCAGAAACACATCCCCGGCGGCGTCAACTCACCGGTGCGCGCCTTCCGCAGCGTCGGCGGCACCCCGCTGTTCTTCAAGCACGCCGAAGGCGCCTACGTCACCGACGAGGACGACCAGCGCTACGTCGACTACGTCGGCTCCTGGGGGCCGATGATCCTCGGCCACGGCCATCCGGACGTGCTCGATGCGGTGCGCCAGCAGCTGCAGCACGGCCTGTCCTACGGCGCGCCGACCGCCATGGAAACCGAGATGGCCGACCTGGTGTGCAGCCTGGTGCCGTCGATGGAGATGGTGCGCATGGTCAGCTCCGGCACCGAGGCGACCATGAGCGCCATCCGTCTGGCACGCGGCTACACCGGGCGCGACAGCATCATCAAGTTCGAGGGCTGCTACCACGGCCACTCCGACAGTCTGCTGGTCAAGGCCGGCTCCGGCGCCCTGACCCAGGGCGTGCCCAGCTCCGCGGGCGTGCCGGCGGACTTCGCCAAGCACACCCTGACCCTGCCGTTCAACGACCTCGCTGCGGTGGAGCAGACCCTCGGCGAAGTCGGCGGCCAGGTCGCCTGCATCATCGTCGAGCCGGTGGCCGGCAACATGAACTGCGTGCCGCCGGCGCCGGGCTTTCTCCAGGGCCTGCGCGAACAGTGCGACCAGCACGGCGTGGTGCTGATTTTCGACGAAGTGATGACCGGTTTCCGCGTCGCCCTCGGCGGTGCCCAGGCGCATTACGGCGTGACCCCGGACCTGACCACCTTCGGCAAGATCATCGGCGGCGGCATGCCGGTCGGCTGCTTCGGCGGCAAGCGCGCGATCATGTCCTGCATCGCCCCGCTCGGCCCGGTCTACCAGGCCGGCACCCTGTCCGGCAACCCGCTGGCGATGGCCGCCGGCCTGACCACCCTCAAGCTGATCAGCCGCCCGGGCTTCCACGCCGAGCTGAGCGACTACACTGCACGCATGCTCGACGGTCTGCAGCAGCGCGCCGATGCCGCAGGTATCCCCTTCGTCACCACCCAGGCGGGTGGCATGTTCGGCCTGTACTTCAGCGGTGCCGACGACATCGTCACCTTCAATGACGTGATGGCCAGCGATGCCGAGCGCTTCAAGCGCTTCTTCCACCTGATGCTGGACGGCGGCGTGTACCTGGCGCCGAGCGCCTTCGAGGCCGGCTTCACCTCCATCGCCCATGGCGACACCGAGCTGAAGATCACCCTGGATGCCGCCGAACGCGCCTTTGCCGAGCTGAGCAAGGGCTGAACCCCGCGCGCGAATACCCCGCCTGGCGGGGTATTCGCGCCACGGATGGCACCGGCCGGCAGGTAGTGGCCAATGGCCGGCAGGAAAAGCCGCCGTTGCCCCTGTCATGACCCGGCCGCTTATTCCATAATGGGAACGCCAGCCCGCCACGCTGGCCGAGCCTCCGCCCGCCGAACCAGGAGATGTCCGGATCGCCATGAACCGTGCTGGCTGCACCCTGCTGATGGGTTGCCTGTTGTCGATCGCCCCGCTGCTTGGCCATGCCGAGAGCAACTCCCTGCTGATTCCGGCAACCAGCCGCTGCGTGCTCGATACCCGCCCGGAGGATCTCGAGCAGGCGCTGGCCCAGTGCCGCAGCCTGGCGGAGACGGGCGACAGCCAGGCGCAGTATGAGCTGGGCGAATACTTCTACGCTGCCAGCCGTCACCCGCAGGATCTGCCGCAGGCGCTGCACTGGTACGAGCAAGCCTCGCTGCAGGGCCATGCCGAGGCGCAGCTGCGCCTCGGCACGCTGTTCTGGCGCGGCGAAGGCGTGCCGGCCAACAAGGTGCAGGCCTACGTGGTGCTGAAGATGGCGGCGGTCAACGGCGCGGAAGAGGCGATGGACAGTGCCGACCTGGTGGCCGAGGAAATGAGCCGCGAGCAGCTCGAGCAGGCCAACCGCGTGCTCGGCGAGATCTTCCGCAACTACCTGCAGGAACTGCAGGCCAGCGACATGCGCTCGCCGTTCGCGCCACTGCCCTGAGGGGCAACAACCAACTCCCAACTCCGAGCGTGAAGCGTAACGAGCGAAGGCCAGACAAGGCGGAAACTGGCGAGGCAGCGGAGTTTACAAGTTGTAAATGAGCATGCCGAGCCAGTTTTCAACGCAGTATGGACCAGCGCAGTAGCTTCACTCAGCGCTCCGGCATCGGCGGCATGGGGAACGGCATGACATTGCTGCCGCCCTTGGCCTCGCTGATCTTCGCCGTACCCAGGCGCTCCACCTCGTCGATGCGGATGATCGCGTGCATCGGCACGAAGCTGCGCAGCACGCCGTCGAACTGCGCCTTGAGCTTCTCCTCGCTGGGATCGACCACCACCTGGGTGCGTTCGCCGAAGACGAACTCCTCGATCTCCAGGAAACCCCACAGGTCGCTCTGGTAGATGGCCTTGGCGTACATCTCGTACACCTGACCCTGGTTGAGGAAAATCACCTTGAAGATGGGGGCGGGCTTGCTCATGGCTTGACGAACCGACGGGGACTGCGGGAAAGGCCGCGCATGTTAGCACGTCCTTCCGGCAGCGAAGCCTAGGAAGGCCGGGCGGCGCTCCCTATAATGCGCGGTCCATTGATCCTCCCGACGAGCACCCATGGCCAAGAAGCTTTTCATCGAAACCCACGGCTGCCAGATGAACGAGTACGACAGCTCGCGCATGGCCGACCTGCTGGGCGAACATCAAGCCCTGGAGCTGACCGAGCGCCCGGAAGAGGCCGACGTCATCCTGCTCAACACCTGCTCGATCCGCGAGAAGGCCCAGGAGCGGGTGTTCTCCCAGCTCGGCCGCTGGCGCGAACTGAAACAGCAGAATCCGGCGCTGGTGATCGGTGTCGGCGGCTGCGTGGCCAGCCAGGAAGGCTCGGCGATCCGCGAGCGCGCGCCCTACGTCGACGTGGTGTTCGGCCCGCAAACCCTGCACCGCCTGCCGGAGATGATCGACGCCGCACGCAGCACGAAGAAACCGCAGGTGGACATCTCCTTCCCCGAGATCGAGAAGTTCGACCGCCTGCCCGAGCCGCGCGTCGACGGCCCCAGCGCCTTCGTCTCGGTGATGGAAGGCTGCAGCAAGTACTGCACCTTCTGCGTGGTGCCCTACACCCGCGGCGAGGAAGTCAGCCGGCCACTGGCCGACGTGCTCAGCGAAGTCGTGCACCTGGCCGAGAACGGCGTGCGCGAGGTGAACCTGCTCGGCCAGAACGTCAACGGCTACCGCGGCGATGCCGGCGACGGGCGCATCGCCGACTTCGCCGAACTGCTCCACGCGGTGGCGGCGATCGACGGCATCGAGCGCATCCGCTACACCACCAGCCATCCGCTGGAGTTCTCCGACGCCATCATCCAGGCCCACGCCGAGATTCCCCAGCTGGTGAAGTTCGTCCACCTGCCGGTGCAGTCGGGCTCCGACCGCATCCTCGCGGCGATGAAGCGCAACCACACCGCCCTCGAGTACAAGTCGCGCATCCGCAAGCTCAAGGCCGCGGTGCCGGACATCTGCATCAGCTCGGACTTCATCGTCGGTTTCCCCGGCGAGACCGACAAGGACTTCGAGCAGACCATGAAGCTGATCGAGGAGGTCGGCTTCGACTTCTCCTACTCCTTCGTCTACAGCGCCCGCCCCGGCACCCCGGCCGCGGATCTCGCCGACGACACCCCGGAGGAGGTGAAGAAGCAGCGCCTGGCGATCCTGCAGGCGCGCATCAGCCAGCAGGGCTTCGAGATCAGCCGACGCATGGTCGGCAGCACCCAGCGCATCCTGGTCAGCGACTACTCGAAGAAGGACCCCGGCCTGCTGCAGGGCCGCACCGAGAACAACCGGGTGGTCAACTTCCGCTCCAGCAACCCGCGCCTGATCGGCCAGTTCGTCGACGTGCACATCGACGAAGCGCTGCCGCACTCGCTGCGCGGCAGCCTGCTCGGCGCAACCGCCGACTGAGCACGGCGCGAGCCCGCGGAGCCGGCAACCTGCCCGGCTCCGCGCGGCCTCGACCATGGCAACGCTTTCCCCCTCGGGCACCTGCGGTTATTCTTCATCCATCACTCAGCCGAATGGCGGCCAACAGAAGACCTTGAACGCTCCCCTGGAACACCATCGTTTCATCCTGGAACCCTTCGAAGCACGCCGCTTCGCCAACCTCTGCGGACAGTTCGACGAGCATCTGCGCCTGATCGAGCAACGCCTGGCCATCGAGATCCGCAACCGCGGCAACCAGTTCGAACTGGTCGGCGATGTCCAGCGCACCCAGACCGCCGAGCGCCTGCTGCGCCGCCTGTACCGCGAAACCCACAGCGGCACCGAGCTGACCCCGGAGATCGTCCACCTGTTCCTGCAGGAATCCGGCCTCGAAGACATCGCCATGCCTGGCCAGGTACCGAGCGTCACGCTGAAGACCCGCAAGGTGCACATCACTCCGCGCGGCACCAACCAGCAGCGCTACGTCAAGGCGATCCTCGACAACGACATCAACTTCGGTATCGGCCCGGCCGGCACCGGCAAGACCTACCTGGCGGTGGCCTGCGCGGTGGACGCCCTGGAACGCGAGCAGATCCGCCGCATCCTGCTGGTGCGTCCGGCAGTGGAAGCCGGCGAGAAGCTCGGCTTCCTGCCCGGCGACCTCGCGCAGAAGATCGACCCCTACCTGCGCCCGCTGTACGACGCCCTCTACGAGATGCTCGGCTTCGAGCAGGTGGCCAAGCTGATCGAGAAGCAGGTGATCGAGATCGCCCCGCTGGCCTACATGCGCGGCCGCACCCTGAACAACAGCTTCATCATCCTCGACGAGAGCCAGAACACCACCCTCG
>RCUR01000653.1_pt1 | contig 12386 bp, 17 predicted proteins | sample 2166151 | NCBI WGS metagenome assembly RCUR01 (sample SAMN09932785, study PRJNA488358) | compost metagenome | isolation source: compost soil in an enriched community | place: Germany: Experimental Botanical Garden
AAAACCCCTGAAAGATTGCTCTCTCAGGGGTTTTGCGAAAGTGGCGGTGAAGGTGTCCGCTAAACAGCAGTCCGTACTTTTTCGTGATATTCCGAGAACCATAGACGCCACGCGACCTTCAGCCCTACTATCCGTCCGTAGACGTTCGCCAAACCCTGCCCCTTTCCACAAAAAAGTGGGGGAACAAATGGGGGAACAGAAAAGAAAGACGGAGCAAAGGTATGGGAAAACTGAACCCCAAGCAAGTGGAAAACCTAACAGAGCCGGGCACCTATGAAGACGGCGACGGCCTGCGTCTTGTGGTGAAGGTCACTGGACGCAAATCGTGGGTGCTGCGTTTTCAGCTCAACGGCAAGCGCCGGGAGATGGGCCTAGGCAGTTTTCCTAAGGTGAGCTTGAAAGCCGCCCGCCTGGAGGCCAGTGCTAAGCGCGCACAACTGTTGGCCGGCACCGATCCACTGACCGCCCGTGACGCCGAAAGAGAAGTCCTGCGCGCCAGCCAGCGGGCCGCTACCGCCAAGGCCGTGACCTTCAAGGATGCCGCTGCCGACTACATCGCAGCTCACCGGGCCGGCTGGAAGAACGTGAAGCACGCCCAGCAATGGGAAAACACCCTCGCCACCTATGTCGAGCCAATCATTGGCGAGCTTTCTACGGCTGATGTGAGCACCGGGCACGTTCTAGAAATTCTGCAACCGATCTGGACGAAAAAGCCGGAGACGGCAAGCCGGGTACGCAACCGCATGGAACTGGTGCTCGACGCTGCAAAAGCGCGCGGCCTGCGTGACGGCGAGAACCCCGCACGTTGGCGCGGACACCTGGATAAGCTGCTGCCGAAGCGCTCCAAGGTGCGGGCTGTGGAGCATCACGCCGCTATGCCATGGCCCGAGCTGCCGGCATTTATGGTTGAGCTGGCAAAGCATGAAGACCTGACCTATGCCGCCATGCGGTTGACGATTCTCACTACCTGCCGCACGTCTGAGGTGCTGGGGGCGACCTGGAGTGAAATCGACCGAGCGGCGCGCACCTGGACGATCCCAGCCACTCGGATGAAAGCCAGCAAGAAACACCGCGTCCCGTTGTCAGATGCCGCGCTGGCGGTGCTGGACACCCTGCCACGTGTCGAGGGCAGCCCTTACCTATTCCCAGGCGCACGCAAAGGCAGGCCGCTGTCCAACATGGCAATGCTGATGGGGCTGCGCCGGATGGGCCGAAACGATCTGACCATGCACGGCTTCCGTTCAACCTTCCGCGATTGGGCAGCAGAGCGTACCCACTACTCGCGGGAAGTCTGCGAGATGGCCCTGGCCCATGTCGTTGCTGAGGGTGCTGAGGCTGCCTATTGGCGCGGAGACATTTTTGATAAGCGTCGCGCCTTGATGGCCGACTGGGGGCAATACGCCACCACCCCGCCAGCCGTCAACATCATTCAAGGCGACTTCAAGCGCGCCTAACCATCAGAAAAAGGAGAAGCACCGCATGATCACCCTGGCCGACCTGTTCAAGCTGGCCGCCCCCCGCGAGAAGTGCCAGGTATACACCGCCGGACCGACCGAAACCTGCCGCCGTTCGCCCGCCTGGCTGCTGGCGCAGCTGGCCGCTGCTTTACCGAATATCGGCCAACCTAGCCCGACGCGGCGAAAAGCGGAACACCTACCCGCCTGGCTGACCTCCTTTCAGTAGGTCGCCTGTGGAGGCGCACAGATGAGTGAATCATTGCGTCGGTTTTCGGCCACTGGCTGGACCCTTGACATTGCGGAACGGCCGCCAAGCATGAACACCATTCTTGACTACATGGAGCGAGAGGCTTCGCGGCTATCAGGCGAAAGCTTAACTAGCGAAACAGCCGCGGTGGCGGCCAACATTGGTGGCCACGCAAGGCGAATCCGAAGCGAACTCGGCGCTATCGGTGAGCGCCCCGAATGGCTCGATCCGCTACTGTTTCTTGCCTTCAACCTCGGCCTTCTCGCCGCCCACCTTGAGCATGAGCAGGTACGCCCACATGGCCTGTTTGCCGAAGGGCTAAATGCGATGCTTGCCGATCAAAAAAGGTTAGCTGGACTGGCCCTACAGAACGCGAGCAAGGAGCAGGTAAAACAGATGGCCCGGGAGCGGGCCGTCAAACTTTGGGACGCGGACTCAGCCCAGGAAATTCGCATTGGAGCTATGGCCGAGCAGGTTTACCGGTACCTCGCTTCAACCGCTGCCCTCCCCCACCTACCGGGCCACGCGGAGCCTGTCCGAGATTGGATTCGGTCAGTCGCTCCCGACTATGCGCTCAAGCCTGGACGCAAGAAAAAATAGCCCTGACCGTACGGAAAACCCCTTTTGCGTGCGCCGAGGGAGTTTTTCCACGCCGCCCCCTTGTATTGAATGCCTAGCCACAAATCCACCGAGCGCCGAGCAGCGCAATGGAGATACGGCAAATGGCAGCAATCAATAACGAGCAGGGCAGGCATACCACCAATCAACTGCGCCACATCATGCGCCTGCCGATTGTGAAGGAAGCAACCGGCTTGTGCCGCACCACGATTTACGACCTGATGAAAGAGGGGCGCTTCCCTAAGTGCCGCCGTATCGCTGGCGCGCACATCGTCGGCTGGGACAGCCTAGAGATCGAGGTGTGGATTGCCGAGCAGTTGGGCGAGGGCGCCTAAATGAAAAAGGCCACGCCCCCCGAAGAAGAACGCAGCCCGTCGCACGGCCATGATACCAACACCGCAGCCCAGCACATCCACTTGCTGGAGCGTTTGCGCCTTGGCCCGGTGGACGCCATCACCGCCCGCAGGGAGCTGAACATCAAGGCACCGGCCCTCCAGGTAAAGGCGCTGCGCGAGGCCGCTTACCCCATCCGCACGCACCCTATCCGCCTGAATGACGTTCAGGGCCGCCCTCATCGCTACGTCGCTCGGTACTACCTCGGCACCGTCCAGCAGCCCAACCAGGAGTAACCACCCATGACCAAGAAGAACGGCGCCAATGCGCCGAGGGGAGCGGCTTGGCCGGAGAAAGCCGTCGACCTGCTCGACAATGAGTACACCATCGGCTTCCTGCTGCGGGCGCTGCTCGGTCTGCACTGGCTGGCGGAGGTGTCGGCATGACCTACACCGGACATTGCATCGAGGATCACGAGGCGTTCATCTTCGACCAACTGCTGCCGCTGATTGTCGGCTATGCCCGCGACAGCGGCACCCCGAGTGAAGTAGTCGTGTTTGCCTGCTGGCTGTGCCTGAGCAACATCCTGCAAGCCCAGGGCCTGGGGCGCGAAACGCTGCTCAAGGGTCTGGACGCCACCCGCCCGGACGCTCACGAAGCGCCGGAGGGCCTGCACTAATGACCCGGCACTTCGACATTCAACGCATCGCAGACGCGGCGCTGCTCGCTGCTGACCAACTGCTCGCCGACTGGCTGCCGGACGGCACGCGCAAGGGCAAAGAGTTCTGGCCGACCAACCCGGTACGCGGCGACCGCATGCCGGGATCGTTCAGCGTCAACTTGACCACCGGCACCTGGCACGACTTTGCCAGCGGCGACAAGGGCGGCGATCTGGTATCGCTGCTCGCCTACTTGCGCGGCTGCCGGCAGGTGGAAGCCGCCCGCTTGATCGCTCAGCAGCTTGGTATCGTCTTCAACGATGACCGGAACAAGCGTGACCTCCTGCAAGACGAGATCGAGCGCCAGCGCATCGCCCGTCAGCGACAGCAACGACAGCAACGACAGCAGCAGGACGAGATCGAGCAGCAGGCCAGGTGGGAGCTGTCCGCTGCACGCGCTCAGCGTCTATGGAGCAAGGGCAAGGCTGCCGATCCGGCATTTCCCTACCTGACGCGCCAAGGCACCAAGTCGCACCACCTGCGTCAGCTCGGCAACCTGCTGCTGATCCCGATTTACTGGCGGGGAGTTCTGGTCTCGCTTCAATTCATCAGCGCCGACGGCGGGAAACGTAACCAGAAACATGCGCGAATGACCGGTTGCTATTGCCCGTTCGGGCGCATCGAAGGCTGCGTCGAGCTGTTCGTCGTAGAAGGGGTCGCCACCGCCGCCACGCTCCACGAGGAAAGTGGCAAGCCTGTGGCAGCGGCAATGAGCGCCGCCAATCTGCTACCGGTCGGCCTGGAGTTGAAGCAGCGCTATCCCAATGCCGTGCTGATCATCGGCGGCGACGATGATCGCGCCAAGGAGGCCGAGGGCAAGCCCAACGCGGGCAAGCAGGCAGCCATCCACGCAGCGACTGTGCTCGGCTGTGGCTATGTGCTGCCGGCCTGGCCGGAGGATGCGCCTCTGCACTTGAGTGACTTCAACGATCTGCGCCAGTGGCGGGAGGGTCGGGTATGAATGCGCCGCTGATGACCGACATTCAGACACCTAAAACCGAGTGGCGTATTCCAGATACTCTGCCGACCGAACCACCGCCGAAACCTTATCCGACCGAGAGCCTGCCGACGATTATGCGGGATGCCGTGCGCGCTATTGCTCAGCACGTCGACGCGCCGGAGGTGCTGGCTGGCCAGTGTGTTATCGCTGCAGCCGCTTACCTGGCTCAGACCCGGGTCAACGCGCCGCACCTGCATAACCCGGACGGTATGCCTTGTTCGCTGTTTCAGTTGGCCCTGGCCGACTCCGGCGACCGCAAGAGCGAGTGCTACCGGCTGGCCTTCAAGACCATTGAGGAAACTGAACGGGCAGCGCGGGATGAATACGCTTCGGCTGTGGCCGAGTTCCGCAGGATGCAAGCAGGCTTGAGCGGCAAGGACCTGCAAAAGTTCAAAGAGCAGACTGAGCTGCCGTCCGATCCCCGCACCCTGTACACCGACGCCACCTACGAGCGAATCGCCGGAGACTTCGTCAATGGCATGCCTTCAGCCATGTGGGCGACGGACGAAGGGGGGCGCATCCTCGGCGGCCACAGTATGAAGTCCGACACCATCACTGCCACCCTCGGTGGTCTGGTCAAGCTGTTCGATAGTGGTAAGGCCGAGCGCGACCGGGTCGGCGAGTTCGGTAACGGTATCGGCTATGACCGTCGCTTCAGCGTTCACATGCTGGCGCAGGAAATCACAGTGCGGCAAGCGCTCAACGATCCATTGCTGCTGGGGCAAGGCTTCCTAGCACGCTTCGTGCTGGCTGCGGCCCCGTCGCGGGCCGGCAAGCGGACGCTGACCCTTGAGAGGATGAAGGACAGCGCTTACCACAACCCAGCACTGCAGCGGTTTTGGGAGCGCTGCAAGGAAATCGCGCGCATGGAATCGTTCGCGGACCAAGATGGCGCAGTAAAGCCGCCCGTTATCGCGATGGAGCACGATGCGCTGCTGGTCTGGCTGGAGTTCTACAACCGCGTGGAGATTGAGCAAGGAAGCCTTGGGGAGTTCGGCGGGCCGCTCAAACCCTTTGCCAGCCGAAGCGGCGAGCTGGCACGTCGAGTAGCTGCCGTGTTTGCACTGTTCGAGGGGGAGCGGGAAATCAGCACGCAGACCATGATCGCCGCCTGCGAGATCGTCGAGCATTCGCTCGGGGAGTGGTCGCGCTACCTCGGCTACAACGCAGTAGAGTCGAATGGCAACCGCGAAGCCCTGGATCTGCTGGAATGGCTGAAGGCGCACCCTGCGGTTAATACTGTGAGAAGCATTCTGAAGGGTGGGCCGCGCAAGTTCCGCTCTGCCAGCAAGGCGCGCAGCACATTGGCAATTCTGGCCTCTGCCGGATGGCTGGTCTTTCCCGATGGCGATAAGCAAGCGTTCGAGATCAACCCGTTCGAGCAGGCCAGCGAAGCGGCGAATGCGGCGAATGCGGCGAAAACCCTCGCCGATACTGGCGCTGTGAATGGCGAAAGCATGGCGAATAGTGGCGAATCTGCCGCCGCTCAAGATTATGACGCGCACGGGGCTGGTGAAATTCGCCACGATTCGCCATCCATTCGCCACATGGAAACCCAGGAAAATCAGGACGCTTCGCCGGATTCGCCAAATTCGCCACCATCTGAACTAGTAGACGAGACCGGCCAGTGGAGTATGGCGCTATGACCGGCGCCGACTTGATCCGTCGCGCTGCCGATGCCGGCGTATCAATAGTCCTTGGCAATGGCCGCCTACGACTTCATGCGAAGCGTCAGCCTGAGGCCGATCTGCTGGCCGAGCTGGTCGAGAATAAGGTCGAGATCATCAGGGCACTGAGCGCCACCAAGGTTCCGATGCCGGCCAGCACCTGGCTCTGGCTGCTGCTACTGGACGACGATGGTGTTATCCAGTGCGGCATTACTGGCAAGGATCGTCCTGTGTTTGACGAGACTATTACGCGCGCCGTGGCCGTGCCTGGCTTCGAGCGTCCACTTTCCGAGGAGGAAGTCGCCAAGGCCCTGGCCGGTACTCTCAGGGTCCCGGCTCCAACACCGGTACCTGCTCAGTCGAGTGGCTGGCTTGTCCGTGTCGCTCGTCTACTTGGAGTTCGGCCTGCCGAGCTGCTGGAAGGCTGGCGCCTGGAGCCCCACAGCCTAGCCGAACTGGCAGGCGCCGATGCTGAGCAGGTGGCCGATATGATTCGGTGCAGTCCGGCATGGATCAACCGACCGCGGCGAGCCGAGGCTGCTATCGATTGCAGCTCCTCCGCCGACCTGAGGGACAACCAGCCACAGCATTTCATTCTGACAGCCGTCACGGCCTCGCCTGAATGGCGCGAGGTCCGTGACCGATTCCACAGTCACCTGAAGATCTGCAGCGACTGCTACGCACCTAAAAACCGCTACTGCGCTGCTGGTTCTGATCTGCGCCAGCGTTATGACCAGACACCTATGGAGCCCGCGCCATGAGCAAAAGCAAAGTGACAACCCAAGGTGAAATCACCCAATCTGACATTGAAACAACAAGCCAGAAATTAGCCAGACTGACACTTACACCGGAAAATCTAAGCACCGCAGTACTGATGGAATGCTGGGCTTTCAGCAAAGTAGACAGCAACGATCTCGCGTCTGAACTCAAGCGCCTGACTGCCGCAATCAATAGCGGCGACATGACTAGTGCAGAAAACATGCTAACTGCCCAGGCGCATACCCTGGACGGATTATTTGCCAAGCTTGCGAGCCAAGCACTGTCGGCAAATCACCTGGACAGCATGGAAAAATATCTGCGCCTGGCACTCAAGGCACAGAACCAAAGCCGCGCCACCCTGCAGACCCTGGCCGAGCTCAAGGCACCGAAGCACGTCGCCTTTGTACAACAGGCCAACATCGGCAATCAGGTGCAGGTCAATAACGGCACACCTGTACAGCCCGCACGCACGCGGAAAACCAAAAAGGCGCAAAACGAACTATTGGAGGTGGAGCATGGCGAACGGCTGGACACCCGAGCGCAGAGCACGTCAGGCGGAGCTGATCCGGCAATGGCAACCCTGGAGCAAGTCGACCGGCCCAAGCAGTGAGGGCGGTAAAGCGCGCTCTGCGGGTAATGCCTGGAAAGGTGGTGAGCGTAAGCGGCTGCGTGAGATTGCACGGCTACTCAGTGAAATCAAAACTCGTCTGAACCCCGGGGTGTAAGGAGTCGCTTTGTTCAGGCGGTTCTGCACTGTCCGACCCTGGGCGCTGACATCGGTCGACGGGCAATAACAGTACGTTGCTTGCTGCCGGTGTCAGTGCGTATGAGGGTGATGGTGATGGTGATGGTGGATAGGTCGCGCGCTTCATTGGGAATGCCGCGTGCAATACATTACCGACCTTGTAGATACCGGGTGTTTCACTCATCGACGTCACCCTCAGCCGCTTGGTCGGCTGATGCTCGTTGTTCTAATAGGATAGATCAGTCACCCAAGATGATGCGTATTCGCCGGCAAACGGTTGAACATCCCATGGGCACACTCAAGTATTGGATGGGGGTATCCGTCTGACCTGGTTGTGTACCCTTCTGAAATCAGTGCCGGCATCGCCGGGCTTCGCTGGTAGCTGGGCATCCGTCTATCTTGAGCCGATGATGGCTTCCGGCGAGCGGCTTACAATCGCTGTTGCAGCCATTGGAATCAACGGAGAGTGCCGAGTTTCTCCTGCCATTCGACGACACGTACTTGATGCCATGTTCGGACAGCAAGCAGCGGGCTTGGCGAAAATGATCGAACTAGTCTGCAACAGCCTCCAGAGCCACCTTCAATACAAAGGTAACTTCCAGCAGTGGACGCCTCCAATGTCAGGTGTTTCTCTTGGCAGAGTTCGGGATACAGCCTCTTCTGATTTACTTGGCCTGCTCCGGCAGGCTGTATCAATGACTGCAAGTCTTGCAGCTTTGGATTTTTCTGATAATGAGGATGAGGGCCTTGATGATACTGACGCGGGGGTAGGATCGAAGCAGGATCCATGGCCAAAGCTATTTGAAAGCGCCGTAATTCATAGAAATTCACACCTAGCAGGCTATTTCAACAAAGCTTTTGAGGTATCCGAAACAGCACGCCCGGCAAAGATCTTTTACTTGAGCGAGAGAGCTGCAATCAACACGGGGAAATTGATCCCTGGCAGCGCTCTTTCTGGAATGTTTGAACGGAACAAGGCACGGCTTCTTGACCTCCTGGTGGTCCGTGATCGAGATGACAAGCTTTTCCCCAGAGCGCACTTTGAGCTTGTTGTGTTTCGCCCCGCTTTCGACGACCCGACCTACAGCGAAAGACAAATCGACTCCTTGAAGCGATCAATCGAAGCACTCGATGAGGCTGGGGATAAGCACGACCTAAGAGTGCAGACGGTTCAATCTCCCGAGGAGGCCGCTGATCGACTTTTTTTGGCCGACGCGGCATAACCATGTCACCGGCTAGCCCCGCCATCGAGCGGGGCTTTTCGTTTCTGCCCTTCTCCTCTCCGCCAACTCTGGCTAGCATTGCGCCATCACCGCATGGAGCATCCTCATGGCGAGACGCCGACCACAAACATTTGAACGCTGGGCGCTTGGGTTAATTAGCTCCATTGTGATCGCCCTAATTGGGTATCAACTCAGTATGGCAAGGCTTGATGCACGTCTAGAACACAGGCAATCCGCCGTAGCCGACCTCCTGAGCAAGCTCAACCCGCAAGCCACTACAACGCCTACTCGCCAATTGACGCCTGAAGAAATTCGCCAGGTTCGAGAAGCGGCGACAGCCAGTGCCGCAAAGCGCAAGGCTGACGACGAGCGTCGAGCTCGAAACGCCGCCGCGGAAGCCCGCAAGAATGCCGCCTGGGAAAAGTTTTTCACGCCTGATCGAGCCTGCAACTACCCAGAGTCGCCCAACCGAGTGAAGGTCTGCGATGCGCGAGAAGCCAAACTCCGAGAAGAATTTGATCGGTTGTGGGCGTCCAAAAATGCAAGTCCCAGCGCATAGCCAAGCGGGCTTTTCGTCCCTGCCCGTACCGCGCCAACTCTTGGAAACCTTTCCTACTCCAGAAGCGTCTAATGCCATTGGGGATCACCGGACAGGAGAACCAAAATGCTTAGACGTCTAATCCCTGTGGCCATGCTCGCCTTATTCATTGCAATCAGCGGCTCTTCTTGTGATGGCGGCAGTCAAGGCGGTGGTGGCGGCTCCCAGCAAAGCGAACCCTCGGGCGGCGGCGGTGGCGGATACTGACAAGGCATTAACCATAAGCCCCGCGGATGCAGGGCTTATGGTTTCTGATCGAAACGACTGCTAGCGGCAATCCACCCGCCACAACTGCTCCAGTCGGGTCGTATAGCTCGGACTCTTCAGCTCCCGCCGCATTCCCCATTCGGGCGCGAGCTGCACCCGGCCGGGCCGTAGCGTCCCCCGCCCCCATTTCGCGTTGATCTCATCCAGTACACCCATGACCCGCTCGCTGGCCATCGGCTGGGTGGTTGCGAACATATCGCCCGTGAATTCGCCGCGCTGTCGCAGATCGAGCAGCAGTATCTCCGCCTTGCTGAACCTGAACCCCTCCCGGAACACCTCGTCCAGGCCTGCCACGGCCGCCTTGGTGATCAGCCGGGTGTCATCGGTGGGGTACCGCAGTTCGCACACCACGCCGCGGGCAAACTTGGGCTCATCCGGATTGAACATCCCGGTGCGGATGCTGACCCGTACCTTCTTGCACAGTGAGCCTTGGGCGCGCAGCTTTTCGCAGGCCCTGGCAGCATAGGTGGCCACGGCCTCGCGGATCGGTTCTATAGTCGTTAACCGCTTGCCGAACGCCCGGCTGCAGCAGATTTCCTGCTTTGGTGGCGCGACATCCTCCAACTCCAGGCATGGCGTACCGCGCAGCTCTCGCGCGGTCTTCTCGATAACCACGCTGAACTGCTTGCGCAATGTCCATGGATCGGCCTGGGCCAACTCCCACGCGGTGCGGATACTCATTTCGGCCAGGTGCTGGGTCATCTTGCGGCCAATCCCCCATACTTCACTCACGTCGCAGGCCTGCAGCAGCTTGTCGCGCCGTGCCGGGTCGGTAATGTCCACGACCCCACCCGTCTGCCGCTGCCAGCGCTTGGCGGCATGGTTAGCCAACTTGGACAGGGTCTTCGTGCCCGCGATGCCCACGCCAACCGGAATGCCGGTGTATTTCTGCACCTTTGCCCGGATCTGCCGGCCTAGTGGCTCGAGAGGGACCGTCATGCCAGTGAGGTCGCAGAATGCTTCATCGATGCTGTAAATCTCCACAGCCGGGACGAGGCTCTCGATCACGGCCATGACGCGCTGACTAAGGTCACCATAGAGGGCGTAATTGCTGGAGAAGGCCACGATGCCATGCTGCCGCAGCCTGTCCTTGATCTGGAAATAGGGTTCGCCCATTTTGATATGGGGCTTCGAGTCGGCACTGCGGGCGATGACACAACCATCGTTGTTGGACAGGACAACGATTGGCACCCGCAGCAGATCCGGCCGGAAAACGCGCTCGCAGCTCGCGTAGAAGAGTTGCAGTCGACCAGGGCGAAGGTCGGCTTATGCTCAGGCATGACCATGGCTGCGGACGCTATACAGCACCACGCCCCAGATGGTCAGCTCATCGGCCTCCAGGACGTAGCGCGGGGCGTACTTGGGATTTTCTGAGCGCAGCACGTACTGGTCGGCCTCCTTACACAAGGTCTTCACCAGGGGTTCGTTGTTCAGGGCGGCGATGACTATGTGACCGGGCTTGGCCTCGACCGATCGATCTACAATAGCCAGGTCGCCATCGAAGATGCCAACGCCGATCATGCTGTCGCCACTGACCCGCACCAGGAAGGTTTGCGGCAGGCGCAGGCCCAGCAACTCGTCGAGGGAGATATCGCGCTCGATATGGTCCTGCGCCGGCGAGGGAAAACCGGCCGGGACGCTGAATGAATAGAGCGGCACGCGGCGCCCAGGAACGAGAATGCGCCCGAGGTAGTCGATAGTCATAGGGAATGGCCAAGGATAACTGTGTATTTATACAGTAATGCCGGCAGGCGATTCTCACAAGAAGATCAGACGAACAGCAAAGAGGGTGAAAGGAATGTGCGGACGCTTCGCCCAGTACCAAGGCCTAGCGGACTACCTGACAGAGCTGAATTCTGAAAGGGACGTGATCAGCGGCTACGACAATGTGCCGATAGCTCGGTACAACGTGGCGCCGTCCACTCGCGTGCAACTGCTGCACCTGGATGATGACGGCCTGCACGTCGACCCGATTGTCTGGGGCTGGGCGCCGCACTGGGCTACCGGCCAGCGCCCGCCGCCGATCAATGCCAGACTGGAGACGGTGGCCACCGGCAACTTCTTCCGCGGCATCTGGAAGACCGGACGCGCCCTGGTGCCGTCAGACGGCTGGTACGAGTGGGCGCGACGTGAGGTCGCGTGTGTGATTGTCCGGCGGAGCCCTCCGGCCAGACCTGCCGTCCCATCGGCAGTACCCTACGAGGTGTGGCGGGTTGGTAACAAGCCGTCTAGAAGCCCTCTGACAATGCAACCTCCGCCTAACAGCGGGTGCCAAAATCGCGAGAGGAAGGCATGCCTGCGAGCATCAACGCGGGTCGGAGCTAGGGTGGGTGGCAAGGTTAGCAAATGCGAATCTCATTTTACTATCGTCAACCAAGAAGGGTCCAAAGATGCTGATAGGGCTCGAATTGCGGTCGGAACGGGTGCTCCATTCTCACCCGTCATGGGCATCATGACCGCCGGTAGCCAAGAGAAACCTAAACCACTCGGGTCATACACGTGGAACACGGTAAGCCCATATGGCTCCCGCAAGGGAAACCTCGCCGTAAGGCGCGGCGATGGCCATGTGGGTAGAGGATCGGGGAAAAAGCGAATGCTGCGCTGTAATGGCGTAGATACGGGTTTTAACGTCACCTGACACGAAAGTGGGCAGACTTCCCCGTGGTCTTACGTCACGAGATAACTTGATAAACCGATTAGCGAGGAAAAGCAGATGATGGCGAAAGCTGGTGCAGCCTCGGGCAGTAGCCAAC
>RCUR01000655.1_pt1 | contig 12345 bp, 12 predicted proteins | sample 2166151 | NCBI WGS metagenome assembly RCUR01 (sample SAMN09932785, study PRJNA488358) | compost metagenome | isolation source: compost soil in an enriched community | place: Germany: Experimental Botanical Garden
CGGCAACGCCACCAACAACATCCGCTGGGACAGCTACGAAGCCGTCAGCCAGGACAGGCGGGTGAAATGGGCCATCCCGATCTCCCTCGGCGACTCCCACCGGGGCTACCGGGTGATGGGCACCAGCGCTGCCTACTTCGAGCACTACCGCTACGGACGGAGGCAGCCGCTGCAACTGGCCGAAGGCAAACCGTTCGCAGACCTGTTCGACGTGGTGCTCGGCGCCGAGGTGGCCGAAACGCTGCACTACAAGCTGGGCGACAAGCTGGTGCTGGCCCATGGCGTCAGCACCGTGAGCCTGGTGCAGCACGACGACAAACCCTTCACCGTGGCCGGCATCCTCGCCCGCACTGGCACGCCGGTGGACCGCACCCTGCACATTTCCCTCGCCGGCATGGAGGCGCTGCACATCGACTGGCAGAATGGCGTGCCGGCCCGGGGCGCCGGCAAGGCCAGCGCCGAGCAAGCGCGAGCCATGGACCTGCAACCCAAGGCCATCACCGCCTTCCTGCTGGGTCTGAACAGCAGGATCGCCACCTTCGCCCTGCAACGGCAGATCAACGAATACCGCGGCGAGCCGCTGCTGGCGATCCTGCCCGGCGTCGCCCTGCAGGAACTGTGGAGCCTGATGGGCACGGCGGAGCAGGCGCTGCTCGTGGTCTCGCTGTTCGTCGTGCTGACCGGTCTGATCGGCATGCTCACTGCGATCCTCGCTGGCCTCAACGAACGCCGCCGGGAAATGGCCATTCTCCGCTCCGTGGGTGCACGCCCCTGGCACATCGGCAGCCTGCTGGTGCTGGAGGCCTTCACGCTGGCCGTGACCGGCGTGCTGCTCGGGGTGGGCCTGCTGTACCTGGGCATCGGCCTGAGCCAGGGCTACCTGCAGGCCAACTACGGCCTCAACCTGCCGTTCGCGCTGCCCAGTCCCTATGAGTGGACGCTGCTCGGCGCTATTCTGGCCGCCGCCCTGCTGATGGGCGTGGTGCCGGCCTGGCGCGCCTACCGCCAGTCGCTGGCCGACGGCCTGACCATCCGCCTGTGAACGGATTCCGGAGAACCCGCATGCTGCGTCACCTGCTGCTGGCCCTGGCCCTGCTGGCCACCCCCGCCCTGGCCGAGGGCCTGCGTATCCTCAACTGGGAAGAGATGATTCCCGAGGGCGCGCCGCCGCCTCCACCACCGGCGGCCTTCCACGACCTGTCGCAGCTGGCCGACGCCCTGGCGGCGGAAAACGCTCCGGCCGCCACCCAGCAGTCACCCGCCGCGCCGGTGGTACAGGCGCTGCATGGGCAGCGGGTGCAGTTGCCGGGCTATGTGGTGCCGCTGGAGATCGATGCCGCCGGCCTGGTACGCGAGTTCCTGCTGGTGCCGTACTTCGGTGCCTGCATCCATGTCCCGCCGCCGCCCTCCAACCAGATCGTCCATGTGCGCAGCGAGCAGGGCCTGCCGCTCGACGATCTGTGGCAACCGTTCTGGATCGAGGGCGAGCTGCGCGTCGAGGCCAGCTCCAGCGAACTGGCCGAAGCCGGCTACCGGATGCAGGCCGAGCGCATCCGCCCTTATGAACTGCCGCACGGTTAGGAACCCCGCCGATATTCCTGCGCAGCACTGTTGAGCTGGATCAACGCACGCGCTCTCCGTCCCGCTAGCATAAGCACCAGTCGATACAGAACATTTGGATGGAGTTCTCCCATGATCCGCAAAACCCTCACCGCGTCCCTGCTGGCCCTGGCCGTAGCTGCTCCCTTTGCCCAGGCTTTCGAAGCCGGCGACATCATCGTGCGTGCCGGCGCCATCACCGTCGACCCGCATGAAGACAGCAGCGATATCTACGTCGGCGCCTTGGGCGTGAGCGTGCCTGGCACCAAGGCAACGCTGGACAGCGACACCCAGCTGGGCCTGAACTTCGCCTACATGCTGACCAACAACATCGGCATCGAGCTGCTGGCCGCCACCCCCTTCACCCATGATGTCGGCGTAAAAGGCTTTGCCGGTCCCTTTGCTGGCTTGAATGGTGACCTCGGCGAACTCAAGCACCTGCCGCCGACCCTGAGCGTGATCTACTACCCGATGGACAGCCAGTCCGTCTTCCAGCCCTACGCTGGCCTGGGTGTCAACTACACTTGGTTCTTCGACGACAAACTGGACAGTTCGGCTGAGGCCAAAGGTTTCAGCGGCCTGGATCTGGACGACTCCTGGGGCCTGTCCGCCCAAGTGGGTATGGATTACATGCTGACCGACAACGTCATGCTCAACGCCCAAGTCCGTTATATCGACATCGATACCGAAGCAACCACTTCCTTTGGTGGTGCGGATGTCAAAGTCGACGTCGACGTCGATCCGATGGTCTACATGGTCGGCCTCGGCTACAAGTTCTGATACCCGTTACCCCTGCGGTGACAGAAACGACAAAGGCACCTTCGGGTGCCTTTGTCGTTTCGCTGGTGTGCTTTTAACACTGGCCTCAGGCCTTACTGCGGGCTTCAGCGCCCCAGCAGCCGCGCCAGCCCGTCGCGGAACGGCGTCGGCTCGGGAAAGGCGAAGCGCGCCAGCAGACGCCGGTTGTCCGCGCGCGAATGGCGGATATCGCCGGGGCGCGCCTCGGAATGGGTCACCGGCGGCAGACCGCCGAGCAGTTCGCCGAGAGCGGCCAGCAGCTGGTTCAGGCTGGTGGCGCGGTTGAGGCCGACATTCACCGCCCCCGCTGCCACCTGCGGCGCCTCCAGCGCCTGCACCAGCAGCGCCACCAGATCGGCGACATAGACGAAGTCGCGGGTCTGCTCGCCGTCGCCGAACACGCTGATCGGCAGGCCGGCCTGGGCGCGCTCGGTGAAGATGCTGATCACCCCCGAGTACGGCGAAGACGGATCCTGGCGCGGGCCGAAGATGTTGAAGAAGCGGAAGATCGCCGGTGTAAGGCCGTGCTGGCGGCGATAGAAGTCGAGGTAGTACTCGCTGGCCAGCTTGTCCGCCGCGTAGGGGGTCAGCGGCGCCTTGGGGGTGTCCTCGTCGATGGCCGTGCCCTCGCCGTTCTGCCCGTACACCGCGGCACTGGAGGCGAACACCACCCGCTGCACGCCCTGCTCGCGCATCGCTTCGCACAGATTCAGGGTGCCGATGAAGTTGCTCTGGTGGGTACTCACCGGATCGTCCACCGAAGCCTGCACCGAGGCCACCGCGGCCAGATGGGCCACCGCCGTGCAGCCGTGCAGTGCGGCGTTCAGGGTCGCCGCATCGGCGACGTCCCCTTCGACCAGCTCGAGAGTGGGGTTGCTCAGCGGCAGGTTGCTGCGCTTGCCGGTGGACAGGTTGTCCAGCACGCGCACGCAGTGGCCGCGCGCCAGCAGGGCGTCGACCAGGTGCGAGCCGATGAAACCGGCGCCGCCGGTGACCAGAATCCGCGAATCAGCCGCCATGACGGTAGTAACGCTCCAGGAGGGCCGGCAGGCCGGCGCGCCAGGCACGCGGCTTGATGCCGAAGGTGTTGAGGATCTTCTTGCAAGCCAGCACCGCATGCTGCGGTTCTTCCGGGGCATCCGGACGCTGGGCATGGGCCTGCGGGGTGAAGTCCTGGGGCAGCTCCGGCCGGTAGCGACGGGCCTCGGCCAGGGTCGCCTGGCCCATGGCCAGACTGGTGGTCGCCTCGATGCCGCCGTAGTGGTAGGTGCCCCACAGCGGCGCGTTGCAGTCGAGCTGCTTGAGCACCGAGAGGATCACCCGCGCGGCGTCGTCCACCGGGGTCGGATTGCCGCGGCGGTCGTCGGCGAGGAACAGCTCCTCGCCGCTCTCGGCCCACTTGAGCAGGCGGCCCATGCGCCCTTCCGGGCTCTCGTCGAGCAGCCAGCCGAAGCGCAGCAGGATGTGCCGCGGGCAGATGGTGCGCACCTGCTGCTCGAAGCGCCACAGCGCCTGGCCACGCAGGCTCAGCGGGCGCACGTCGTCCTTCTCGCTGTAGGCGGTGGCGCGGGCGCCATCGAATACCTTGTAGCTGGACGGCTGCAACAGGATGATTTCGTGGTGCAGGCACAGCTCGGCCAGGCGGTCGATGGCCCGCTCCTGGGTGAACAGGCGCTCCGCCTCGACCTGCTCGGCCAGGAACCAGTCATGGTAGTAGGCCAGGTTGACCAGCGCATTCGGGCGCTGCTCGTCCAGCAGGCAGGTCAGGCTGGCGGGATCCCAGCCCTGCGGCGGCGGCACGGGGGCGATGAACTCGACGTTCTCTTCCGCCCCCAGACGCAGCAGCGCCTGTCCAAGGGCATTACCGCCGCCCAGCAGCATCAGGCGCATGCGCATGGTGATGGACTACCTCGTTGTCAGAACGGGATATCGTCGTCGAAGCTGTCGTAGTCCGGCGCCGGCTGCTGGGCGGCCGGTTGCTGCTGCGGAGCCGGACGCGACTCGCGCGGGGCCTGCTGCTGCGGCTCGCGCGGCGGACGCGGCGCGCGCGGGGCATCGTCACCGGCGTTGCCGCCACGGCCGCCGAGCAGCTGCATCTGGCCACCCATATCGACCACGATCTCGGTGGTGTAGCGGTCCTGGCCATCCTGACCCTGCCACTTGCGGGTCTGCAGACGACCTTCGACGTACACCTGGGAGCCCTTGCGCAGGTACTCGCCGGCAATCTCGGCAACCTTGCCGAAGAACACCACGCGGTGCCACTCGGTGCGCTCCTGCAACTGGCCGGTCTGCTTGTCCTTCCAGCTGTCGCTGGTGGCCAGGGTGATGTTGGTCACCGCGTTGCCGTTGGGCAGGTAGCGGGTTTCCGGGTCGCCACCGACGTTACCCACCAGAATGACTTTGTTGACTCCACGAGCCATAGAATTCTCCTCGGCTTCAGCACGCCGGCGCCGGGTTGACCAGGCGCTCGAGGGACGTGCGATCCAGTTGTTGGGTATCCACCTTGACGTAGACGGCGGCTTCTTCAGCCACCACGAAGGCATCGGCCACTCCGGGCGTTGCCTTCAGGCGCGCGGCCAATCCCGCCTCGCGCAGGGCCTCGGCAGACAGCGGCAGGCGCACGCTGGTCACATACGGCGGTTCGCGCATAGTAGCAGCAAACCCCAGCCACAGGGCACAGAGCAGCGCACAGCCGAGGAACACCGCCTCGACCCCGCCCTGCTGGAACAGCCAGCCGCCGAGCAGGCCGCCCAGCGCGGCACCGAGGAACTGGCTGGTCGAGTACACGCCCATCGCCGTGCCCTTGCCGCCGGCCGGCGCCATCTTGCTGATCAGCGACGGCAGCGAGGCCTCGAGCAGGTTGAAGGCGGTAAAGAACAGCAGATTACCAATCACCAGCGCACGCAGGCTGCCGCCGAACTGCCAGAAGAACAGCTCGCAGAGCAGCAGCAGCGCCACCGCGCCGAGCAGCACGCGCTTCATCTGGCGCTTCTTCTCTCCGTAGATGATGAACGGGATCATGCCGAAGAAACCGACCAGCATGGCGGTCAGGTAGACCCACCAGTGCTCCTCCTTTGGCAGGCCGCCCTGCTCCACCAGCGCCAGCGGCAGGGCGACGAAGCTGGCCATGAGAATGGCGTGCAGGGCGGCGATGCCGAAGTCCAGGCGCAGCAGGTCGGGATGGCGCAGGGTCGGCCACAGCGCCTGGCGCGCCACTCCGGATTCGCGATGGTGCAGCGCCTGCTGCGGCTTGGGCACCAAGAGGGCGATGATCAGGATGCCGAGCACGGCCATGCCGGCGGTCGCCCAGAACAGCCCGGACAGGCCGAAGGCGCGGGTCAGCAACGGGCCGACCACCATGGCCACGGCGAACGACAGGCCGATGCTCATGCCGATCATCGCCATGGCCTTGGTGCGGTGCTGTTCGCGGGTCAGGTCGGAGAGCAGCGCCATCACCGCTGCCGAGATCGCCCCGGCGCCCTGCAGCACGCGGCCGGCGACCACGCCCCAGATCGAGTCGGCGCTGGCGGCCAGGGCCGCGCCGGCGGCGAAGATCAGCAAGCCGACGTAGATCACCGGCAGGCGGCCGATGCGGTCGGAGACGATGCCGAAGGGAATCTGCAACACGGCCTGGGTCAGGCCATAGGCGCCGATGGCCAGGCCGATCAGCAGCGGCGTGGCACCGGCCAGCTCCTGGCCGTAGGTCGCCAGCACCGGCAGCACCATGAACATGCCGAGCATGCGGAAGGCGAACACGGCAGCCAGGCCGGCAGCCGCACGCTGTTCGGTCGGACTCATGCGCTCGGTGTGCGGATCGTGCATGGCTACATCTCGAAAAACGGGGGGCGCAATTCTAGCAGCACCACGCCCGCTGGCACAGGCGCGGCGCTTTGCCGCTCGGCCGAACGCAGCCGTATACTCGTGGGTTTTCGCCCGCCATGCGAGGCCGCAGTGGACAAGATCCTGATTCGTGGGGCACGTACCCACAACCTGAAGAACATCGACCTGACCCTGCCGCGCGACAAGCTGATCGTGATCACCGGCCTGTCCGGCTCGGGCAAGTCGTCGCTGGCCTTCGACACCCTGTACGCCGAGGGCCAGCGCCGCTACGTGGAATCGCTGTCCGCCTACGCCCGCCAGTTCCTGTCGATGATGGAGAAGCCCGACGTCGACACCATCGAGGGGCTGTCGCCGGCGATCTCCATCGAGCAGAAGTCCACCTCGCACAACCCGCGCTCCACCGTCGGCACCATCACCGAGATCTACGACTACCTGCGCCTGCTCTACGCCCGCGTCGGCACCCCGCGCTGCCCGGACCACGACGTGCCGCTGGAGGCGCAGACGGTCAGCCAGATGGTCGACCAGGTACTGGCCCTGCCGGAGGGCAGCAAGCTGATGCTGCTGGCCCCGGTGATCCGCGAGCGCAAGGGCGAGCACCTGTCGGTGTTCGAGGAGCTGCGCGCGCAGGGCTTCGTCCGTGCGCGGGTCAACGGCAAGCTGCACGAGCTGGACGAACTGCCCAAGCTCGACAAGCAGAAGAAGCACTCGATCGACGTGGTGGTGGACCGCTTCAAGGTGCGCGAGGATCTCCAGCAGCGCCTGGCCGAGTCCTTCGAGACCGCCCTCAAGCTGGCCGACGGCATCGCCCTGGTCGCCCCCATGGAAGGGGAGGACGGCGTGGAAATCATCTTCTCGGCGCGCTTCGCCTGCCCGCACTGCGGCCACTCGATCAGCGAGCTGGAACCCAAGCTGTTCTCCTTCAACAATCCGGCCGGCGCCTGCCCGACCTGCGACGGCCTCGGCGTCAAGCAGTTCTTCGACCCGCGCCGACTGGTCAACGGCGAGCTGACCTTGGCCGAAGGCGCGATCCGCGGCTGGGACCGGCGCAACGTCTACTACTTCCAGATGCTCGGCTCGCTGGCCGCGCACTACGGCTTCAGCCTCGAGGTGCCGTTCGACGAGCTGTCGGTGGCGGCGCAGAAGGCCCTGCTGCATGGCAGCGGCCGCGAGGAGGTGGAGTTCCGCTACCTCAACGACCGCGGCGACATCGTCAGGCGCGCCCACCCGTTCGAGGGCATCGTGCCCAACCTCGAGCGGCGCTACCGCGAGACCGAATCGAACAGCGTGCGCGAGGAGCTGGCCAAGCTGCTCAGCACCCAGGCCTGTCCGGACTGCCGCGGTACCCGCCTGCGCCGCGAGGCGCGCCACGTGTGGGTCGGCGACAAGACCCTGCCGGCGGTCACCGCCCTGCCGGTGGGCGATGCCTGCGGCTACTTCGCCGAGCTGGCCCTGAGCGGCCGGCGCGGCGAGATCGCTGAGAAGATCCTCAAGGAGATCCGCGAGCGCCTGCAGTTCTTGGTCAACGTCGGCCTCGACTACCTGACCCTGGATCGCAGTGCCGACACCCTGTCCGGCGGCGAGGCGCAGCGCATCCGCCTGGCCAGCCAGATCGGCGCCGGCCTGGTCGGGGTGATGTACATCCTCGACGAGCCGTCGATCGGCCTGCACCAGCGCGACAACGAGCGCCTGCTGGCCACCCTCACCCACCTGCGCAACATCGGCAACACGGTGATCGTGGTCGAGCACGACGAGGACGCCATCCGCCTGGCCGATTACGTGGTCGACATCGGCCCCGGCGCCGGTGTGCACGGCGGGCGCATCGTCGCCGAGGGCACCCCAGCCCAAGTGATGGCCCACCCCGACTCGCTGACCGGCAAGTACCTGTCCGGAAGGGAGAAGATCCGCTATCCGGCCGAGCGCACCGCCGTCGACCGCGACAAGTTGCTCAAACTCAGGGGCGCGCGCGGCAACAACCTGCGCAACGTCGACCTGGAAATTCCCCTCGGCCTGTTCACCTGCATCACCGGAGTGTCCGGCTCGGGCAAGTCGACGCTGATCAACAACACCCTGTTCCCGCTGGCCGCCACCGCGCTGAATGGCACCACCTCGCTGGAAGCCGCCGCCTACGAGTCGCTCGACGGCCTGCAACACCTCGACAAGGTGGTCGACATCGACCAGAGCCCGATCGGCCGCACGCCGCGCTCCAACCCGGCCACCTACACCGGGCTGTTCACCCCGATCCGCGAGCTGTTCGCCGGCGTGCCGGAGTCGCGCTCGCGCGGCTACAACCCCGGGCGCTTCTCCTTCAACGTCAAGGGCGGCCGCTGCGAGGCCTGCCAGGGCGACGGCGTGATCAAGGTGGAGATGCACTTCCTGCCGGACATCTACGTGCCCTGCGACGTGTGCAAGGGCAAGCGCTACAACCGCGAGACCCTCGAGGTGAAGTACAAGGGCAAGAGCATCCACGAGGCACTGGAGATGACCATCGAGGAGGCCCGCGAGTTCTTCGATGCGGTGCCGGCGGTGGCGCGCAAGCTGCAGACGCTGATGGATGTAGGTCTGTCCTACATCAAGCTCGGGCAGTCGGCGACCACGCTGTCAGGTGGCGAGGCGCAGCGGGTCAAGCTGTCACGCGAGCTGTCCAAGCGCGATACCGGCAAGACCCTGTACATCCTCGACGAGCCGACCACCGGCCTGCACTTCGCCGACATCCAGCAACTGCTCGACGTGCTGCACCGCCTGCGCGACCACGGCAACACCGTGGTGGTGATCGAACACAACCTCGACGTGATCAAGACCGCCGACTGGCTGGTCGATCTCGGCCCCGAGGGCGGCTCGCGCGGCGGGCAGATCATCGCCAGCGGTACGCCCGAGCAGGTGGCGGCCATGCCGCAGTCGCACACCGGGCACTTCCTCAAGCCGCTGCTGGAGCGCGACAGGGCGTAAATCCTTCGTCCATCCAGCCGCACACGACAAGGCCGGGCAGCAAGCCCGGCCTTGTCGCACTCGCGCGCCGAATGATCGACAGCATTTCCCTGAGCAGAAAACGCAGGCAACAAAAAACCGGGCACAGGGCCCGGTTTCTTGTGAATCACCCGAACTTACTCGGCAGCTGCTTCCACAGCACCGGCAACCGGACGATCAACCAGCTCGACGTACGCCATGGGCGCGTTGTCGCCAGCGCGGAAACCGCACTTGAGGATGCGCAGGTAGCCACCCGGACGGTTGGCGTAACGCTTGCCCAGCTCGTTGAACAGCTTGCCGACCGCTTCCTTGGAACGGGTGCGGTCGAAAGCCAGACGACGGTTGGCGACGCTGTCTTCCTTGGCCAGGGTGATCAGCGGCTCGGCAACGCGACGCAGCTCTTTCGCCTTGGGCAGGGTGGTCTTGATCAGCTCGTGTTCGAACAGCGACACCGCCATGTTCTGGAACATGGCACTGCGGTGGGCGCTGGTGCGGCTCAGGTGACGGCCACTTTTACGATGACGCATGATTGAAATTCCTTACCAAACCTTGAGTTCGGTGATTAGGGACGATCAGGCAGTCGCCTTATCATCCTTTTTCAGACTTGCCGGCGGCCAGTTGTCGAGGCGCATGCCGAGGGACAGACCGCGGGAGGCCAGAACGTCCTTGATTTCGGTCAGGGACTTCTTGCCCAGGTTCGGCGTCTTGAGCAGCTCCACTTCGGTGCGCTGGATCAGGTCACCGATGTAGTAGATGTTCTCTGCCTTCAGGCAGTTGGCCGAACGCACGGTCAGTTCCAGATCGTCGACGGGGCGCAGCAGGATCGGATCGATCTCGTCTTCCTGCTCTTCCACCACCGGCGCACTGTCACCCTTGAGGTCGACGAACGCGGCCAGCTGCTGCTGCAGGATGGTCGCGGCACGACGAATGGCCTCTTCGGGATCGAGGGTACCGTTGGTTTCCAGGTCAAGCACCAGCTTGTCCAGGTTGGTGCGCTGCTCGACACGGGCGCTTTCCACCACGTAGGCGAGACGACGCACCGGGCTGAACGACGCGTCGAGCTGGAGGCGGCCGATACTGCGGCTTTCATCCTCGTCGCTCTGACGGGCGTCGGCGGGCTCATAGCCACGGCCGCGCGCCACTTTCAGACGCATGTTCAGGGCGCCGTTGTCCGCCAGGTGGGCGATCACGTGATCACCGTTGACGATCTCGACATCGTGATCCAGCTGAATATCGGCAGCGGTCACCACACCCGCGCCCTTCTTCGCCAGGGTCAGCGTCACTTCATCACGACCGTGCAGCTTGATGGCCAGGCCTTTCAGGTTGAGCAGGATCTCGATGACATCTTCCTGCACACCCTCGATGGCGCTGTACTCGTGGAGTACGCCATCGATTTCAGCCTCAACCACTGCACAGCCGGGCATGGAGGACAACAGGATGCGACGCAGCGCGTTGCCCAGTGTGTGACCAAAGCCGCGCTCGAGAGGCTCGAGCGTGATCTTGGCGCGGGTCGGGCTGACCACCTGAACGTCGATATGACGGGGGGTCAGAAACTCATTTACCGAACTCTGCATGGATGCACCTATTTTCTAGCTCTTACTTCGAGTAGAGCTCGACAATCAGGTTTTCGTTGATGTCAGCGGACAGATCGCCGCGAGCCGGCACGCTCTTGAACACGCCGGACTTCTTCTCGGCATCAACTTCCACCCACTCAACGCGGCCACGCTGGGCGCACAGCTCGAGAGCCTGGGCGATACGCAGCTGGTTCTTGGCCTTCTCGCGGACAGCGACTACGTCGCCGGCCTTGACTTGGTAAGACGGGATGTTGACGGTCTGACCGTTGACGGTGATGGCCTTGTGCGAAACCAGCTGACGGGATTCGGCGCGGGTGGCACCGTAGCCCATGCGGTATACGACGTTGTCCAGGCGGCACTCGAGCAGCTGCAGCAGGTTCTCGCCGGTCGAACCCTTGCGACGGGTTGCTTCCTTGTAGTAACCGCTGAACTGACGCTCAAGCACACCGTAGATACGGCGGACTTTCTGCTTTTCACGCAGCTGGGTGCCGTACTCGGACAGGCGACCACGACGCTGGCCGTGGATACCGGGAGCCGCTTCGATATTGCACTTCGACTCGAGGGCGCGAGCGCCGCTCTTGAGGAAAAGGTCAGTGCCTTCGCGACGGGACAGTTTGCATTTGGGACCAATGTAACGAGCCATTCTTCACTGTCTCCTTTTACACGCGACGCTTCTTCGGCGGACGGCACCCGTTATGCGGGATGGGCGTCACGTCGGTGATGCTGGCAATCTTGTAGCCGCAGGCGTTCAGAGCACGCACAGCGGATTCACGACCCGGACCCGGACCCTTGACGTTGACATCGAGGTTCTTGAGACCGTACTCCAGAGCGGCCTGACCGGCGCGCTCGGCTGCAACCTGGGCAGCGAACGGAGTGCTCTTGCGCGAGCCGCGGAAACCGGAACCACCCGAGGTCGCCCAGGACAGAGCGTTGCCCTGACGGTCGGTGATGGTCACGATGGTGTTGTTGAAAGACGCATGGATGTGGGCGATGCCATCAACCACTGTCTTTTTGATTTTCTTGCGAGGACGAGCAGCAGGTTTTGCCATGACTATATTCCTGTCGATGCGCGGATGCGATTACTTGCGGATCGGCTTGCGCGGACCCTTGCGGGTGCGGGCGTTGGTCTTGGTGCGCTGACCACGAACCGGCAGGCCACGACGGTGACGCAGGCCGCGGTAGCAGCCGAGGTCCATCAGGCGCTTGATGTTCATGTTGATTTCGCGGCGCAGGTCACCTTCAGTGGTGAACTTGGCGACTTCGCCACGCAGCTGCTCGATCTGCTCGTCCGAGAGATCCTTGATTTTCGCCGCCGGGTTGACCCCGGTGGCCGCACAGATGTTCTGCGCGGTAGTGCGACCGACACCATAGATGTAGGTCAGCGAGATAACAGTGTGTTTGTTATCCGGAATGTTGACGCCTGCAATACGGGCCATTCAGTGGAACTCCAATTGACAGCTACCTACGCCCTGGAAGCCAAGAAATAAGGCGCGAGATATTAGCGCTGTAAAAACAAATAATCAACCCGGCAGCGCACTAGCTGCCGGGCTCATAACGCGTGAATCACACT
>RCUR01000658.1_pt1 | contig 12316 bp, 9 predicted proteins | sample 2166151 | NCBI WGS metagenome assembly RCUR01 (sample SAMN09932785, study PRJNA488358) | compost metagenome | isolation source: compost soil in an enriched community | place: Germany: Experimental Botanical Garden
AACCGCAGACGAAAAAAAGCCGCATGACTGTCGGGTGCGGAGGACCGCTCTGGTTTGTAGAGTTTCTTAGGCTCGGAGCCGAGGGTAGGAGGATCAGATAGCTCCGTCAACCCACAGTTCGTTTCATAAATTTCTGAACACAAGGATCGCTGGACAACGACGAAGAGTGAATTAGACTGGCTGCATATACAGTATTTTGCATTTGCAAATTCCTACCCCTAACCCTGTCTTGCGTCATCAATCCAAATGCTTGGAAACCCAAGAAATTTCATTTACTTTGAAGTTTCAAGGGCTAAAATGGTGACCATTCGTCACAGCTTTGACCCAGAGGATCTCGGGCTCATGAATCTTTTTGAAACGCCATCTTTTGAATCCTTGAGTGAAATGAGTTCGCGCTCCCATGACACAGATACCCATCCAGCCACTGATCTCGCACTGCTTCATAAGCTGCTGGAAATCTATGACCAAGGTCAGCTCGCTGAAATTCTCAACGATGTCAGCCCTACTCACTGGTGTCGTGAAACCATAAATCGCTGGGTCAAAGGTAAAGCTTCACCAAAGCTTTCTCATATCGAATTCACTCGCCTGGAAGCTCTTTTACCCAAGCGTTTGAACCATAAACCTTCGTTTACCTTCATTGATCTTTTTGCCGGTATCGGGGGTATCAGAAAAGGTTTTGAAGCCATCGGTGGCGAATGCCTGTTCACGTCCGAGTGGAACAAATACGCAGTCAAAACCTATAAGGCGAACCATTTTTGCGATCCGGTTCGGCATAGCTTCAATCTGGATATTCGGTCGGTCACTCTTTCGGACAAGCCCGAGGTGAGTGACGAGGAGGCGTATAAGAATATTGATCATGAGATCCCTGATCACGATGTTCTGTTGGCAGGTTTTCCATGTCAGCCGTTCTCCCTTGCTGGCGTTTCCAAGAAAAATTCCTTGGGACGCAAACACGGCTTCGAATGTGAAACCCAAGGCACTCTATTTTTTGATGTGGCTCGAATTATCGCTGCAAAGCAGCCAGCCGCGTTCTTGCTTGAAAACGTGAAAAACCTCAAAAGTCACGATAAGGGCAATACGTTCCGGATCATTTGCGAGGCTCTCGATGAACTGGGCTACGAGGTTGCCGACGTCAATGCGCCGAAGGGAACAGATCCAAAGGTCATTGATGCGCGACACTTCCTGCCACAGCATCGCGAGCGAATTGTGCTGGTAGGTTTCCGTCGGAACCTGAATGTTCACCAAGGTTTCACACTACGCGATATCAGCAAACTGATACCCAAGCAGCGACCTAGCTTTGGTGATTTGCTTGATAAGGAAGTGGACAGCAAGTACATCCTGACACCAAAGCTTTGGGACTACCTTTATCGGTATGCAGAAAAACACCGCGAGAAAGGCAATGGTTTTGGCTTTGGTTTGACTCGTCCGAATGATGTGGCGCGCACGCTCTCCGCTAGATACCACAAGGATGGATCGGAGATTTTGGTTGACCGCGGTTTTCTGGAAAGCCTGGATTTCAACAGTGAACTGAATCAGATCAATCGGCCACGTAGGCTTACTCCACATGAGTGCTCACGCTTGATGGGCTTCGACAAGCCGGGCGAAAGCAATTTTGTGATCCCTGTATCTGATACCCAAGCTTACCGTCAATTTGGTAACTCGGTAGCCGTCCCGGTTTTTGAAGCTGTGGCTCGGCTTATGAAAGATCGTATTTTGGCTGCAAAGGAAAAGACTGCTGACACGGAGCGACCACAGCTGGAGTTTGCCCTTCCCGAGTGAGGAGATACCCCTCCAGCAGGAAGTCCGGAGCGCTTGCGCTCCGGCGCGTCGATCGACATTCTCGAATGCATCGGATAGCTCACATCCAGCCTTGAGAGCACTCGCTCCTAAGGTATACAAAGGGGTGTAGCTATCGATTGCATGGGGGTGGTTTTTTGGTCGATATTGTGGACGTGGTAACCCGCTCTCGAATGATGGCTGGCATTCAGGGTAAAAATACCAAACCAGAAGTTCTAATCCGTAGAGCCTTGCATGCACGTGGCTTCCGCTTCCGCTTGCACGTTAAACATCTCCCCGGTAAACCTGATCTGGTCTTACCAAAATACAACGCAGTGGTGTTTGTACACGGCTGCTTTTGGCATGGACACACCTGTCAATATTTCAAAGTCCCCCAGACGCGACCTGATTTTTGGTTGGAGAAAATCGGTAAAAATCAGATCAGAGACCGATCCCATGAGACTTCCCTGTTGGGGCAAGGGTGGAGGGTTCTTGTCGTTTGGGAGTGCGCGGTAAGGTCAATGAAGCGAGAGAAATCTTCTTTGCTGATTGACCTAATAGCTGAGTGGCTGATAAACGGTAATGAACATTTACAGATAGATGAAAAAGCATGTTCAGCGACCGAATCAGTGATTACTTCGAAGGTGTAGCTGCCAAGTATTTGAGCGCAGTGGATGCAGATCCAGGTCGTTCTCATCAGCACGAAATTGGTGGTCTTCCTGCCGCAGGATTCAAGCAATACCTAGGTACTCCTGCGAAGAATGAGGAGTATCGATTCAAGGCCAAGCAAATTTATTTCACGGATGAATCTGTTGCGCCCGACATCAGCGAAGGGATGGTCACTTGGTACGATTGTCGGCGAAAGCAACCTCATCGAAGCGCTGAGTTTCGTCTCTATTACAATACGAATGCAGTAACCGAGTTGCTCGAAGAAGGGGATTTCCTTCTGGTAGCGAAAATGCGTGACGGTTCATTGCTGATGATATTCACGCCGGCAGGTAGCACGGTTGAGAGCCAATTGCGGCTTCTGTTCGGTCTGGATCACGTAGGTGAGAGCTTTATCTCGGGAACGCTGGACTCTGTGCAGTTGCTTTTACCATTACGGCTAATGCTAGAAGATTTAGGAATTGAAGTAAGCCGAATTGAAACGGGAGATGATGTTTGGCTTGAACAACTCGTTCAAATGTTTGGCGGAAAGGCTTTTCCAACGACGTCCGCATTCTCGGCTTACGCAAGAAAATCTATTGAGGAGATGGTTGATCCTCTAGGTTGCCCCGATCAGACCATCCTTGATTGGATGGAGCATGAAGAAAAGCTTTTTCGTATTTACGAACGGCATTTGGTTCAGCAGCGACTTCGCAGTGGGTTTGGCGAGGCGGGTGATGATGTCGATGAGTTCATCAGTTTCTCTTTGAGCGTGCAAAATCGTCGGAAATCCAGGGTGGGCCATGCGTTTGAAGGTCATCTGGACGAAATCTTCCGGTTGCACGGCTTGCGCTTCCAACAGGGGCGAGGTAAAGGTTTAACAACCGAAAATAACTCTAGGCCTGATTTCATATTTCCGGGTTTTGCTGAGTATCGTGACCCTGTGTTTCCTCCTGAGAAGCTATTTATGCTAGGGGCAAAGACAACCTGTAAAGATCGTTGGCGCCAGGTTTTGAGCGAGGCTCACAGAATTACCGAGAAGCACTTGGTTACGATGGAAGCTGCTATTAGCGAAAGTCAGATTATGGAGATGCGATCTCATGGATTGCAGCTTGTAGTACCCAAAAAAATACAAACAACCTATTCCGGTTCCCAGAGAGACTGGCTGATGGCGCTTGAGAGTTTTATTGCACTTACGAAAGTTAATAGTTGCTAACTCTCACAGTTTTACAAAATTAGTGAAGTGTGTGTGCATGATTTTAAATAGGGTGCAAAAAATTTTCAGTGTTGATTGATTTTTCTTCAAAAAATACGGATCTGGGTTGGTTGATTTTAAGGAAGTCGAATGTTCAGATTTTGTTGGTGTTTGCGAAACTGATGGGGAGCATTCGGAGGCTGAGGCTGAGGCTGAGGCTGAGGCTGAGGCTGAGGCTGAGGCTGAGGCTGAGGGTGAGCAAAGAACTGAAAGTGGATCGTGGGATGATGGTTTACGTTATCAGTTGACTATTTTAGAAAGTTTTTTTGAGGATTCGATGTAGAGCGTGTTCAGCTGCAATATGGCTAGATATAGTTGATGGCCGAATTGGCCGGTGGGTGGATTTGATCTATGAAGGAACCGTCCCCATCATGTTTTGACGCCGCGATTTGCCTCTTGGCTGAGGGCATCCAAGGTAGAACTGATCAAGTAGTCAACGACGGCAGTGCGTTGGGTTAACTGTCATTGAGCATTGAGGGGATACAATGCATTCGCTAATGTCTATCTGAAGTTGCTGTCTCCAGATCAGTTTATTCCGGTAAGAGAACACCCTCATTTCTACTTTTTTCAAGGATGCCAATCAACACGCGAGACTGGTTTTCGGTGGGTATCTTGGTAGGGATTTGAGCGGCTACATTCATAATGCTGAGCTCTTTTGGCGTGAGTAGATGCTTAGCGTTCATCTGGTCACAGATACTCCGCCAGCGTGAGGCTGGTATAGCGATTACTTGCCTTTGCGCCTCTATACCATTATCGATTTTCTGGGTTTCACGCGCGGCCTTAGCATCAAGTCGACTATCTTCGGCTGAAATGAGCTCAACCCAAAAATCTTCAGGTAGTAGTTTGGAGATAGCAGTTGCCTGCTCGGTAAGACGCTCCCAACAGCTGTCCTTTTTGCACCACTCAGATATGTTGGAAATTCCCTGTGGTGGTTGAGTGATAATATTGTTTACAGCCTTTGCTGTGATTTCGAGCACGCTGGTAAGCAACCCATCAACCTCCTGGCTGCTCCAGATACGCGGGTAATTGATAGTTACTTTACGGCGCCTTGTAATCTCACTAAGGATCGCAAGCGTGTAAGCGACGATGTTTGCCCGGTATCCGCCATTGTACCAAGGTTGAGCTGAAACAAGTTTTTCGGTGGTCCGGAATAGGATGCAGCGCACAATCGCACGACGGAAATACAACTCATTGAAGCCATCTGACAATGTCTCCCATTCCTTACCGATGCGGAGAGCGTAGCGTGCGAAGTTCTTTTGGCCACCTTGGTTGACCCATTTTGGGTGCTCATCCCAAACGTTCTCGAATTTCGCAAGATCCGTTTTGGTGAACATCTGAGCCTTTGGATATTCAGCCTTAAAGCGTTTTTGCTCGCCAGTTGTGAGTTTCGCCTGAGCATCGACATACTGGCCACGCGTGCGTTCATAGAACCATTTTGTCTCACGCTGCGTACCTTGCCGTGCCGGCGCCCAGATGCGCCGCGAAAAGTCCGCCATTCGCACATGGAACGGATGATTGGAGAAAAAGTCGGCTGCGTTAACGCGGTTCTGCGTATTGGCATACTCGGAAATGCGCGGCACGATCATCTCGCTTTGCTCGTTATCGATAACAGAGAGCTTCATCTGAACGAAGATGTGCGAGAGGTCCGCCTTGTCGCGCCGTTGGGTGTGGAATAGGGAAGCCGTCGTCTGCCCCCCATTTACTATCTGCAGGTCAATCATCCGTGTGATCTGAAGACCACGTTCTGTCACCTCCGTTTCAACGGACAGGGCCGTTGCGGTGATGCCATTGTTGTATGCGAAGAACATGTGCGGTTCGCTGAGGATTGTTGCACGAATACCTTTATTTACCTGCGCTCGTGCTTGAAGGAATGTCCGCACATTTTGTTCCAGTAATCTAGTGTTATATCGATCGTAAAGTGCAGAGAGTATTGTTGCCGGCATAACGATCAGAAACGAGTGATAAGAGTCCGACCCGAGATTGGCAGGAAGGCAGCTTATGCCATGTCCAAATAGCTCCAAAAAATCTATGGTCAGTGGTTCTTTGTGGCCTCTCGAGCTATGCTGACGCTGGAGCCGCGACATGTCCCAGATGTGATACGTCGCTGGTATTCCACTGACCTCATTTTCTGGGAGGGTCTGAAATCGGTCGCTTAGAGTACGTTCGGACATTACGTAGAAGTTGACCTGACGTAGCAATTCTTTGCGATCGATAATTTGACGGACAAGCCCATATTCCGGGGTCGTGATATCGGGCTCTATTGAGTTCTGAAGGCTCGCGTCGAAGAAGTTCACTAAACGCTTTAAGGTGGTATCAATATCCGTCCGGGTAAGTGTTTCGAGTTCGCGGCGAGAGTCGAAGTCCGCCACAAAAATATCGAGAGCATCTTCGTCGTTGAACCAGTATCCATCGACCCGCATTCCACGCACGGCACGGTAGTGGCAGTGCTCGAAACCCTCGACGAAGCCCGTCTCGATTAGCTCGTTTGAAACGGCGCTCACGAATGCTTCCAGCTGATAGGTTCTGTTCGACTCCGCATCTGCGATAATTTCCTGCCGGAAATCGTGGAAAAAGTCTTCGATGGTCTGTTCCATCAGTCCCCTCCAACAAATATAGTTTCGCCATCGCACTGAAAGGGAGCAATGGTTTCAATCTGAATGTCATAGCTAACTTTGGTAATTCCATTCAGTAGCTCGGAACGGATTAGCCTCGGGAAACCGTTTGTCACCTGGAATGTACGAGCATCGCTAACTACCAAGTGCGGTTCATCGTACTCGGGTAATGGCGCATAACCTCGAGTGACGAGCTTACGATCGAATGCCTCGACACTGGCAATATCCGAGAGTAGACCTTGGATCTTTGCAACAATTTCGTTCAGTGATTGTGCTTTGGAGGATTCGGGCAAGCTACTAAGTCGATAAATTTTCAGGAAAAGAGCGTCGTTGAGAGATTCAAGTTGGTCTTCTGATGAGATGCGTATAGTGCTGCGCTCGGTGCCCGAAAGGGCTTTGATCTCAACCGCCGTGTTACCGAAAATGAAGTCTTGATGCGATTTCTCTGGGCCAAGCCAAGCCGTGATTGCATCGCTCGCCGCGGGCCATCGCTCAAGAAGTTCAAAAAGAAAGGTTAGTTCGGCAAAGAGCCCGCGAATCTCCTCCATTGAGAGGTGATGGCCGATACGACCGGATAGGAACGTCTTCCACCTGCGGATATGCGCAAGGGCTACGGCAAGCGAGCTTGATGAGTCGCTCGCATATGTAAGCGCTGTAACCAGTGTGTGGCAGAAACCCTCGAACAGGTCACGATCCACATGCTGCTCAAGAGATAAAACAAGCCGCTGGCTACCAGCCGCCCCACTGCGGAGATCAACCTCAATCCCGTTCAATGTGGTAACGTTTTTCCGGTATTGAACCGTGTGGTCCCCGGCGAGTTCCATGATAAAGAGACAGGCGCCTTCTATATCACGACCCCAGTAACATGGCGCGAATGTCGTGACGTCCACCTGGCGGACATTGAAGTCTGCATTGGGTACCTTAATATTGTCCCAAGGGGAGGACTCAGTCATCGTAGTCGTCCTCTTCATCGGGATCATCAGGTGCTCCCTGCATACGTTCCAACCACACACGGTTGGCCACAACCTCAATTTCCGTCTCGTAATGACCTGGAGGGAAACTAACGCCGAACGCTGCGACCGGATCCTCTGCACGACTATCACCATGTGGCTGCAGGCAGTGAATCATTAGAAGCGGTTTGTTCCGTACTTCACGATAATGTGTGTCTGATGGTGTGACTAGTTTTTTGCCGGATGCGGCGAGCCTTTCGGCTTCAGCTTGTTCTGTGAGTGTGAGCCCCAGTTTTTCATCACCACGGGAAGCCACGCGATCCTTATTGAGTCTCCAGGCGCCAGCCTGCAGGCCACCAACGACGCGTTTCTGCCCATTTAAACGATAAGGTTCATTGCTGTCACTTTTCGGCGAAATTAGGAGCACGTCTCCGACTGGGCTTTTTTCATTAAGAACTTTGAGGTAAGCGATGATATCAGCCTTGCGATCTGCGAACTGACTGTGCGCTTGGAAACCGATAAGGAAGTCTTCAATCTGTTCGACTGATACGTTTCGGAAAATCTGACCCTTACCAGTGTCTTCTCCTATTTTTCCATCAAAACCGTTTCTCCAAAATTTTTCTATTAGAGAGAAGTTTTCTTTATTTACGTTCTTGTCGATCGAAACGATGTAGCTCTCGAGCATTCGGCCGCTGAAGTTTTGTCGGAACGTTACCTTCTCACCGGTGCGCATCTTGTTGGCGGCTGTGATTAGAAGGCTATCCGGATGTGCCATGACATAAAGTCCGAACTGGCGCGGGCTCAAGCCATCTCTCCGCATGCGCTTGACTTGCTGGGTAAGCTCCTCGGCAGCGGCTGCAATATGGGAATACCAGTTAATTGAGTCTTGTGAGAGATGGACGCGGCAGAGATCCTCATAACCTGGCCTGTAACCGAACCACCGTCCCATTTGCATTAGCGTGTCATACATCTTTGTGTTGCGGTACATATAACTTACGCTCAAACCCTCGATCGTTAGTCCTCGGGATAGACTCAAACCACCAATTGCGATTGCAGTAAGCCCAACTCCCTCTTTTGTATACTTGCTGTAGTCGAGAACTTCATCGCTCTTGCTGTTAATGACATAGAGGCGGAGATGGTCGAACACTCCATTAAGCGCTAATTTTACTTCGCTCCAAGAAAAACCACAGCTGAAAAATTCGGTTTCATATACTTGCTTTAACCCTTGCATATAGGCGTTTGCTGACGAGACGGATTCAGGCATCATGTAGTTCGCTTTCACTGCCTCTCTAATTTTTTTCTCGCGCAGACTTATAAAGTCTCGAATGGTCTTTTGTACGGGAACGAAGCGAGAGATGTTGATGATCATGGAGCAATGCTTGCGCGTCTGCCCACGGAGGTTCCGGATCGCTCGCACAACGAGAAACGCATTTAAAGCACGATAAAGGCTCGGCGACAGCTCGGATACCGGGTCATCGCGTTTATGGGCATAAGGAATGAGATCTTCACAGTCATCAATCTGTCGAACGATCGATGGGCTTGTCTGTTCGTTTAGAAAGACCTTCTCGGCGCCAAAATACGTTGTTGGGGCATCAAGACAGTATATGAAGTCGCGAGGAAATAGCTCTTCCCGTACGTCATCGTCATAAGCTTCAGGATTTATGAAAATATTTGCGAAGGGGGTAGCTGTGTAACCGACGTAGCAGGATTTCGCAAATAGACCGAGAATGCGCCGGATCATAGCGTTGGTCTTTGTAGGGTCTAAGTCTTCCTTATTTGTGTTGATGGAGGCGTTATCAGCTTCGTCATCAATCAGTAACATAGGTACGTCTGAAATTCGACCGTTGCCCTCCGTATTCAGCTCTTTTAACCATTTGTGAAGAGCCGTAAGGGTTGTCACGTTTTTCTTGATAACAAGGATTATGGGCTTACTGAAGTCGTTTATCCTCCAGCCACTTTTGGCGGCTGTGTTTTTATTAAAATCTTCATTGATATTAGTGAGGGTGGCCGGATGCGGATAGTGGGGTTCAAGACCGACGCCAATCAGTCGACGATCTTCGGGGTCGCTAGAGCGACCGATGAAAGCCTCATCAATACGCTCCTGTGTCTGTTTGCGTAGATTGTTGTGAATGCCTGCAATGACGATGATGAACTTGTATCCAGCATCTGCGGCCTTAGCGATCAGACTGGTGTAGTTGGCCGTTTTACCAGATTGTACATGCCCAATGACTAGGCCTCGCCGGTTCCAGGCTGTACCCTCACTGAGTGGGTCCTGAAGGTGTCCGAGGATACGAGTGGTCACATCGCTAAGTGACTGAACCATACGTGGAGACCACCCACCTTTTCTTAGAAAATTCTCGTAGGCGTCCGCATAGGCTGATGCGATATTCTCTCGTTTGTGAACCCATTGGTCATCGTGTTTAGCATCAATATCGATAAGCGAAACGCCTGCACCCATCCGTGTTTCGACGGAAATCATTGCTTCAGTGATGATGTTTCGAAGATCACCGGTATAGCCGAAAATCGTAGCTATCTGCTCGGCCTTTTCTTTGACTAATGCTAGCGTCGGGGGCTCACTTAAATTGCCAAGTCCCGAGATCAGTGCTGTTGCGATATTCTTTTCTTCCGATGCTGGATTACCGCTCATTCGAAAGTCTCCCTGATGTACTCCTCTACCAATTCAATTTGTCCTTCAAAAAAATGCGTTGAGCGGACGATCTGAAGGAATGCTTTCGGGTCAACGGGCCCATCGCCATAGATAGCTTGTCTAAGACTTTGCAGCCTGCTAAAAGTCTGATCATCATCCGCTGTTACTTGGCTAACCTCGCGTGGGCTAGTCGAATAGTCGGAATAGATCATCTCTACTGGAAGTGATGCGGCGACAGCCTCTAGAAGGACAAGGAGTGAAGCGATCTCCTTCGCTGGGAGTCGCGTTGCAAGTGATGTGATCAGAGGATGCTGGGTGTTTACTGCGAATCGGATACCACCGTGGTCCACGTAGCGTTCCCATAGAGGTACTTTGCATTCTTGAAAAAGCCGCTGGCCGCGGCCGCGATGTACTGTCACGCTCCGCGCAGCGATCTTTGAGATGATCTGCCTCAGACGCTCCCGTACGGGATGTGGTGGTCGAGCTCGGGACTTTTTGATGTCGATTGTCCAAGCTTCATCAAGGCTATTCGCGAAGTCAATTTTGACTCGAGCGAGTTTTGTGGTTTCATTTTTCGGGATCAACCTGAACCAATCACCCCAAGCCATTAGTCTGCCGTTACGGTAGATATATGCACCCTGATTGGAGATAAAATCGCTTCTATCTTGGTAGTAGTCATATTCAGAAGCTGAAAGGCGGCTATGATGCGGCAAAATGTATGGCTGCATCGTAACTGCAATATCGTCTACCCAGACGGTCTCTTCCGGCAGCATTTGCGTGGCGGGATTTTTCTGGCAAAACGGGTCGAACGAAGTTATTGGATGCCCGTTAATGCTGATGGTGAGTTTCTTCCGGCCTTTCATTTCACCGGAAAGAAAGCGATGGAAGACAAGTGAGAGGTGACGTCCGACTACATCAATCTTCTCGTTAACTATTTCTTCGCGCTTGTGGCCAACCTCATCTTCGAACAACCTATCGAGGTCGCGCCATATGACAATCGTTCCCGTGGCACCGAGTACTTCGATGAAGGGTTGTTCGTCAATCTCATTAGAATCGAGAATGCTTATGAACCAGTCGTCATTCTCCTCAACTTTTCTCAGGTCCCATTCAGCGCCAGTGCGGATACTGTTTTTAGCGCTCAGAACAGTCAGCCGACGGCATTGGGAAAAAGATGCGGTTTTGAGTCCGAGCCCAAAGCGACCCAAGTCTTTAGGGCTACGTTGTTTTCGGGGATCCATGGCGCCATGTCGCATGGCTGAAATGACCTCGGTTTCTGCCATCCCATTCCCGTTATCAGCGATGACAAGAACTGGATTGGTGCGGCTCATATCGCAAAAAATCTGAATATCCGTTGCATCCGCAGAGATGCTGTTGTCAATCAGATCTGCGATCGCGGTCTCCAGCGAGTAGCCTAAATCCCGTAGTGATGCCGTGAGGCTGGCCGCGCTTGGCGGAAGATGATGAAGTTTTGCCATCAACTGACCGTCCGTAGTTTGTCGCGTATTTCTGCTCAGACGCCTTCGGCGCCAGCTTTTAGATCACACTCCCAGACGACGATAACGTTCCATCTGGCTTCATGGAGACTAGCGCAGTTGCGGTCGTCACGAATAATATTTTCCGCCAAACTCCGCTTGTCAGAATTTGTGGTGTGTCGATGGCATTGTTGCTGCTCGCCCCCCTTTTGTGGCGAAACCAGAAGCAGCAATGAGCAAAGATGATGGCGTGATTTTTGGGTAAGGCAACCGGTAGATTGTTGGCCGGGAGACGGACCCTGTATCCATTCAAGGCCGTGGCCATTGATCGTGAGCTTGTCAGTCGGAACCAAGTTTGTTGTCGCCCTTGACGCCGCCGTTTTGTCCGAGATTGACTTGGGCGAGCATTGCTGTCGCAAAGACAAAGTGCTCGCTGAAAAACGGCGGTATTGTTGATGCTGCGAAAAAGCTCAGCGACTACTGGAGGACCGACGATGAGGACAACTCGTGACATGGTTGAGCGAGGCCGTAGCAGCAGTAGCTCGGAAAAACACGGCCTGCCAGGGGATCGGCCTATTACTCAGAACCTTGCAGCGAGGGACTGAAACGGATTACGCCGGTTGGATGCCTGTCGAGTTACAGCGAGACACAATCCGCAAGTGGCATTTGCTGCTGGTAAATTGAATTGCCAAGGGCCTAGCAGGTGCATCTAAAAAGACTGCTAGTGGTCGAAGAGGGTGTAATTTAGTTTTTCGCCCAATCAAAAACCCTGAACAAGTCAGGGCTTTTGATTTTTCCAGTCTGCCGATTCAGATCATGACCGGCAAATCGCGGCTAGCTTAGGAATCAATCCCAGCTCAAAGCCCCACCAGTCTGATACTCAATAACCCGAGTCTCAAAGAAGTTCTTCTCTTTCTTCAAGTCCATGATCTCGCTCATCCAAGGGAACGGGTTAGTCG
>RCUR01000659.1_pt1 | contig 12309 bp, 6 predicted proteins | sample 2166151 | NCBI WGS metagenome assembly RCUR01 (sample SAMN09932785, study PRJNA488358) | compost metagenome | isolation source: compost soil in an enriched community | place: Germany: Experimental Botanical Garden
CGACCATTACCTCAGGCGGCACCGCCAGCGCCATCAATGAAAACAGCGGCGCCGGTCAGCTGGTCTACACCGTCACCAGCACAGACAGCGGCGATGTGTCGACCGGCAACACCAGCTACAGCCTGAAGGCGGGGGCGGACGCGGCGCTGTTCAGCATCGACGCGGCTACCGGAGCAGTGACCCTGACGGGCAACCCGGATCATGAAACCAAGGCAAATTACAGCTTTACCGTGGTAGCCACGGATGCCGCCGGCAACGCCAGCGAGCAGCTGGTCACGCTGAACGTCAATGACCTGGACGAAGTGGCCCCGACCATCACCTCCGGGGCCAGCGCCAGCACCATCAATGAAAACAGCGGCGCCGGGCAGCTGGTCTACACCGTTACCAGTACAGACAGCGGTGATGTGTCGAGCGGCAGCACCAGTTACAGCCTGAAGGTGGGGGCGGACGCAGCGCTGTTCAGCATCGATGGGGCCACCGGGGCGGTGACCCTGATTGGCAACCCGGACCATGAAACCAAACCCAGCTACAGCTTTACCGTGGTGGCCACGGATGCGGCCGGTAACGCCAGCGAGAAGACTGTCACCCTGAACATTCACGATCTGGATGACCTGGCCCCGACCATCACCTCCAGTACCACCGCCAGCGCCATCAATGAAAACAGCGGCGCCGGGCAGCAAGTCTACACAGTCACCAGCACAGACAGCGGCGATGTGTCGAGCGGCAGCACCAGCTACAGCCTGAAGGCAGGGGCGGACGCGGCGCTGTTCAGCATCGATGCGGCCACCGGGGCGGTCACCCTGATTGGCAACCCGGATCATGAAACCAAGCCCAGCTACAGCTTTACCGTGGTGGCCACGGATGCGGCCGGCAATGCCAGCGAGCAGCTGGTCACGCTCAATATCAATGACCTGGACGAAGTGGCGCCGACCATCACCTCGGGGGCGACCGCCAGCGCCATCAATGAAAACAGCGGCGCCGGTCAGCTGGTCTACACCGTTACCAGCACAGACAGCGGCGATGTGTCGACCGGCAACACCAGCTACAGCCTGAAGGCGGGAGCGGATGCGGGGCTGTTCAGCATCGATGCCAGTACGGGGGCTGTGACTCTCACGGGCAACCCGAATCATGAAACCAAGCCCAGCTACAGCTTTACCGTGGTGGCCACGGATGCCGCTGGCAACGCCAGCGAGCAGGCGATCACGCTCAATATCAATGACCTGGACGAAGTGGCCCCGGCCATCACCTCGGGGACCAGCGCCAGCGCCATCAATGAAAACAGCGGCGCCGGGCAACTGGTCTACACAGTAATCAGCACAGACAGCGGCGATGTGTCGAGCGGCAGCACCAGCTACAGCCTGAAGGCGGGAGCGGATGCAGCGCTGTTCAGCATCGATGCGGCCACCGGGGCTGTGACTCTCACGGGCAACCCGGATCATGAAACCAAACCCAGCTACAGCTTCACCGTGGTGGCCACGGATGCGGCCGGCAATGCCAGCGAGCAGACTGTCACGCTCAATATCAATGACTTGGATGACCTGGCGCCGACCATCACCTCTGGGACGACTGCCAGCGCCATCAATGAAAACAGCGGCGCCGGGCAGCTGGTCTATACCGTCACCAGCACCGACAGCGGCGATGTGTCGAGCGGCAGCACCAGCTACAGCCTGAAGGCAGGGGCGGACGCGGCGCTGTTCAGCATCGATGCGGCCACCGGGGCGGTCACCCTGGTGGGCAACCCGGATCATGAAAACAAACCCAGCTACAGCTTCACCGTGGTGGCCACGGATGCGGCCGGCAATGCCAGTGAGCAGGTGGTCACGCTGAACATCACCGACCTGGACGAAGTGGCGCCGACCATCACCTCGGGGACGACCGCCAGCGCCATCAATGAAAACAGCGGTGCCGGTCAGCTGGTCTACACCGTCACCAGCACAGACAGCGGCGATGTGTCTAGCGGCAGCACCAGCTACAGCCTGAAGGCGGGAGCGGACGCGGCGCTGTTCAGCATCGACGCGGCTACCGGAGCAGTGACTCTCACGGGCAACCCGGATTATGAAACCAAGGCGAGCTACAGCTTCACCGTGGTGGCCACGGATGCCGCCGGCAACGCCAGCGAGCAGGCGGTCACCCTGGGGATCAACGATCTGGTCGATGAAGTCGCACCTGGTGTCGACAGCATCGCCATCAGTGGGGCAAGCGGTGCACAGAACAGCCGCCTGAATGCGGGTGACGTGGTCAGCATCACTGTGACCATGGATGAGGCGACCCTGGTCGACACCACGGGGGGAACCCCGCGTGTGGCGCTGAATGTCGGGGGCAGCACAGTCTACGCCGATTACGTCTCGGGCAGTGGCACTGCCTCATTGATCTTCCAATACACCATTCTGGCTGGCCAGAGCGATGCCAACGGTATCAGTCTGGGTGCCAATGCGCTGCAGGCGAACGGCGGCACGCTGCGCGACGCGGCGGGCAATGGGGCGAATCTGGCTCATGGCGCGGTGGCCGATAACGCCGGTTACCTGGTGGATACCACGGCCCCAGGTATCAGCGCTGTGGCGATCACCAGTGCCAGCGGTTTACAGAACAACATCCTGAATGCCGGTGACGTTGTCAGCGTCACCGTGACCATGAACGAAGCGACCCTGGTCAATACCACCGGCGGTACGCCGCGTCTGGCGCTGAATATCGGTGGCAGCACGGTTTACGCAAATTACGCCTCGGGCTCAGGCACAGCGTCGCTGGTATTCCAATACACGATTTTGCCCGGTCAGACCGATGCCAACGGCATCAGCATCGCCGCCGGCGCACTTGCTGCCAACGGGGGCACCCTGCGCGACGCCGCGGGTAACGACGTGAACCTGAGCCACGCCCTGGTGGCCGACAACGCCAGCTTCCTGGTCGATACCACGGCCCCTGTCGTGAACGGGGTTAGCAGCCCTACGGCGGCGGGTACCTACGGTGTGGGGAGTGTGATCAGCATCCAGGTCAGTTTCAGCGAGGCGGTCACCGTCTCTGGCACACCGCAACTGACACTGGAAACCGGCACTACGGATCGGACCATCAATTACGTCAGTGGTTCAGGCTCCAATACCCTGACCTTCAACTACACGGTTCAGGCGGGGGACACCAGCGCCGATCTGGATTACCTGAGCTCGGTGGCACTGGGCCTCAATGGTGGCACCATCCGCGATGCGGCCGGCAATAACGCCACCCTGACCCTGCCAACCCCGGGCGCAGCGGGTTCGCTCGGGGCAAATGAAGCCATCGTGATCGACACCTCTGGACCTGTGGCCGACACCAGCATAGTGGTGTTTGACCTGGTACAGGGGGTCAGTTCCGACCACAGCAGCCGTACTTTCGATGCCAATACCAGCTACACCATTTATATCCGGGTGGAGAGTCAGAAGGCTGAGATGAGCACGGCCGGTAATGGACCTGGAACCTGGGGAATGTGGTCGGGGGCTAACAATTTGGGGGCGGACGACAAGGTGGTCTTTGTGGGAACGGGGCAGGGGATCATGGGCAAGAGCGGCTCGCAATGGCGCGTCGTAGGAAGAGTGGACGCAGGTCGTAATGGTCAGAACACTCAGGAGTTCTATGGGGTGTATACGATGGTGTCATTCCTCGGTATGACAGCTTATGCCAAAGGCACCGTCTATCGTGGCATAGCATGGAGCACCGGACAGGTTCCGGGAGCTCTCTATGGGAACGGCGATTTGTGGAACGGTACCTGGGCCAACATCAATGCGGGAAAAGCCTTCAATGATGTGCATATGCTCCAGATGCCCAACAGCATCCTGACCTCCCAAGGGCTGGTCTGACCCGGCTCTATTTCTCCCCCCTTATCGCCCCTCATGGAAGGGCGATCCAGTCCCAGGATCCCGCTGTTCCAATGAACTCTCTGTCCTTACTGCGCCGCCTGGTGCAGCAACAACAATTTGTGCTGTTGCAAGAAGCCTGCGGCGCCCCACAAACCCCAGCCGAACAGATACTGCTGGCGCTGGCGTGCGCCCAGCTTGGCGAGCTGGATGCCGCCCGTCACGCGCTGGCTGGGCTGGATCTTGAGACCCTTGATGTCGATGGGCGTGTCGACCTGGCTGCCGTCCAACTGCTGCTGGGAGAACTCGACATGGCGCAGGCGCTGCTCGAGGCTGCCCTGCTTGAAGCACCGGAGCACGCACTGCTGCTGGCGCGGCTGGCGACCTGTCAGCTGCGGCGCCAGCAGACGGCGGTGGCGCGGCAACTGTATGAACGAAGCATCCTCCTTGCGCCCAATATCCTGATCTATCAACAACTGCTGCGCCTGTATTTGCAGGAGGGGGCCATCGCGCAGGGCGAGCAACTGCTGACTCAGGCCGAGGCCTTCTGGGAGGGAGAGCGGGAGCACTGGCCCGAGCCGCAGGCGGCCTGGCATGGCCAGCAACTGCGCGGTCTGCGTCTGGAACTGTGGCTGGCGGCTGAGGAATATGCCGCCGCCGATGCCTGGCTGGACGAGCAGCAAACCACGCTGGACGAGGAAGATTATTGCGGCCTGCTGACCGGTTATGCCCAGCGACTGACCGAGCGAGGTCGCCACGCTCAGGCCGAGGATGCCCTGTGCCGGGGGGGAAGGCATTATCCCGAGCATCCTGGCTTGCATCAGCATCGGGCCGAGCTGGCTGAGCTGCAAGGGCGCACATCCCAGGCCATCGCCTTGCTGCGGCGGGCTATCCATCTGGCGGGCCAGCAGCAACAGCCCGTGCTGGCGTTGCGCCTGAAGCTGGTGGCCGTCGCCACCCAGGGGCATACGGCACTGGCCAGAGAGATGGTCACCCAGGCTCTCGAAGAGGCACAGGCGCTACCGCCGTCAGGCTGTATCGATGGGATGGATCACGCTCATTGGGTGTTTGAAGCGCAGGTGGCGCTGGCGGGAGTCGATGTACAGGAGCAGCGGTATGCCGAGGCCGAAGTGCGCTACTGCCAGGTATTGCAAGATCATCCGCAGCTGGTGCCAGCCTTGCAGGGGCTGGGTCAGTTGTACCTGCAATTGGGGCGTCTTGAGGAGGCGGTGGCGCTGTTTGAACGGGTCAAGGTGCTCGACCCGGTGCGCGGTCATAGTGCGCTTATCAACGCGCGGCGCTTCCCGGAGGATGACGCCACCTTGCACCACCTGGAGATGCTGGCCCGCCGCCCCGGTCCTGAGGGGGCGGTGAAACCCGGTCTGCTGCTGCAATTGGCCGCCGCCTGGGAAAAGCGCAAGGACCATGCCAGGGCCTTCGCACTGGCCGACGAGGCGAATGGGGCCAGCCGCGCCTTGCTCGGCTATGACCCGGCGGCGCACCGGCAAGCTTGCGCGCGCATTCGTCATGCTTTCGGTCGGTCGCTCTATGAGCATCGCCGTGGTATTGGCAATGATTCGACGCTGCCGGTGTTCGTGCTCGGCATGCCGCGCTCCGGCACCACGCTGGTCGAGCAGATGCTGGCCGGCCACAGCCAGATCCACGGTGCCGGCGAGCTGGGGCTGGTCCCCGGCGTGATTGCCGGGCTGGAGCGGTGGGAGCGCCGCGTCGGTTCGGGTCGGCATTATCCCGACTGTGTGGACGATCTCGATGCCAAGGTGATCGCGGGCATCACGGGCAATCTTCTCAAGGAGCTGCAGGAGTACGCCCCCGGGGCGCTGCATGTGGTGGACAAGCTGCCCCACAACTTCGAGAACATCGGCCTCATCAAGCTGCTGTTCCCCCGTGCGCGTATCATCTCGGTGCGGCGCGATCCCCGTGATATCGCCATCTCCAACTACTTCACTGACTATGCGGCCAAGCACGGTGGCATGGGCTTTGCGTACGATCTGACCTGGATTGGCGAGCAGCTCGCCGACCATAACCTGTTGATGCACCACTGGAACCAGCTCTTCCCCGGCGAGATCCTGGAGGTGCGCTACGAGGATGTGCTGGATGATCCTGAGCGCGAGGCGCGGCGCATGCTGGATTACGTCGGGGTGGCCTGGGAGCCTCAGGTCCTCAATTTCAGCGAGCTGCAGCGGCCGGTGAAAACCGCCAGCGTCTGGCAGGTTCGCCAGCCGCTGTACAAGAGCTCCATGGCCAGGTGGGCGCGTTACGAGACCCATCTTGCCCCACTTTTGCGCGGCACCAATGCTCGCATCCAGTGGCAACCGATCACCGACATGGTGGCACTGCCTGTGCCCGGCTTGCTGGAAACGAGCGTGGCGCTCTACCGCGAAGAGAAGCTGGATGACGCCGAATATCACTGCAAGCAGTTGCTGCACCATCTGCCGGATCATGCCGCCGCCACCTTTATGCTGGGGCTTGTCTATGTGCGCAAGGGCCACCTGGACGAGGGCATTGCCCTGATGTGCAAGGCCCATGAGCTGTGCCCCTGGAACAGCCAATGGCGCGATGATCTGGCGCGGGCGTATGTGCTGTCCGGCGAGCCGGAAAAGGCGGCACTGCTGACGGGCAAGGCAGCGCATCTTGCTCCCTCTGCCTTGCCCCACAACGAACAGGAAATCGACGGAGAGTTTTCATGGTAACAACCTTGCCGCGCCTGAGGCGGCATGGCCTGCTGGTCCTGAGTCTGGTCGCACTGATCCAGCCCGTGAGTGCGCAGCCGGCCGATGGCTTGCAGGCGGCGTTGCAGGCGGCCCTGAGCCAGCACCCTGCCGTGAGTGGCAAACGGGCACAGATCGAGGCGCGGGAATACTCCGCCGATGCCGCGCGCAGCCAGCGCTACCCCAGCCTGACTGCCCAGGTACAGCAGTATTCAGAATCCACTCGGGATACCACCACAGGGGAGGATCTCTCCACGCCGGTGACACTGCGCGCACGCCAACCGCTGTGGGCATTCGGGCGCATCGATAACAGCATTGCGTTTGCCGATGCCGACACCGATGTCGAGCGTGTCGACTTGCTGCGGGTAAGGCGCCAGTTGCTGGAGCAGACCGCCGTTGCCTACTCCAATGTCCTTGGCAGCCGCCAGCGCCTGCAGGTGGTCGAGGTCAGTCTGGCGGCTCATCAGTCGCTGTTCGAGCAGATCAGCCGGCGCGAGCAGGGACAGCTTGCCTCGGCGGCAGATGTTCGCCTGGCGGCCACTCGCCTCGCGCAAGCCAGGGCGCGGGTCGAGCGCTACGAAGGGGAGCTGGCCATTGCCAGGAGCGATCTGCTGGCCCTGACCCAGACGCCTGTGCCGGCCCGGCAGCCGGTGGCATCCGATATATTGCAGATCAGCGAGGGCGAGGTATTGCACCAGGCCGCCCTGAATGGCAGCGCCGAAGTGCGTTACAAGAAGCAGGAGATAGAGCGGGCCAGGGCGAGCGTGGATCAGGTCAGGACGGCCTCCATGCCCACGCTCTACCTGCAAGCGGAGCAGGACTATGACCAGCCGTCCTACCGGGATGAGACCCGGGTCAGCCTGGTACTGGAAGGCACGCTGGAGGGGATGGGCTTTGCTACCCGTGGCCGGACAGACGCGGCGGTGGCGCAGCAGAGTGCGGCCGAGGAGGACCTGGCCTACGCCGTCAGCGAGCTTGAGCGCAGCGTGCGTCGCCTGCAACGCAGCCGTGAGTTGCAGACCGGGCTTATCCGGGTGCAGAGCGAGTCACTGGCCGAGCTGGGGGCGGTGCTGGGGTCTTATCAGCGCCAATATGTGGCAGGTACCAAGAGCTGGCTCGATGTGCTGAATATCCAGCGCGAATTCAGTGAACAACAATTGCAGCTGGTTCAGGCAAAGAGCGACTGGGAGATCTACTCCCTGCAATTGGCTGCGCTGACGGGGGGGCTTGATCCCCTGGTGACCTTGAACGGTGAGGAGTTCCAACCCCATGGATAGGCAAACCGCCGAGCAGGCGCCGCAGAGTATGGCGCCGACATTGGTGAAACAGTTATTGGTGTCTCTACAGATCCCTTGCGACAGCCATGCGTTGCAACAGGCATGCACTCAAACAGCACATTCAGTCGCCGCCCTCGGGCCCGCACAGTGGCTGAGGCAGGTACTGATCCAGGCTGGATTGAAGAACCTCACTCCGGTGCAACTGCCCTGGCGTCGCCTCGACCAACGCCGATTGCCGGCCTTGGTCTGGACGGGGAGCGAGTGGTTGCTGGTCGAGCGTGATGCCGCCGGCCGCCTGACCTTGATCAACGCAGCCGGAGAGCGCCGTGGCGCCGATGACACCGAGCTACAGGATGCCCTGGTGGTCTGGCTGCGGGCGCCGACCCGCAGAAGCGCCGAGGCCGACAGCCTATTGTCTGGCAACCTGGCGACTCGCCTGGTCTGGCGTGAACTGTTTCGTGAGCGTGGCTGGCTGTGGAAAGTCATGGTGGCCACAGTGCTGGTGAACCTGCTGGCGGTCGGTACCTCCATTTTCGCCATGCAGGTCTACGACCGTGTCGTGCCCACCCTGGCCTATGCGACCCTGACCACATTGGTGACCGGCATGATGTTGATCATCCTGCTGGATTGGTTGCTGAAGATCACCCGGGCCAGGATCCTGGACAGCCTCTCCTGCGCGGTCGACAAGCGCGTCTCGCAGCAGGTCTTCGAGCACTTGCTGCATCTGCGCCTGGATCAGCAGCCACGCAGTCTGGGCACCCTGGCGGCCCAGGTGGGCGGGCTGGATGCCGTACGGCAGTTCTTCAGTGCCGGCGTGGTGTTCGCACTGGTGGACCTGCCCTTTGCCATCCTGTTTCTGGCGTTTATCGCCATCATTGGAGGCGCGGTCGGCTGGGTGTATGCCCTGTTGCTGCCCGTGGCCCTGTTGCTGGGCTATGTTACCCAGTGGCGTCTTCGCGCCCTGCTGGCGCAGCAGATGCTGCGCAGCAACGAGCGGCAGGGGCTGCTGGTGGACACGATCCGAGGTGCCGAGTCCATTCGCGCCAACAATGCCGGTTGGCGTTTTGCACAGGAGTGGCAGAACGTGACGGCGAGCATTGATGGCTACAGCATCCAGCAGAGAGCCGTCAGCAGTTTTTCCAGCGTGAGCACCAGCAGCCTGTCGACCCTGGCCTATGTCGCCGCCGTGGTCGTGGGGGTGTGGCAGATAGAGGCCGGCCTCTTGACGATGGGGGGGCTGATCGCGTGCAGCATCCTGGGCGGCAGGGTGATCGCGCCCATCGCCCAGAGCGTCCAGTACCTTGCACAGTGGCAACACGTCAGGCAGGCGTTGCAGATGGTGCACCAGGTCTTGTCGCTGGCGCGGGATCGTCGTGCTGATCAGCAACTGCTGCTGCCGGATACCCTACCCACAGAGGTGGTGTTGGAGCGCGTGCGTTTCGCCTATCCCGAATCGCCCATCTGTCAGATCGACATCGAGCGCCTGCAGTTCAAGTCCGGTGAGCGCATCTTGCTGGTGGGACCGATCGGCTGCGGCAAGTCGACGCTGCTGAAAGTGCTTGCTGGACTCTATTGCCCCGGCGAGGGCCGTGTCCGCCTGGGGGACGCCGATCTGTGGGAAATCGATCCCCAGCTGGTGGCCAGCCAGGTGGGCTATCTGCCGCAAGCCGTACAGCTGTTCAAGGGCACGCTGCGCAGCAACATGGCCTTGACCGGCGTGACCAGCGACTCTCGCCTGCTGCAGATCACCCGCGAGCTCGGTATCGACGGGATTGCGGCATCCAGCCCTCAGGGCATGGATCTCGCCATCAGCGAGGGGGGAGAGGGGTTGTCTGGCGGCCAGAGGCAGCTGGTTGCCCTCGCTCGGGTGCTGATCAACCAGCCAAGGGTCTGGCTGCTGGACGAGCCGACCGCGGCCCTCGACGGCGAATCCGAACAGCGTGTCTGGGCGGCCCTGCAAGCGGCGGTGCAACCCGAGGATATCTTGATCGTGGCGACCCACAGGCCCATGGCTGCCGCTCGATTGGCAACCCGGGTCATCGTCATGCAGCAGGGGCAGGTGGTAAAAGACGGCACGCCGGACCGGGTGCTGACACAGATGCTCGCCCGTCCGGTGGCATCCTCACAGATTGGCAAAGGAGGAAGGCTCGATGTGGTCTGATCGTTTCCTGCAAGACGATGACGCGCGTACCCAGGCGCGGATCCGCAAGTTGCAGAACTCTCACCGGGGCCACCAGGGCTGGTTGTTGATGGCCTCACTCGTGACTGTGGTTACCTTTGCCGTGTGGGCCTCATGGTTTCGTATTGACGAAGTCGCCCGCGCCACCGGGGAGGTCATTGCCAGCAGTCGGGTACAGATCATCCAGTCGGTGGATGGTGGTGTACTGGAACAGCTGCTGGTCAAGGAGGGGGACCGGGTCGCTCCCGGTCAGTTGCTCGCCCGTCTGGAGCAGACGAGAGTGGGGGCGTCGGTCGGGGAAGTGGAGGCGCGCCTGTTTGCGCTTGAGGCGAGGGCGACCCGGTTGCGGGCGGAAGTCATCGGCGAACAACGACTCGCCTTCCCGTCGGACCTGCTGGCGCGCTCTCCCGAGACGGCCCGTGTCGAGGAGGCGCTGTTCAAGCAGCGTCAGACCGGTCTTGGCGAAGAGCTGAGGACCATGCGGGTGGCGGTGTCACTGGCCCAGAAGGAGCTGCGTCTGGTGGAGCAACTCTATGCCGATGGTGATGCCAGCGGCTCCGAGCTACTGAGGGTGCAGCGTGGGCTCAACGAGGCCGAGGCCCGGCTGGTGAACCGGCGCAACCAGTTTCTTGAGGAGGCCAGGCTGGAGCTGGCCAAGGCGGAGGATGACATAGCGCAGGGCAGGCAGACCCTGACCCTGCGCAAGCAGGAGCAACAGGACAGCATGTTTACCGCCATGGTGCCTGGCATCGTCAAGAACATCCGTGTCACCACTGTGGGCGGGGTGCTCAGGCCTGGGGAGGAGCTGATGCAGATCATCCCGGTCGATGACGACCTGATGATCGAGGCCAAGGTCAGTACCGCCGACATTGCCCGTGTGGTGCCGGGTCTGGAAGCGACGATTCGTTTCGATACCTTCGACTACACCATCTTTGGTGGCGTGAAAGGAGAGGTGGCGTATGTGAGTGCCGACAGCCTCAAGGAAGAGACCAGTCGCGGCATGGATATCTATTATCGCGTGCGGATCAAGCCCGCCAGCTACCCCGTGACCTCCACGACGGGCAGAGTGATTGACGTGCTGCCAGGCATGACGGCCCAGGTGGATATCCGCACTGGCGATCGTACCCTGATGGACTACCTGCTCAAACCCCTGCGCAAGACCCTGAGCGAGTCGTTCGGGGAGCGCTGATCTGCGAGGAGAGGGGGGGAAACTGGTCATCTTGAACATTTCAATGTTTCTTGTATAGTTGAATATGTGAAATGAATTAAGGGAAAGTCCCATGAACAAAGAGATAGCCACCAAGGTATTCGAGTCCCTCGCATCCGGCATTCGCCTCGATGTGTGGCGCCTGCTGGTCAAGGCCGGGCTGGAGGGTCAGGTTGCCGGCCAGCTGGCCAGCGAGCTCGACATAGCTCCCAACACCCTGTCGTTTCACCTCAAGGCCATGCTGCACGCGGGCCTGCTCTCGGTGGAACAGGAGGGACGTTTCTTGCGCTATCGCGCCAACATTCCCCTGATGCTCGACTTGATCGGTTATCTCACCGAGGAGTGCTGCGCCGGTCATCCGGAGGCCTGCGGTCTGGCGGAGATCCATCCCCTGGGCACCAATGGTCAGTCCCGTTCGCCCTGTTGCGACGAGTCTTGCTGACGCCCGCCCGGCATCGCCGCATGCCGAGCCCCACGTTCCCCTCCCATCCTGACGAGACATGGAGCCACTGCTTATCATGCACCCCTTTGACATCCTGAACCTGGACAATGGCGCCCGCCTTGTCTTCACCCCCTGTCCCGGCACCAGGGAGGCTTCCTTGCAGGACTCCCTCAAGACCCTGCAAGCCGCCGGAGCGGATGCCGTGATCACCCTGATGCCGGGGGCCGAGCTGGCGCGGTTCAAGGCCGATGCCTTGCCCGCCGAGTGTGAGGCCTTGGGGCTGGCCTGGTTCCAGCTGCCGGTTGAAGACGATTGCGCCCCCGAAACACCGTTTGCCGAAGCCTTTGCCAACCACAAGGCGGATCTGCTGGCGCGTCTGGCGGCAGGTCAGACCCTGGCCATTCATTGCCGTGGCGGCTCGGGACGGACCGGACTGATGGCAGCCATCCTGCTGCTGGAATCGGGCTACGCCCCCGCCGCTGTCAAGACGCTGGTGCAAGAAGTGCGCCCCAAGGCGCTGACATTGGCAGCGCACCTCAACTACCTCAACACCCATTACGCATTCGCCGGTTAAGGAAAACAGCATGACTATCAAAGTGGGTATCAACGGTTTTGGCCGCATGGGCCGTCTCTCATTTCGCGCCGCCTTCGACT
>RCUR01000660.1_pt1 | contig 12304 bp, 10 predicted proteins | sample 2166151 | NCBI WGS metagenome assembly RCUR01 (sample SAMN09932785, study PRJNA488358) | compost metagenome | isolation source: compost soil in an enriched community | place: Germany: Experimental Botanical Garden
CGATATCACGATCATGACCATCGACGTGGTTACGACCAGAGAGGGGACGATGATCGAGGTTATGACCGTGACTATGATCGTCGTGGCTATGATCGTAGTGACTATGATCGCGACCACCGTCGCTACCGTGATCGCGATGACAACGACGACTGATACGTTAGCTTCGAGTGATAGACGCCAGGTCTGGACAACACAGCGAATAATTTGCAGCCCGTCTCATACCTGGCACTAAAGTGAACAAAATCATTGAAAAAAACCGCCATAAGCTTTAAACGGAAAGCCAAATGGCACATTGCAAGCAATCAGCCAGTGAGTTTCAGCAGTTTTGGCTCAGGGAGCGCTGATGAGTTTTCGTACACTGACCGGCTCCCCGCGGCAATCGAGCAATGACGCAGTTGCCGCATTTCACTCCCCAGGGAAGCCGGATACTGTCGGCAGGGTTTGCGCCGGCAACGACGACAGGATCGGACAACTGCTGGACTCGGCGCGCAACTGGGCCCATACCACCGCTTGGGCGTTTTACCGCGCCGGTGAACAGTTGCATCGGGTTGGCCAGGGAGACCCACGGGTACATTGGCCTTCAAGCGTTGCGAATGATGAGTTTGAAGCCTTTTGCCTGGCTTCGAACCTGCACCGCTGGCCCACCGGCAGGGGCGAAAGTGAGCTGGGTTGGCTGCTCGCGCCAGCCGCCGATGCCGCGGAACCGGCGCTTGCTGAACTTGCCCAGCGCCTGGGCATTGAGCTACAGACCAATACCCTGGCCCGTGCGCAGATCACTCAGCGTGTGCTGTATGAAATTACCTACCTGGCCAGTTCGACCCGTGACCGCTCAGAGTTCCTGGTGGGGGCTCACCGGCTGCTGGCCAGTCTGATCGACGCCGAGAACTTCTATCTCGCGTTGTATAACCCGCACACTGGCAAGATCGACTACCCGTATTACGTCGACATCATCGACGTTGATGCCCTGGAATCCGAAAACTACGAATACCTTGATCCTTCGCGCCTGTCGCTGACGGGCCAGGTGTTGACCTCCGGCCAGCCGTTGCTGATCGATGCCGCCGGTATTCTCGCGGCCCAGGCCGAGAACCGTTTCCACTGCGTGGGTGATCGTCCCGAGTTCTGGATGGGCGCGCCGTTGAAAAATGCCTCGGACGAGGTGTTTGGCATGCTGGCGATGCAGGTCTACGACGTTTCTCGCATCTACAGCGCCGAAGACCGCGCGCTGTTCCTGGTGGTCGCACGCCACGTGGCCATGGCGCTGGACCGGATTCTGCACCGGGAGGACCTGGAAGAAACGGTGTTGCGTCGCACCCTGGAGCTTTCGGCAGTCAACGACGCATTGCGCCAGGAGGTCGCAGACCGGGAGCGCGCCGAACATCTGCAAAGCGCGCTGTTCCAGATTGCCGAACTGTCGAGCCAGCCGGGTGACATGACCGAGTTGTTCCAGACCCTGCATGGCATCGTCGGTGATCTGCTGTTCGCGCAGAACTTCTACATTGCGCTCTTTGACGTCTCGACCGGCGAAGTGACGTTTCCCTATTACGTGGATGAACGCCAGACCACTTGCCCGGCGGCACGCCGAGGGCGCCGGGGCTTGACCGAGTACGTCATCCGTCAGCGCCGCCCTTGCCTGATTGACGTCGGCGAAGCTGAGCGATTGTCCGCGCAGGGTGAAATCGAAATTGCCCAGGAGTCCGTGCGTTCCTTCTCCTGGCTGGGCATACCCTTGTTCGAAGACGACGCGGTACGTGGTGTGCTGGCGGTGCAGAGCTATACCTCGCAGGTGCGCTATACCCTGCGTGACCAGGAACTGCTGACATTCGTGTCACGGCACATAGACACCGCGCTATCGCGACGCACGGCCGCCGAAGCGATCCACGTCGCCAACCTCAAGCTCGAAGCCCGGGTGCAGAGCCGCACCCGCGAACTCGATCATGCCAATGCCAAGTTGCAGCACGAAAACTCCCACGATGCGCTGACCGGGCTGCCCAATCGCACCTATCTGCAGCAGCGCCTCAACCTGGCCTGGTCACGGTTCGGCAGCGAAGGCGGGCACCTGGCGGTGATGTTCATCGACCTCGACCGTTTCAAGATGGTCAACGACAGCCTCGGCCACCATTTTGGCGATCTGCTGTTGATGCAGGCCGCCCACCGTTTGCGCGGTTGCCTGCGCGGCACCGACATGCTGGCGCGCCTGGGAGGCGATGAGTTTTCGGTGCTGGCTCCCGAGGCATCGCTGGAGGTGGTGATTGAAATCGCCGAACGGATCCTGGTGGCATTCGACCTGCCGTTTTTCATCAATGGCCATGAAGTTTTTTCGTCCTGCAGTATCGGTATCGTCAGCGCCGACAGTCAGTTTCATCACGAACCCGCCGACTTGCTGCGCGATGCCGATGCGGCGATGTACCGGGTCAAGAGTGCCGGGCGCGACAGCTACGCGGTGTTCAACCAGGAAGTGCGCCGTGAAGTCTCGGACCAGGTCGAGCGAGAAGGGGCCTTGCGCAATGCACTCAAACGCACCGACGAACTGCTGCCGTATTTCCAGCCGATCGTCAGCGTCGAAACCGGCGAACTGTTGGCCCTTGAAGCGCTGATCCGCTGGCACCAGCCGGGCGGCCGGGTGATCGCACCGGGCGAGTTCCTGCCGGATGTCGAGGGTTTGCGCCTGATCGGTCGACTGGACCTGTACATGCTCACCAGCATTGCCACGATCCTCGCACAGCCCGAACACGCCGACTGGCCGCCGGTGCACGTCAATTGCTCGAGCTACAGCATGACGCGTCCGGATTTTGCCGCCGAGGTGCTGGCACTGTTGGCGCAGCACCGGGTCTCGCCATCGCGAATCTGCCTGGAGCTGACCGAAGGGGCACTGGTGGCCGAACCGGCGATTGCCCGCCAGACCATGCAGCAACTGGCCGATAACGGCATGACGGTGGTGCTCGATGACTTCGGCGCAGGGTTTTCATCCTTGAGTTATGTGCATCAGTACCGTTTCAGCGGCTTGAAAATCGACAAGTCATTCATCTTCGAACTGACCACCAGCCCCCGCAGTCGCGCGATCGTCCGGGCCATAGTACGGATGGCCGAATCGCTGGACCTGAGTGTGGTGGCCGAAGGCGTCGAGGATCAAGCGACGCTGGAGTTGCTGCGTGAAATAGGGGCAGGGCAGGCCCAGGGTTATCATTTTGCCAAGCCGATGGCCTTGAAGGCACTGTTGGCCAGTTCACTGCTCGGTCCCCGGGGTTGCTGACAAAACCACAGCACGAAGGCCGCTGCACTGATCAAGGCACCCAACAGGCTGACGGCAACCCAGCCCCATAACGCATACACCTGGGTCGCGGCGGCGGCACCCAGTGCGCTGCCCACCGAGTAAAAGCACATGTAGGCGCCGACCATGCGACTTTGGGCGTCGGGTCGCGCCGCAAAAATCAGGCTCTGGTTGGTGACGTGTACGGCTTGCACCGCGAAGTCGAGCAAGACCACTCCGCCAACCAGCGCGATCAGTGACGACGGTGCAAAGGCAATGGGCAGCCAGGACAGCGTCAGGATCGCCAGCGAAATGCCGGTGACCCGTTGCCCCAGACCCTGATCGGCCCAGCGACCGGATCGTCTGGCCGCAAGGGCGCCGGCGACACCTGCCAGGCCGAACAGGCCGATGACCGTGTGTGAAAGCGACAGCGGTGGGGCGCTCAACGGCAGCACCATGGATGTCCACAGCACGGAAAAAGCGGCAAAGATCAGCAAGGCCAGCAGCCCTCTGGTTCGCAACACCGGCTCGGTCATGAACAACGTGAAGACCGAGCGGATGAGTGCAGGGTAGGTGTATCGACTGCATGGCGTCACTGCGGGAGGCAAGACTTTCCAGAACACCGCCGCGAGGGTCAGCATCAATCCCGAAGAAACGAAATACACGGCGCGCCAGCCCGCCAGATCGGCGATCAGCCCGGAGGTGAACCGCGCCAGAAGAATGCCCAGGACAATGCCGCTGGTGACGGTCCCCACGGCCTGGCCACGTTGTGACGGCGTTGCCAGCGCGGCGGTGCAGGCCACCAGCACTTGAACCATCACGGCCAGCAAACCCACAGCAATCATGGCGCCCAACAGGGTCAGCCATTGCTGCGCGGCACCGACTCCCGCCAGCGCAATCGCAGACAGCAGCATTTGCGTCAGAATCAGCCCTTTACGGTTCAACAAGTCGCCCAGAGGGACGATGAACAGCAAACCCAGCGCGTAACCGGCTTGAGTCGCCGTCACCACAAACCCGATCATGGATGGGGCAACATCCAGGCTCCGGGCCATTGAGTCGAGCAAGGGTTGGGCGAAGTAGACGTTGGCGACGGCGAGCGCGCAGGTGACCGAAAACAGAAACGTGAGCTGCGCAGAAAGCCCTGAAGCCTGCGCGACGAAAGGATGGGTGGCTGAATCGGTATCTGCTTTCACGTGAGCCTCCGTGGCGCTAAACTGGTTTCAATTAGCAACTTGATTCATTGTTATCGAATCAGGTTTCATATTGCAACCACATTGCTCAAGGCCAGGTGACAGACCTGGCAGTCCTTATCCGAAAGGTAAACACGATGGTCGTAGACCCTACCTCGCAAAACAGCGAATGCCCGGTGGCACGAACACTGGAAGCCATTGGGGATCGTTGGTCGCTCATGATCATTCGCGACGCATTCGACGGCATTCGCCGATTCAGCGAATTTCAGAAAAGCCTGGGGGTGGCCAAGAACATTCTGGCATCACGCCTGAAGACGCTGGTTGAGGTCGGTGTGTTCGACGTTCAACCTGCGTCGGATGGAAGTGCCTACAAGGAATACGTCCTTACAGAGAAAGGACGGGAGATCTTTCCTGTGGTGGTCAGTATGAGGCAGTGGGGAGAACGGTTTCAGTTCACGCGGGAAGAGACGCGTTCGGTGTTGCTGGACAATGCGTACGGCCAGTCCCTGATGCCGATGGAAGTTCGCTCCGCGAGCGGCCAAAAACTTGGACCGTCCGACTGCCACAGAGTGAGGGTGGTTGCCGACGAGTCGTGAATCGAACGGTTGAAGGCGAATCAGTCGAGCAGCGACACCAGCCGCGGTTCGATTGACTGGGCAACCACTTCCAGCACCGCCAGAGTGACAGGCAATTTGAAACGTCGGCGCCCGGCGCTGCCTGGATTCAGGAACAGCCGTTCACCGCGCCAGTCGATGCAGGGTTTGTGCGAGTGACCGGTGATCACCAGCTTGATCCCGTCATCAAGATTGAGCGCCACGTCGGCGATGTCATGCACCAGCAGAACCGCCCAGCCATTGAGCTCCAGGCGCAGACAATCGGGTAACTCCCGGGCCCAGGTGGCGTCCAGGTCATTGTTGCCACGCACCGCATCCACCGGCGCGATTGCGGCCAATTGTTCGAGGATCATCGCGCTGCCGATGTCGCCCGCGTGAAGGATGCGATCACAGCCTTGCAGGGCGGCAATGGCCTCGGGGCGGAGCAAGCCGTGAGTGTCGGAAATGACGCCGATTTTCATCGCGGGCGGCTCGAGCGGCATTCTGTTTCCAGGTTCAAAGGGATGTCTCCTGCGCGGAGCTTTGTTGACCGAAGCGCTCAATCAACCACCTCGCAGCCGGCCCCGGCGGCAAATCCGTGCGGTAGATCACGTCGAAGGGGTAAATTCCGCTTTTGTATTCCGGTATGTTCAACTGAACGAGTCGGCCGCTCTCCAGGTCTTCCCGGACCATCGGGGCTGGCATGTTCCCCCAACCGATGCCTTCACGCAGCAGCATGTGCTTGGCGCCCAGGTCCGCCAGGCGCCAGGTGCGGTTGCTGAGCACGGCGAAATCCTTGTCCTTGGTCAAAAGCGAGCGATCGGACAGCACCAGTTGCGTGTGCTCTCGCCCGGCACCCGGAACATTCGCGTCGTTTGAAGCCAGCGGATGATTCGGGGCCGCCACGGGAATCAACTCGACACTGCCGACCCCCATTCTCTCGATACCGTCGATGCCCTCGTTCATGGGGCCGCTGACACCGATGATCGCACCACGGTTGACCACACGCTCAGTGACGGCGCCGAGGGCTTCCATGTGCAAGTGCAGGGCAACGGTCGGAAACTCTTCGCGAAAGGATTTGAGTGCGTCGACCACACGCTCGGGGGGCAGCATGACATCGAGCACCACGTGCACTTCGGCTTCGAGCCCCTGAAGCAGACCCTTCACTTTGGCACGTAGTCCATGAACCCCGTTGGCGATGGTCCGGGCTTCGGCCAGTACGGTGCGACCGGCATCGGTGAGCTGGGGTTTACGGGTTGTCTGGCGGTCGAACAGCGACACACCGAGCTGCATTTCCAGGTTGGCGATCGAGTAGCTGACAACCGAAGTGGCGCGGTGCAGTTTTCGGGCGGCCGCCGCGAAACTGCCGACTTCCACGACCGTCAGGAACACTCGCAGTTGGTCCAGTGTCGGTGTTCCCGGGTCAGAGATCATGCCTGTTTCCTTGATCCAGACGTCGCTCGGAAAATTGCACGATTGATCTCTCCTTACCGGTTGAGCGGGTGTTCTTTTCTAATAAATCGAACTTAATGATCTAAATTAGTCAGCTATTCAGATTAGCTGATGCAGCGCAACATTTCCTCACTAAGGCGGTTCCTGTTGAATCGCACCCAACTGAAGGAAATACCCCATGACGAATTCTGCAAACATCGCTCAAACAACCACGTCTGAACAGAGCCGCTCCGACGTCACCCAAGCCTCGGCCTCGTTGATCGGCCGCGTACTGCTCAGCGCAATCTTCATCCTTTCCGGTTTTTCGAAACTCGCCGCTCCGGCAATGATGGTCGGCTACATCGGTTCGGTCGGGCTTCCGTTTCCTCAACTGGCACTGGCGGTGGCGATCATTGTAGAGGTCGGCGGTGGCCTGGCACTGATTGCCGGATACCGCACCCGCACGGTCGCCGCCGTACTGGCCGTGTTCAGCGTGTTCACTGCGCTGGCGTTCCATAACGCACTGGGCGATCAGAACCAGTTCATCCACTTCTTCAAGAACATCGCCATGGCCGGTGGCCTGTTGCAGGTCGTGGCCTTCGGTGCCGGTCGCTTCAGCCTCGACGCCCGCCGTCGTTGATCCCCCCGCGCTGCGCACGGCACGCGCCCTCGCAGCGCCAATGTTTTCTCCCTTCTTTTCGATTATCGAGGCCTCCATGAAAGCCCTACGCGTGTACGAATACGGCAGTCCTGAAGTTTTACACCTGGAAGAGATTGCAGAGCCTGTCGTCGGTGTCGGTGAAGTGCTGATCGATGTCGCCGCCGCCGGGGTCAACCCGATTGACTGGAAGATCCTGTCCGGCGCCATGAAAGCGTTCATCCCGTTGCCGCTGCCTTTTACCCCGGGCGTTGAAGTGGCCGGCACTGTCGTCGCGCTGGGGGAGGGCGTCACTGAATTCAACATCGGTGATGAAGTGTTCGGCTTCATCAACATCGTCGGCGGTTACGCGACCAAAGCCGTTGCCCAGGTTTCCAAACTGGCGCTCAAACCAAAATCACTCAGTGCCTTGCAGGCTGGCGCTGTCCCGGCAACGGCCCTGACGGCCTGGCAGGCGCTGACCGAACACGCTGGCGTGCAACGTCGCCAGAAAGTGTTGATCCATGCCGCGGCCGGTGGCGTGGGCAGCATGGCCGTGCAGATTGCCAAGTACCTGGGCGCTGAAGTCTACGCAACGGCCTCGGCACACCATCATGCCTACCTGAAGGAAATCGGAGCGGACTACATCATCGACTACACGACTCAGGCCTTCGAGGAACTGGTGTCCGGCCTCGATGTGGTACTGGATCTGGTGGGTGGCGAAACACAAACCCGTTCGTTTGCGGTACTGAAAAAGCACGGTGTACTGGTATCGCCGGTGAGCGCCCCAAACATGTCGCTGGCCAATGACTACGGCGTAACCCCCGTGAACTTCGCCACCCGCTCGGATGGCCGGCAGCTTTCGCTCATCGCCGAACTGTTCGATAAGGGACACCTCACGGTCAATGTAGAGACTTACCCCTTGAGCGAGGCGAAAGTCGCGATCGAGAAAAGCATGGGTCGTCACTTACGTGGCAGGCTTGTTCTCGATACCGCGAAGTAAGTGGTTGCCAGTGGTAGTTCCTGGAGTTGGGCGTCGATACTGGAGACGCCCACCAATCCCAGTGCTGGGTGGCGAGTGTTACTCGCGTTCCCGATCTATAGCTCGCCTCACCTGGTTCAACAGGTGATCGACATCCTCGGCGGTGGTGGCGAACGAGGTGACAAAGCGAACGACATTCGGTCCCCAGCGATCATGGTAGAACCCGAAGCCGGCCTTCAGCAGCGCATCGATCATTGCCGAGTCCAGCCGGCAGAACAGGATGTTCGCCTCGGTGCCGCCGAGCACCTCGACGCCACCCAGGCCCTCAAGCCCTTGCGCCAGGCGCTGGGCGGCAGCGTTGGCCTTGCGTGCATTGCGCAGCCAGAGATCGTCGGTCAGGTACGCATCGATCTGCGCCGACAGAAAACGCATCTTGGAAGAGAGATGGCCTGCACGCTTGCGGCGGTAACTCATCTCGGTGGCGAGGGAGGTGTTGAACAGGACGATCGCTTCCGCCGCCAGCACGCCGTTCTTGGTGGCACCGAACGACAGGGCATCCACGCCGGCCTTCCACGTCATCTCGGCCGGGGAGCAGCCAAGCGACACCAGGGCGTTGGCAAAGCGCGATCCATCCATATGCAATCCCAGGGAAGAGGACTTGCAGACGTCACCAATGGCTGCGATTTCATCCAGGGTGTAGATGCTGCCGACTTCGGTGGCCTGAGTGATGCTGACGCAGGCGGGCTGGGTCGTGTGTACGTCGCCGACTTTTTCGCGAGTCCGCTCGCGCAATCGGACGATATCCAGCTTGGCCGCCGGGCCGTCGACGGTCATCAGCTTCGCGCCGTTGGAAAAGAACTCGGGCGCGCCGCATTCATCGTTGTTGATATGGCTGGCCGGGTGGCAGTAGATGTTGCCCCAGGGTGGTGTCATCGCACTCAGGCACAGGGCGTTGGCGGCGGTGCCGGTGGGCACGAGAAGGACCTCCACGTCGCGCTCGAAGATCTCGCAGAACTTGCGCTTGACCTGTGCCGTCAACTCGTCGGTGCCATAGGGACCCGCCTGGCCCGAACTGTGTTTGACGAGGGCTTGTGCCACCTCCGGCGATGCACCGGCGATGTTGTCACTTGAAAAACCCAGAGCGGGCGGTCTGTTTGTTTCACCGTTCATCATCCAGTTCTCGGCTGCGCAGGCGAAGGTGTTTCGCCCGGATTGGCGCATCCTATGGAGGGGGACGGTTGTTGCGCTTGTAAAAAATTGACGCTCGCCGATGGTCGACGGCCTAAGTCCTGTAGCGCGATGGCGCGACGCCGAATGCCTGTCGAAAGGCGCGGTTGAAATGGCTTTGATCGTAGAAGCCGACGGCGTGGGCGACATCGATGATCGGTTGCTCGCTGCCAGACAGCAGGCCACAGGCCCGTTCGAGACGCAATCGAAGCAGCCAGGCGTGTGGCGTCATGCCGATGGTCCGCTTGAACTGCTTGAGGAAGGGGAAGCGGCCCAGCCCGCACAGGCCAGCGAGATCATCGAGGGTGATTCGCTGATCGATGTGGCTGAAACAATAGTCCCTGACGCGAGACCATTGCAGCGGCGATAGCGTCCCTGTAACCGTTTCGGGCCTGATCGCCCGTGACTGGTTCAACAGGTGTTCAAGCAGGGTGAACCATTGCGTCTGCACCGCAAGGGTGCCGGGGCCGACGACCTGCTGCATCGCTTCGTGAAACCCCCGCAGGTTACCGACAAGCCCGGTGTCTTCGAGCAGCACACCGGCCAATTCAAGCTCTTTCGGTTGACCGCTGATCTCCTCGGTCAGGCTCGCGACCAGCGCCTGGGACAGACGGAATGTCTTGAGCGTATAAGCGCCGCCGCCCTCGGACACGCCATCGTGGATTTCACCCGGAGGCATCAGGGCAACATTTCCCGGACCCAAAAGAAACGACTCGCCCTTCGAACGATGACGCTGGATGCCTTCGGTGACAAAACCAATGTGGAAATCGAGGTGGTAATGGCGATCGAAGCCGACATCCGCAAAACGTGCGGACCCCAGCACCAGGCCTGGTACTTCGGACACGTGATGGTACTTGGCATGCTCAGTCATGAAATCCGTTCAATAATCGGCGAGGAGGGCAGGGACCACAAAGTTTAGGTCCACAGGACACATAGATCCAAGGGTTGCCAGCAACTGGCATGAGTTCGTGCATGACTGATTGAGTGTCAACCGAACTTGCTCGACATGATGATGTTGCGCAGCAAGTGACTACGGCCACTTGTCCGCTGCGCAACATCCTGTAGCCGCCCCCTAGCCTTGTGGCACCACCCGCGCTTCGTTTCCGGCACCCTCGACATACACGCTCATGCCTTTTCTCAGCGCCGGATTGATCGGCTGGGTCACCTGAACCAGTACGCCGCTCTGGGTGCGAACGATGATCTGCTGTGCGTCCACGGGCTGATCATATTTTTTCTTTTCGACGTAGTTGCCGCCCGCCGCCCCCGCGAGGGCTCCGGCGACCATCGCCACATCCCGGCCGGTACCCTGGCCGATCAGGCTACCCAGGCCCAGACCGCCAATACCGCCCAAGATGGCACCGACGCCGCTATCGTGATTGGTCTGCATCTGGGTCTGTGTGATCTGCTCGATTTTCCCCGAGCGGATCTCCATCTCGCCAGCGCCTCCGCTCCCGGCTCCCACCGCGGCACAGCCGCCAAGCAACAGACCAAAAAGCGAAATCGTCAGCCAGGAAGCGATTGTTTTCATCGTCGAACTCCATTTTCAGAGGAAGTGGATCATGCAATTGCATCCAATGACGTTAGACGAAAATGGAGAATCGGTGCGATTCAAGTGGGCTCTACGTCTACCGCGAGGTTTAGTGAGATAATGGCAGCGTAAGACTTCGGACTTCCCTTTTTCTGCATGGATTGCACCTCGTTTGAAAACCATAGCCTTTGCCTTCGCTTTACTTATTCCCATCGGCACCCTGCACGCACTGCGCATTGAGAAGCCCGAATGATGTTTACCAAGCGACGCAGTTCGCTGGTGGGGTTCATTCTTTTGGCGGTCGGACTGGTTGGTTTTTCGACCCTGCTACTGCTTACATCCGAGACGGAACGCCGGGAAACGCGTTTTTCAGAATACGTACAGAACATCTCTGGCATCGTGCGCAACCAGCTGGATACCAATGAAGCGGTATTGGCGGGTTTTTCAGCATTTCTCCAGGCCGTCGACCAGAGCGATACGGAAGCAGCCGTTCGTTATGCTGCAGCGGTTTTATCCGCGTACCCTCATATTTACATGCTCGAGGCGGCGAGGGCGGTACCCATTGCCGAGCAGACTGCATTTGAAGAGCTGTTGAGACGCACCTGGCGCCCGGACTTTGCACTCAAGGATTTCCCGAGCCTCGCTCGGCAACCCGCCCAGCATCAGGTCCATCTCAATGAGACCTGGCCCGTGCTGTTCATGTACCCGCCACTCCCGGAGTCCAGTTCAATCTATGGTGTCAGGCTGGAAACCGTTGGGCATCTTTCATCTGCACTGGCTCGAGCCCGTAGTCACCAGAAACCCGTCGTATCACCCGTTTTCTCGATGTTCGAAGGTGGTAATGCCTACATTCTTATGCAGTCTGTCCGTCGAACCGAGGACGCAAGAGAGAGCACGCGCCCCAATTTTTTCGGCAGCACGATGTTGTCCTTACTGTTGATCAGAACGGACTCGTTATTGGAAGCCGTGAACGATGCGAACGTTGATCCTTTCGTCCATATCAGCGCTGTTCTGAAAACCGGTGCCGGTTCAGAAAACAACGTGTTTTCTACGGACACAGAACAGGCTGGTTTCCTGGATCAACTTTTCCTGCCGCGCCTGACCGATCGGGTCGACATTAAAAACGCTTCACAACCCATGACGTTGCTGTTTGAGCGTCAGCTGCGGTTTGGGGATGTTCTGACTGCCGAAACGTTGGTGATCCTTGCCGTGTTGGCCGGGGCGCTTGTCCTCATGCCGCTTGTGTTGATTCGGCATTTCAAGGCGATAGAAAGGGCTGAAGTCGAGCACGAACGAGCAACGTACCTGGCAACCCATGACGTACTCACGCAATTGCCCAACCGCTACCTCTTTGCCGATCGTTTTGAGCAGGCCATCGACAGCTGGAAAATGGATGGGACACAGTTTGCCGTGTTGTTGATCGACCTGGATCACTTCAAGGAAATCAACGACGAATGCGGCCATGAAGT
>RCUR01000661.1_pt1 | contig 12294 bp, 6 predicted proteins | sample 2166151 | NCBI WGS metagenome assembly RCUR01 (sample SAMN09932785, study PRJNA488358) | compost metagenome | isolation source: compost soil in an enriched community | place: Germany: Experimental Botanical Garden
AAACCCCTCGTGGTCGGTGCCGATGTCACCGAGCAATGCAATAGTGGGACACATCTGAATTCTCCGTGTGGGCAAGGGGTCGGCGTCTCGAGAGACAGTTCCGCCATGCCTGCCGCTCACCGTCGCGAGCATGGGCCTGAATACACTTTGGGGTGGCAGCCCAGCAGCCTCTATGCCAATGCAAATGATGCAGTAATATTGTTTTAAATCAGCATCTTATGAGAAGGTACCATGCCAGCGGCGAAGACTGCTGCAACAGGTTGCACGAGACAGCGTGAGGATGTGGCAAAACCTTGCCCTCATAGTCAATCCCGCTACATCTTGCGCAACCCATTGCTCAAGACAGCATGATCAGCTGCCGCCATCGCCTTGCTGCAGCTGGTAGAGGCGGATATTTAGCGCCTTCAGATCGCTCTCCAACCCCTTCAGATCCGCCGCCGTAATGGGCTCCTGCGCCGCTTTTCTCGCCTCCAGCTCGCTCAAACGCAGGCTGAACGGGATGCCCTGCATCAGGTTCTTCTGCACCTCATAGAGCTGGGATTTCAGGTAGGAGATGGTGACCGTCTTGCGCTGACGCTCCAGCTCCAGCAGCTGTTCGAGCAGAGCATCCACCCCGGCGCGGGCATCCAGATAGGTCGGCACGCCGATGGCATCCCCCTGCTGACTGGCCAACGCCGTCTGCCACTGCTTGTCCAGCGCCTTGACCGCCAGTGAATCGGGATAGAGCATCTGCAGCGAGCTGCGCAACCCCTCCCCATAGTGATACCAGTAGAGCGGCGAGGTCTGTTCCAGCCGGGCAAGCTGGCTCTGATAGCGTGCCACCAGCTCGCTCTCCATCCCCTGCAAGGTCTGCTCCCCCAGCACGATGCGGGCCTGGCGGATATCGTCATAGCTGAGCGCCCGTGGCAGCTCGGCGGCCGGTTGCTGCAGACGCTGGGCGGCCACCGTTTTCTCCTGCTGCTGATGTTGCCAGCCGAGCCAGGCCATCGCCGGCAGGGCGCAGCTGAGCAGGCCGCAGCCAAACCAGAACCAGGCGGGACGCTGCCTGCGGTGTTGCTCAATCTTGAGAACGGTCGGTTTGACCTGCCCCTTCTCGCGACCGATCAGTATGCTGCCCTGGGGCAGATGCGGCGTGGCCGAAACAGAGGCGGCGCCGTCCTGATCCATGTCGGACTTGAAGAACACCATGGGCGGGATCTGCAGCTCCTCCTTGAGGCCCGGCTCATCGGAGACGATGACGATCTCGGCCTCATCGAACAGGTGGGTGTAACCCTCGATGAAGTGCACCAGATTCTCGACCCGCGGGATGCGACTCAAGCCCGCGTTGTGCAGTTTCTCGCTGATGAGCTGCAGCGCCCGCTCACAGCGGTAGACCAGGCGCTTGTCCTCATGGCTTATCTGGTACTGGCGGATCACGTCGCTGATGCGGGCGATGAACCAGTCCAGCATCTCGATGCGGGCCCGCTCCTGGTGCACCGGCGGCCAGAAGCTCTCCCACTGGGTCACGATCAGGTTGGCCAGAAACTCGCAGCCTTCGGTGAAGCCGCTCAACCCCTGCAGACGGGATCGCGCCAGGGTGAAGTAGATGGCGGTCTGCAGATCCACCCCGTGTTTCTCGAAGATAAGGCTCGCGAGCTGATGGATCTTGGACCAGTCCACCTCGGGACGGGAGGCGTGGCTGAGCTTGTTGATCTCGCTGCGCAGCGCCTCGTACTCCGGCAACATCCTGGGGTCGCGCCCCACTTTCAGCGCCTGCTGGCCTTGCTGGTTATTTGACATATGGGCTTCCAACACTGCGGGGGCACAAGGTGCCCCCGACATCATCAATAAAGGGATTCAGGCAATCTGAACTGGCTGAACAGGCCGCCGGTGAAGGGGTTCTGCGCGCTGTCGGTATAGACGCGATAGGTCATGGCCCCCTGATCCACCGGGAAGCGCACATCGAAGGTGGCGTCATTGACCTGGGTCAGCTCCCCCTTGTCCATCAGGCGGAACATGGCCCAGGGGCCGACGAAGCCTTCGCTGCGCGGTGAGCGCTCGCGGGCGGCCGGCACCAGGGTGATCTTGCTCTCGGCCCCGTCGCGCATGGTGTTGGGCCACACCAGCGGGATCTTGGTACGGCGGCCGTGGGCATATTCCAGCAGCTGGCCGTCCAGGTTCAGCACGCTGCGCCGCTTGTTGGCGGTGAGCTCGATGGGCTCGAGGGCGAACTGCACCTCCAGGTTGCCCTGCTGGCTGAAGAAGATCTGGCGGATGCGCGCCGCGCGATCGAGCTGCTTCACCAGCTCGGCCTGCATCGGCGAACTGAACTCCCCTTCCATCAGACCGCTCTCCACCATGGGTTTGAGATTGAGCTGATAGAAGCTGTCCAGGGTGCCGTTCGGGGCGAAGAAGCGCTCCATCTCGGACAGGGGCACATCCTTGGCGGAGCCGGGCTCGAAAGGATAGCGACCGGCCAGCTGGCTGTTGAACGGCGCCAGCACCTTGTCCTGCCACTCCTGATTGAGGGACGACATGGCGAGATCGATCACCAGCCGCGAACTCTGATCGGAGAGCTGCCCCACCCAGCGGTCCAGCGGGGCCGGCAGGCCACGGGCGTACTGCTGCAGGGCGAACACAGGATCGGCATACTTGTTGGTCAACCGTAACTGGACCGCCTTGAGCGCCGACTGACCTGGCTCGGTGGCGTTGACGATGAGCTCCAGGTAGTGCTGCAACTCCACCAGCTTCTGGTTGACCTCCTGGATGAGCGGCCCCTGCTCGCCACGCCCGCCGAGGGCAGCATTGGTGGCCAGGAAGGGACGTCCGATGCGGGCTGTGATGGCCTGCGCCGGATCCCCTTCCACATCGGAGAGCTTGCGGATCCGGGTGTTGTCATCGAGCGCCGCCAGCACCCGCTGGAACGGCTGATCGTTGCCGGTGATGGCGGTCAGCACGTCCAGCGCCTGCTCCGGGCTCTCGAGGGGTTGCACGTCCAGGTTGGTGAGCAGTTTTTGCCACTGGTTGACGTAATCGGTGACATAACGCTCGTTGACCTGACGGGTGATCTCCTTGCGGTCGGCCTCGCTCAGCTGACTCAGCTTGCGCTGGCCCAGCACCCAGGCATCCATGGCGGTCAAGTCGATCAGCGCCTTGTCCTGCTTGAGGAAGAAGTCGCTGAACCCGGGATAAGTGAGCAGACGCGGCACCTGGCCGGCATTCTCACTGCGCAGGGTGAAGACGGTGTCGAAGGTCGGCCCCACCTCGTCGCGCACGTTGAGATCCGGCGGCAACACGTCGCCCGCCTTCACCACCAGGTTCTGGTAGACCCGCTGATACATGGGCAACTTGCCAAGCTCGCGCTGGGCGCCATAGACCGGCTCCTTGAACGGCACGAAGGCGGTGATGGCGGCCTGATCCCGCGCCCCCCGGGCGCCGTACCAGTCGGTGTGATCGAGGGCATAGTCGAGGTGACCCATCAACTGCTCCTGCACCGCCCCCTGGCCCGGGAAGGCCTGCTGCCAGCGGCTCGCCATGTACTGCTCCACCAGATCCTTGTTGCGACCCGAGGCATCGTCCAGCATCCGCATCACCCGCAGGATGGAGAGCTTCTCCTCGCTGCCGGCCGGCGCCTGTTCGAGATCCTCCAGCAGCCCCTGCATCTGAGCGGGCAGGAAGCGCAGGCTCAGCAGTTGCAGGTAGGAGCCTTCCACATAGGGACCGATTTCGTCCCCCTGATAGAGGCCGAGATCCGCCACCAGCGGGGTACGCTCGCGGTAGTTGCCAAAGGAGAGGGTCGCCTCGCGAATCAGGTTCAACCGTGGCAGCTGGCTCACCCCGAAGGCGTGCTCATCGGCCAGCTCGTTGGTCTGGGTGAAGGCCTGCGCCTTGGTCAACACGTTGCGACCGGCCTCTTCGTTGACCCGATAGAAGTGGTGCCAACCGCCGATGAGGAGCGCCGAGAACAGCGACAGGCAGCCCAACCCTATGGCCATGCGGCGACGGCGATAGAGGGTATGCAGCCGGTTCTCCCCGGCCAGATGGGCCTCGGGAAAGATGATGGAGGAGAACAGCTTGCGCACGAAATAGGTGTTGGACTCCCCGCGCAGGGCCGAGTAAATGGGCTCAGGCAGGTTGTAGCGGCGGGAGGCCGCCTGGGCGAACGCATCGAACGGCACCCCCTGCTGGTAGACGGAGCTGATGTAGACGCCACGCACCAGCAGCGGCTTACTCTCCTCGATGGCCAGGGTTTCGTCGAGCAGGCTGGTCACATAGTCCTTCAGCCCCGCCAGCTGGCGCACGAAGGAGAACAGCGCACTGCGCTGGGCGGCATCCAGCCTGGCCAGCATCAGCTCGGGCAGGTTCTGGTTGAGGTTGTCGACCCACTGATCCCAGAACAGAGCCAGCTCCTGCTGCCAGCTGTCGCCCTGGCCGTCGGCCGGGTTGAAGGTCACCCCCAGCACGGCCTCGCGGGCCTCCTTGTCGAGCTGCTCATACACCACATCGAAACCACGCAGCAGATCCAGCTTGGTGAAGGTGACATAGAGCGGCAAGCGGGTGTTCATGGTGGCCGACACCTCCTGCAGGCGGGAGCGCATCAGCTGGGCATAGGCCTTGCGCTCGGCCACGCTGGCGTGGGAGAGCCAGGCCAGATCCACGGTCAGCACCAGGCCGTTGAGGGGCTGACGGCGACGGTGTTCACTGAGCCAGTTGAGCAGGTGCAGCCAGAGCCGCTCGTGCTTGCGTGCCAGCGGGTCCAGCTCGGGTTCGGATTGGGACAGCAGCTCACCGGCGGGATCCAGCATCACCGCCTGCTCCCCCAGCCAGCAGTCGATCAGCTGATCCTGCGCCACGTCCCGCAGCTCGGTGTCGAGCCTGGGGTTGAGCTTGTTGGCCGGGTTGGCGCGGTGGATCAGGCTGCTCTTGCCGCTGCCGGGCAAGCCCAGCACCAGGTACCAGGGCATGGCGTAGAGCGCCCCCTTGCCCAGGTGTTCGTTGAGTGCCTGCAACCAGCGGCCGAGGAACAGCGCCTGCCGATCGAGCAGCCCCTTCACCGGATCCTGCTCCAGCACGACCTCGTGCTGGCGCTCGGCCTTGAGCTGCTGCATCTTGCGCCACATGCGCCAGGAGAGGATGCCCAGCAGCAGCCAGAGCCACAGCAGGGTGAATACCACCCGGCCCCACAGCGGCTCGAGCGGCTTGGCCTCCCGGATCTCGAGGCGGGGGCCGAGCCACCACACCAGGATCAGGGCGACGACCCAGAGCACCGCGCCGAGCAGGGGCCAGGAGGGTTTCAATTTCGGCAGCTGTTGCCGCAGAAAGGTAAAGATGGTCTTGAACATAAGATTGTGATTCAACTCCGACTCAATGACTCATTTCGACAGCGGGGCCGCCTGGTGTTCCAGACGGCTGACCAATCCAGGTTCCCATTGCGCCAATCCAAGGCGACTGGCCTCTTGCCACAAGTGTTGATAGTGCTGGCGAGCCAGCGAATTCATGCCTTCCTGCGCCAACAGCTCCGCCTGCACCAACTGGGCATGGAAGCGGGCTCTTGGCTCCTTCAACTGCGCCATCCGTTCATCCAGCAGGGCCAGGGCCGCGGCCACCCCCTGCTCCCCGTGTCGCTGGGCTATCTCTTCTGCCAGGCTGGACGCCCCCTCGCCCCCCGCCCCGCCCCTGGCGGGTTGCAGCCAGCGGCCGCACTCCGGGGTGAGAAAGGGGCTGCCATCGCTGAAGCCGAGCTCCCGCAGGGCAGGCAGCCGCAGCAAGAAGCTCTCTAGCTCCTGGGCGATGGCCAGAGCCGGCGCGCCAAACCCGAGCTTGTCCGCCACCTGAGCCGAGAGGCGATGCCCCTCGAACCAGTAGGGCGCCAGGGTCAGGCTCTGCTCTATCCGCTGCCAGAGCGCCAGATCCGGGGCGGTCATGGCGGCGCGGTATTCGTCCACCATGTCCACCGACATGGGCGCCAGCTGGGTTTTATTGCCCGGGCCGCTCATGGGGGGCGTGGTGATCCCGGCCCAGATGGCGTGGCGACGCAGGCGATAACCCACCGCCGCCTCCGGCTGCCGCTCGATCAGCAACTCGGCCACCTTGAGCTGGGTCTGCCGCCAGGCCCTGTCGTTGGAGCTGTCGAGCTCGATGCCAGCGCTCTTGCTGCCGCCACTGAGCACCATGGTGCCACTCGCGGCAACCTGGTTGGCATGAGCGATCGCCGCGCCAGAGGGCTCGCCCCGATCGGCCTGTGCCTGGGCCACCTGCTGGCGCTGGGCCCGCTTCAGCCCCATCAGCAGGGGATCGAGCAGCTCACCCTTGTCCGGGCACTGGGCCAGCCAGCAGGCTTCCAGCTGCTCGGCCTGGGCCAGCAACTGGGCCAGCTCGGCCGCCGAGGCGCCCTCGCTCACCCGCGGCAGGGCGCCCTCGAAGCGCTTGACGATCTGCACCATCAGCCGCTGTTTCTGGCTCCCGTTACCGGGCCAGGCCAAGGGCCAATAGGCGCTGACCCAGGCCTCCAGCAGGCTGAGCGCGGCCCCCATGGGGGTCGCCTTGGCCGGGTGTTGCAGGCAGCGCAGCAGCTGGGCCAGCACCCGCATGTCCTTGGTGCGGCTCTCCAGCAGGCCGAGGCAGGCCTCGGCCACCGCGTTGAGATCCACCTGGCTGTGGGCCAAGGAGCCCAGCTTGACCAGCTCGGTCTCCACATAGTCCCAGCGCGGCTCATCGGCCAGCACGGCGCCTCTTATCTGTTCATCCGGCAGGCTGCTGAGCAGGCGGGCACACCAGGGGTGTCGATAGCTCATGGCGCCCCCTACCAGCGACACTGCTGACGCAGCGGGGCCAGCGCCTCTTTCAGGCCGCTCAAGTCGACCCGCAGCAGGGCACCGTTGTCGGCCCGCACCTGCAACTCGCGATGGCCCAACCAGCGCTTGAGCTCCTCGATGGCCGGCAGGCCGCGGCCGTATTCCAGCAGCAGCCCCCGATCCCGGATGAACCAGCTCTGGGCGCTGTTGCTGGGCGAGCCGTCGAGCTCAAGCTGCACTCCCTCGCCGACCCAGGGCGCATCCAGCCGCAGCCGGATGTGGGTGATGCTGTCGACACAACCTATGGCCAGCGTCGCCCCGCGCAGGGCCGGGCGGGTCAGGGTCTCGCTGCCACGAGCGGGATCGCTTTGCAGCAGGAAGGGCGGGCTTTCGGGAGTGCGGGCCAGCTCCTGATCCCAGATCCCCTGCCAGGCGGCAGACTTGGCCACCCCGCCGTCCGGCACCGAGTCGGCAGCGCCGCCGAGGGCGTCGTAGCAGGCCAGCCGGATCAGCGGGGATGGCTCGCGCCGGCACTGCTGCCAACCGCTCATGTCCGGCTGCGGCGCCGCACTGCCGGCGGCCAGCAGCAGCGGCAAGAGGCCGAGGACGCTCATCAGTTCACCTCCAGTTTCTGGCACTTGTGATCCAGGGTGCGCTTGGGAATGTTCAGACTCTCGGCCACCAGCATCCGGTTACCCTGGAAATGACGCAGCCTGGCCTCGATGACCGAGGCCTCGTACTGCTGCATGGCGCGGCGCAGATCCCGGATATGGTTGTAGTCGTCGAGATAGCCCGGCAGCTCGACGCAGACCCGCTCCCTGAGCTCGGGGGGCAACGCCTCCAGCAGCACCTCCTCGCCGTGGCGGGTGTGGGCGCAGGCCACCTCCAAGAGGTTGCGCAGCTCGCGCACGTTGCCGGGGAAGTCGTAGCTCTGCAGCTGCTTCAGGAACTTGCGATGCAAGCCGCCGAGCGCCTTGCCATCCTGCTCGGCAAACTGGGCCATGAAGTGCTGGCACAGCATGGGCACGTCATCCATGTGCTCGCGCAGGGGGGCGATCAGCAGCAGGCACTGGCAGAGCCGGTGATAGAGATCGGCCCGGAACTGGCCCTCCTCCACGTGACGACTGAGGGGCTGATGGGTCGCGGCGATGAGGCGAAAATCGGAGTGGCTCTCCTGCTCGGCACCGAGCGGCCGGTAGCTGCGGGTCTCGAGCACCCGCAGCAGCTTGGCCTGCATGGCGGCGGGCATGTCGCCCACCTCATCCAAAAACAGGGTGCCGCCGTTGGCCTGGGCCACCAGCCCGGCCTTGTTGGACAAGGCGCCGGAGAAGGCCCCCTTCTGATAACCGAACAGCTCGCTCTCGATCAGGTTCTCCGGGATGGCGGCGCAGTTGATGGCGACGAAGGGTTTGCCGGCACGATCTGAGCATTGATGCACCAGCCGGGCGACCACCTCCTTGCCACTGCCGGTCTCCCCCTGGATGAGCACGGTCAGCTTGTGCTGACCCGCCAGGCTTATCTGTTCGCGCAACCCGCGGATCACCGCCGACTGACCGATCAGCTGATCGGCCAGCAGCTTCTCGTATTGGCGCTTGATCTGCCCCTCCCCCTTCATCTGACGCAGGGAGTCGCGCAGCACGCTCTGATCCCGGCGACTGCGGCCCAGATCGCGGATGAGGGTGAGCTGGTTGCAAAACACCTGGGACAACTGGGCCAGCTCGGGACGGGTCACCCACTCCTGCAGCCGCTCGGCATCGTCCATCATGGCCAGCACGGCGAACGGCTTGCCATTGCCATCGTTGAGGGGGAAGGCGTGCAGGCCGCACTGCTGGCCGAGGTTGGCCAGCAGTGCGCGAAAGGCGGCGTGCTCGATGCGCGCCCCGCCATGGAGGGAGTCCCAGGTACGGGACTGGGCCTTGTGCAGCACATAGGCCAGCGGGTGGGAGAAATCATCCACCGCCAGCGCCAGCGACACGGCCTGCCCCTTGACCCAGCCCTGACACTCCAGCTGGCGGCCGCTCACATCCAGCAGGCCGAGCAGGAGCCCCTTGGGCTGGAAGCTGGCATGCAGGGTCGAGGCCCACCAGTGGCACAGGTGCGGCTCGTCGCGCTGCTGCGTCAGTGCGAGGGCGAAGGCGAGGGCTTGTTCCATGTTCAGCCCTCCACCTCGGCCACGAACTGCTGTTCGGCCACGCTGAATCGCACCCGGCTGATGGGTTCACCGGCGGCCAGCCGTTGCAGCAACTGCAGCGACACCGGTGGCAGCAGGGCCCCGTCGATGACGGATTCCAGCATGCGAGCCCCGTTCTCGCTGCGATTGGCGCGGCGCAGTATCTCCTCGGCCACCTCGTCCTCCAGCACCACCTCGGCACCGAAACGCTCCTTGAGCAGCTTGACCAACCGGTCGAGCTTGCCTCCCACGATCTCGATCAGGCTGTCGTGGCCGAGCGGCAGATAGGGGATCACCTCCATCCGCGCCAGCAGCGCCGGCTTGAAGAAGGCGGCCAGCTCGGGGTAGAGCGCATCGAGCAGCGCTTCTGGCTGCTGCGCATGATCGACTATGGTCTGGAAGCCGAGGTTGGAGGTGAGGAAGAACACCACGTTCTTGCAGTCGATGAGGCGCCCTTCCCCGTCCGCCAGCTCGCCCTTGTCGAACGCCTGATAGAAGAGGTTGAGCACGTCCGGGTGGGCCTTCTCCACCTCGTCCAGCAGCACCACCGAGTAGGGTTTCTGCCGAATGGCCTCGGTCAGCACCCCCCCCTCACCGAAACCGACGTAGCCGGGCGGCGAGCCGATCAGGCGGGAGACGGTGTGCTTCTCCTGATACTCGGACATGTTGATGGTGGTGAGGTACTGGCGCCCGCCGAACATCAGCTCCGCAATCTGCAACACGGTTTCGGTCTTGCCGACCCCGCTCGGCCCCACCAACAGGAAGGCGCCAAGGGGGCGACCCGGGCGGCGCAAGTCGGCGCGGGCGGTCAGCAGGTGCTTGTGCAGGTGGGCCACCGCCACATCCTGCCCCTTGATGAGGGAGCCGAGGTACTCCGGCAGCCGGGTCACCACGTCCAGCTCCCCCTGGGAGATGCGATTGAGGGGCACCCCGGTCCACTCGGCGATCACCGCCGCGACCTGGGTCTTGTCGACGTGGGCCGAGACCAGCACGGCCCCCTGTTGCAGGGCGGCCAGCTCGCGCTCGAGCCCAGCCAATTTGTCGGCGGCGGCCTGGGGATCCAGCGGCGCATCGGCAAGGTCCAGCGCCTCGCCCTGTTCTTCGGCCAGCAGGGCGGCGCGCAGCTCGACGATCTGCTGTACCAGCCCCTGCTGTTGCTGCCACTGGGATTCCTGCTCGCGCAGGGTCTCGCGGCAGCGCTGCTGGGCGGCCTGCAGCTCGGCCAGCCGCTCGACGTTGTCACCCAGGCCGATCAGGCTCTGGCGCTCCAGCTGGCGGATCTCCAGCTCACGCTGGCGCAGCTCGTTTTGCAAATGGCTGACGGCGCGCGGCGGCGTGGTCAGGTTGATGGCGACCCGGGCACAGGCGGTATCGAGCATGTCGATCGCCTTGTCCGGCAGCTGCCGGCCGGAGATGTAGCGGGCGGAGAGTTGGGCGGCGGCCTGCAGCGCCTCCTCGTCGATCAGCACCCCGTGGGCCTTCTCATAGATGCTGCGCAGGCCGCGCAGGATCACGGTCGCCTCAGAGGCCGAGGGCTCACCCACCTTCACCAGCTGGAAGCGGCGCGAGAGGGCGGCGTCTTTCTCCACGTATTTCTTGTACTCGCCCCAGGTGGTGGCGGCTATGGTGCGCAGTTCACCCCGGGCCAGGGCGGGTTTGATCAGGTTGGAGACATCCAGCCCGCCGGCCTGATTGCCGGCCCCGATCAGGGTGTGGGCCTCGTCGATGAACAGGATGACCGGACGCACCGCGTCTTTCACCTCCTGCATCACCCCCTTGAAGCGTTTCTCGAACTCCCCCTTGACCGAGGCGCCGGCCTGCATGGCGCCAAGGTCGAGCGTCATCAGCTCGACGCTTCGCAGCTTCTCGGGCACCTGATCCGCCACTATGCGCAGCGCCAACCCCTCGATGAGGGCGCTCTTGCCGACCCCGGCCTCTCCCACGACGATGGGGTTGTTCTTGCGACGGCGGGAGAGGATGTCGATCATCAGATCGATCTCGTGATCCCGGCACAGCACCGGATCCAGGCTGCCCTGGCGGGCCTGCTCGGTCACGTTGACGGTGAAACGGGCCAGCAGGCTGGCATCGGCCGGCAGGGCGCCCTGGCTGGCGGTGCCACCGGCGGAGACGGTCACCTGGGTCTCGGCAGACTCTTTCACCCACTCATCGAACTGCTGGCGCAGCAGCTCGCGGTTGACGTTGGCCAGCAGTCGGGTCACCGAGCCTGGCAGGTAACGCTGGGGGGTCATCAGCAGCACCAGCAGCATGACGCCGCTGCGCAACTGGGCGTGTTGCAGCTCGGCGGAGGCCAGCAGCCAGCTGTCTTGCAGCCACTCCACCAGCAGCGGCGAGAAGGAGGGATAACCCTGGCCATAGCCGCTGTCGGCATGGGAGGGTTGCAGCAAGGTCTTGAGCTCCTCGACCTCCACCTCGGCCCGCTTGAGGATCTGGCGCACATCGGACAAGGGAGTATCCAGCATCTTCAGCAGCAGGTGCTCGATGCGGATCTCGGCCCCCTGATGGTTGACGCAGAGGGCCGCAGCCTCCTCCAGCATGTGACGACAGATGGGGTTCAGTCTTTCCACCAGTACCGGTAGCTCTATACGAATCAAGGCGTGCTCTCCTCAGACAGTTATTTTAATAATTCGCCCAGTTGACGCAGCACGTCCTGGGTCTGGTTATTGAGTTGGTGGTGATAGAGGCCAAAGATGATGGCCAGGATCAGGGCGCCGCCCATGAACAGGCTGCGCAGGGATATCTGCTTGCGCAGTTGATAGCGGGAGGCCTGACGGCCAAGGTCCAGGTGAAACACGCTGGGTGCCTCCCCGCTCGCCTCGGGGGAGAGCTGCTTGTGCAACTGCTTGACGATGCGCTCGAATTCACCCTGGCCCTGGCTCATCACCTTGTAGCGCCCCTCGAAGCCGAGGCAGAGGCACAGATAGATGAACTCCAGGATGTCGCGATAGCGCACCGGGTCTTCCTGCAGGCGGGCCAGCAGCACGAACACCTTCTCCCCGCCCCAGGTCTCGTTGTGGAAGCGGGTCAGCAATGAGTGCTCAGACCATTCGCTCTGGCTGCCCCAATCGCGGCCCATCACGGCCTCGTCGATGAAGGTGCACAGTATGTAGCGAAACGAGAGCACCACTCCGTTCTCGTAACCCTGGGCCATCAGCTCCTGCTCTATGGCCTGGATCTCGGTCACCACCCGCTGGTAGAGCTCGGGCACCCGATCGTGGCGGGAGAGCAGCCGTACCCGCTGCACCAGCCCCAGCAAGGGGGTCACCGCATCGATCATGGGGTTGATGCTCTGGCCGCGCAGGCGGAACCAGTAGTCCGAATCCATGTCCAGCT
>RCUR01000663.1_pt1 | contig 12283 bp, 8 predicted proteins | sample 2166151 | NCBI WGS metagenome assembly RCUR01 (sample SAMN09932785, study PRJNA488358) | compost metagenome | isolation source: compost soil in an enriched community | place: Germany: Experimental Botanical Garden
TTCCAGCAGCAGTTGTCGTACTCGAAGCCGCCGAAGGCTTCCAGGGTGCGGTTGCGGTTGTAGTCGTACTGCCAGCGGCTAATGGCGGTCCATTGCGGCACGATAGGCCACATGACCGAGAAGTCGTGCTGCTCGATCTTGTAGTAGTCCTTGACGTAGTTCGGGTCGCCCGGGTTGCCATAGTCACCGCCGCCCACTTTCCAGGTACCGGTGGACTGGTCGTAAATGACCATGTCATTGCGGTAGCGGTAGCCGAGGTTGATCACTTTGTTCACGTCGTCTGCCGGCTGGTAGTGGAACATCGCGCTACCCGAGCGGGTGCTGCGGGTGTCCGGGTCCCAGTTGAAGTCGGAGGTGAAGCGCCAGTCGCGGTTATAGCGATACTCGTATTCCAGGGCGTAAGGCGAGACATCGGATTGCGCGCTGTCGAGGGTTTTTGGATCGATGCCAGGCAACTGAACCTCGCGGTCCTTGAAGTACACGGCCTGGCCGATGCTGAAGCGTTGACGCTCGAAGCCGTCGTCTTCGATCCAGCGGTTGGTCACGCCCAGCGACAGCTTGTTCTCATCGCCAATGCGATCGGAGCCGCTGAAGCGGTTGTCGCGGAACAGCGAGGCATAGCTGAAGGTGTATTCGCTGGTGTCGAATATCGGGATGTCTTCCTGGTTCTTCTCCGGCACGTACAGATAGAACAGGCGTGGCTCCAAGGTCTGGCGGTAGTTTTTGCCGAACCACTGGGTGTCGCGGTCGAAATACAGCCCGCTGTCGACGCTGAAAATCGGTACGGCGCGATCCTGTGTGCTGTCGAAGTCGCCCAGGAGGTAATCCGTGCCGGCACTGTCCGCTGCTTGTTGGGCCGAAGCGATCTGTTGTTTGCCCGTGGAGTCCAGGCTAAGGTCGTAACGGGTGTACACATACTTGACCGACGGCTTGATGAAACCGTAGGTGGCTTCCATCGGCAGGCTCATGACCGGCGCCAGGTTCATCCGTTCGCCATTGGCACGGGCCAGGCCGAAGACGTTGGTGTCATACCACGGGCTGGCAACGCCGTTCTCGTCTACGAAGTCGCCGGTGCGCAAGTCCCGATCGAACTTCACGAACTCGGTTTCGTAGCCCAGGGTCAGGCCGCCCGGATTGTACGGCAAGGCACCATTGAAGGTGATTTGCGGCAGGCGGTCATAGGGGGTGATGTTGGTGATGTTGGCCAGCTTATACGCCTGCACATTCAAGCGCGCCGTGTAGGAGTCGCCACGATAGGTCAGTGCGCCTTGCTGGTTGATGTAGTCCTGGCTTTCCACGCCGATCTGGTCGGTTTCCAGATCCTGGAAGTAGTACGGATCACTGATGTCGGTGTAATCGACTTCGCTCATCAGGCGCTCGTCCAGGCCGCCCTTGTGCTGCCAGTTGACCATCCAGCGCTTTTCTTCGTAGTCCGACATCAGTTTGCGCTCGTCTTCCTCGTCATTGAGGTAGGCGCCGCCGAATTGACCTTCGCTGCCTTCGGTGAGGTAGCGGAACTCGCCCTCCATCAACAGGCCGCGCTTGGTCATGTAGCGTGGATACAACGTGGCATCGTAGTTCGGTGCCAGGTTGAAGTAATACGGGGTGACAGTGAAAAAGCCGGTGTCGCTGCTCGAGCCAAGGGTTGGCGGCAGGAAGCCGGATTGGCGACGGTCGTCGATCGGGAAATAAATGTACGGGGTGTAGAACACCGGAATGTCCTTGACCCGCAGGGTGGCGTTGGTTGCGGTACCAAAGCCGGTCGCCGGGTTCAAGGTGATGTTGTTGCCCTTGAGCTGCCAGGCGTTGCTGTTCGGTTCGCACGTGGTGTACGTACCATCCTTGAGGCGGATGATCGCGTTCTCGGCACGTTTGGCGTACAGCGCATTACCGCGGATGCGCGATTTGTGCATCACGTATTCGGCGTTGTCGACCTTGGCTTCACCGGTGTCGAGCTGCACGTCGGCGTGGTCGCCGACGATCAGGGCGCCGTTGTCGCGAATGCGCACGTTGCCGTTCAGCTCGCCACGGCTCTCGGCCTGGTACAGGTTGGCTTCGTCGGCTTCGACCTGCATGCTGCCCTGGCGCATGACCACGTCACCGGCCAGGGTGGCGACTTGCTCATCCTGCTTATAGCGGGAGGCTTTTGCGCCGATAAAGGTTGGGGCGTCACTTTTATTCGTCTTGTCATTCATGCCAGGACGAATCGGTTCGATATAGGAACCAGAGCAATAAGGACCGGTTTCGGCCAATTGTGCTGCAGTGAGCTGCTCGCGGGGAACCCAGTCGAGGTGGCTGTAGTCTGCGCTACGCGACTTCAGGCCACGGCCTTTGGATTCGGTGACCAGCACCGGCTTGGCGCCGGCGTCTTCGCTGGAACCGTTCTCGGCCGGGGCTTCGCCGGTGGCGGAAACTGCGCTGCCGTCATGGACGGGACGCGGTGGCAATGCAGCCGCCGGCGTCTTTGGCGCACAGTCCCAGGCACCCGAAGCAGAGACTGAGCAGTCAAACTGTTCCGCGGCGACCACGTAGGAAGTGGCAAGGGGTTGCAGCGCCAGCAAACTGCCGGTAACCAACAACGGAAATTTTTTACGAAACGCGGGGGATTTCAATGCCATCTTATTAGTCCGGGCTTCCTGCGTGCCATCTGCCCGCGGTGTGGGCCGCACGCCTCTCGATGGTCTGAAAAAGATGCTGGATAATAAAGCATGACCCGCTTGACGGCTAGCGCCGTCGGAGACCCTTGTAATGCCTGATCACGATGTACGCCTGCAACACCTGAAAGTATGGCTCGACGAACAGTTGGCAAATCTCTTCCTTGCCCAGGGGTGGGGGGACGTCCCGGCGGCCACTTTGACCGCCGCCAGCAGCGATGCGAGCTTTCGACGGTATTTTCGCTGGGAAGGCCAGGGCCGCAGCTTCATTGTCATGGATGCACCTCCGCCCCAGGAAAACTGCAAGCCTTTCGTGGACATCGCCCGATTGCTGGCGACCTCCGGGATCAATGTCCCGATCATCCATGCCCAGGACCTTGAGCGTGGTTTCCTGCTGCTGAACGACCTGGGAAATAAAACTTATCTGGATGTGATCGACGCAGAGAATGCCGATCATTTGTTCAATGAGGCTATCACCGCTTTGCTGGCTTTCCAGCAACTGCCGATGGACGCACCATTGCCCAGCTACGACGTGGCATTGTTGCGACGCGAGCTGGAGTTGTTTCCCGAATGGTTCGTGCGCCGTCATCTGGGTATCGAGTTCAATGCCCAGCAGCAAGCGGCCTGGAGCCGAGTCAGCGATTTGCTGATCAACAGTGCCCTGAACCAGCCGAAAGTGTTGGTGCACCGCGACTACATGCCGCGCAACCTGATGCTCAGCGAACCCAACCCGGGCGTGCTGGACTTCCAGGATGCGGTCTATGGCCCGGTTACCTACGACATCACCTGCCTGTTCAAGGATGCCTTCCTCAGCTGGCCACAAGAGCGTGTGCATGCCTGGTTGCAGGATTATTGGCAGCGTGCGCGTGCGTTGAACATCCCTGTGCAAGGCGAGTTCGAGGCATTCCTGCAGGCCAGCGACCTGATGGGTGTGCAGCGACACCTCAAGGTTATCGGGATTTTTGCGCGTATCTGTCACCGTGACGGCAAGCCGCGTTATCTCACCGATGTGCCACGCTTCTTCACATATATCGATGCCGTTGTCGCGCGACGTCCGGAGCTGGCCGAGTTGGGTGAGTTGATTGCCTCGCTGCAGATCCCTGCCGGAGCACCGGCATGAAGGCAATGATCCTGGCCGCCGGCAAAGGCGAGCGGATGCGCCCCTTGACCTTGCACACGCCCAAGCCACTGGTTCGCGTTGGCGGGGTGCCCTTGATCGAGTACCACCTGCGTGCGTTGCAGGCGGCGGGTTTCAAGGAGGTGGTCATCAACCACGCCTGGCTTGGGCAGCAAATCGAAGATTATCTTGGTGATGGTAGTCGCTATGGTTTGCAGATCAGCTATTCGGCCGAAGGCGAGCCGCTGGAGACCGGGGGCGGAATCTTCAAGGCCTTGCCGCTGCTGGGCGAGGAGCCTTTTGTATTGGTCAATGGCGATGTCTGGACCGAATACAATCTGGGCGCCTTGCGCAAACCCTTGCCTGGACTGGCACACCTGGTGCTGGTGGATAACCCGTCGCACAACGCCGTGGGTGATTTCACCCTGGCCGATGGCCTGGTTCGCGATGCCCAGCCGGCCCAGCCGTCGTTGACCTATAGCGGTATCGCCGTGCTCGACCCTGCGTTGTTCGCCGGTTGCCAACCCGGTGCGTTCAAGCTGGCGCCGCTGCTGCGCCAGGCCATGGGCGAGGGCAAAGTCAGCGGCGAGCATTTTGCCGGCCATTGGGTGGATGTCGGCACCCATGAGCGCCTTGGCGAGGTCGAACAACTGCTTGCCGGACGCGGTTGAAGTGCTCTGGCCCACGACCCTGGTCGGTGCCGGCGCGGGTTTCGCCCTTGCCAGTATTCCCGGCGCCTTGCTGGGTGCGTTGATCGGTCAGGCCATGGACCGGCGCTTGCAGTTGCACAGCTGGGCGCATCTGTGGGCGCGCTTGGGCGGCAAGTCGGTGCTGCACGACGATGAGTTGCTGTTCGTGATGCTCGGGCGCCTGGCCAAGAGCGACGGCCGGATCGTTGCTGGCCATATCCAGCAGGCTCAGGAGGAGATGCGCCGCCTGGGCCTGAACGAACCCGCCTTGAAACGGGCCATTGCCGCATTCAACCGGGGCAAGGCCGGCGGCGACCCTTTGCGCGGTTACCTGCAGCGCCTGGCGCGTCAGCCCCATGCAGCGGAAGGCTTGTTGCGTGCCTGCTGGCGGATGATCTGGGCGGACGCCAAGGCCACGGCCAAGGAGCGTGAATTGGTGATGCTGTGGGGGAAATGGCTGGGTTGGACGCAGGCCAGGGTCCAGGCACTGGCCAAAGACTACGACCCCAGGCGCAAACCGCTGGCCAGTAGCGCTGGTACTTACCAGGAGGCCTTGCAGATGCTCGGTGTGGATGCCAGCACCGAACCTGCACAGATAAAACGGGCGTATCGGCGCCTTATCAGTCGTCACCATCCAGACAAACTGGTGGGCAGCGGTGCCAGCCCTTCACAGGTGCGCGACGCCACCGAGCGAACCCGCGAGCTGCACCAGGCCTACGCACTCATTCGCCAGCGTCGGGATTTCTAGAGCGCCTTGTCACTGGGCGTGGGGCTCAACCAACCGCGAACCCGGCGATACAATTGTTCGTGTTCGGCAGCACGGTTGCCGGGCATGGCCTTGAGCGCGACTTGGGTGTAGCCGCTGTCATCGAGCCGCTTGCTGGCGTGCAGGCGCTGCTCGGCCGCCTTGCGGGCCAACGGCCGGTCGCTGTAGTAAAAATCCGCAGTCGGCAGCTTTACGTCGGGCGCGAGGGCGTCCAGGGCGGCACTGGCATCGATGGGGGGCTGGGCGGCGACCATGATAAAGCGCTGGACCTGCGGGGGTTGCCGTTCGCTCAGGTAGCGCGCGGCCCAATAGGCGCCACTGCCATGCCCGAGCAAGACGATGGTCCTGGCCTTCTGTTGTTGTGCGAAGGCTATGCCTGCTTCGATGCGGGAAAAGATCCGCTCGGCGTCGTCCTTGCCAGGCTCCCGAGCGGTGGAGGGTTTTGTGTCGGCTTCCTCGTTTTCGGAGGCGGTCGCTTGTTCGACGCTGGCATTGGCATCCGGTGGCGTTGTATGACGGGACGTTGCAGTGGTTGATGCCGGGGATGCTCCGGGTGTCGGCACCGCCTGGGCCGCGCGTGGCGGTGGCACGTCGCCAAGCATGTCCGGCAATGTCAGGCTCAGGCTGTGCCAGCGCGCGTCCGGCAGCTTGCGCCGCAGTGGGCCGACAGTGCGCGGCCAGTCCGCGGTTTCCCCCGAGCCGGGTACGATAATCACCGCCCCTTGTGGATCGTTGCTGTTGGCCGGTTTCCACAGGGCCAGGAAGCTTTCGGCGCCTGCAATCAATGTGCGTTGCTCTTGTGGTGAAAGTTGGCGCTCCAATGCCCGGGCGTCCTCTTGGCTGCGTTCCAGCAATGGCTGGCGTGCCCCGGCGGCGGGAGTGGAGTCACTTTCAGTGGATGACCGTGTGCTGTCTTCGGCCACTGCAGGCTGGTAGCAGGGTAGTATCAACGTCAGGCAGAACGCGCAAAGCGTCGTGCGGTAGATGGGTAACATCGAATCATCCAGGCCAGAATTTACCGGCAGCCTAATAGTATTTTTCAGGGGCAGCCATTGCCTGCAACGGCGTCTCTTTATTGATGAGAATGTGCATGAAGCGTTTGCGCTGCTTGATGGTTATCGGCTGTTTATGCTTTCCCTTGATCACGTTGGCAGCCCCTGTGCCCTCGGTGCCGGCGGTGCAGCTCGATACTGCCCAGCGCGAGTGGCTCGACCAGCACCGCAGCTTGCGTGTCGGCTTGGTGTTGCAGGCGCCTTTTGCCCAGTACGATCGTCGCCTGCAACAATTGTCTGGCGTCAACGTGGAGTTGATGAACTGGCTGGCCCGCTTGCTGCAACTCGAGTTGTCCTGGCGCCACTTCCCTGACCAGCCGTCTCTGGAGCGCGCTCTGCGGGCTGGCGAGATCGACCTCGCACCTGGCTTGACGCAAACCCCGGCGGGGCTGCGCATCTGGTTGTATTCCGACCCTTACATGCGAGTGCCGCACCTGGTGGTTGGCGTGCGCAACGGGGTGATGACGATCGACCTGGAAAAACTCGGCAATGAAGACCGGGTAGCGGTGCGCATGCCCAGTGCCGTAGCGGACTATCTGCGGTCGACCTACCCGAACCTCAACCTGCAAGGAGTGCCGCTGGAGCGCGAAGCACTGCAGTTGCTGTTGAGCGAGCAGGCCAGTTATGCGGTGATTGACGAAGCCCAACTTAGCCGGCTGGCGCGCGAGTCCGAGTTTTCCAATCTGGTGGTGGTCGGCGATATCGGCTTGCCGCAGCTATTGCGTGTCGCTTCAAGGGCTGATTGGCCGCCACTGGCCCAGATTCTCGAAGCCGGTTTGCAGGCTATTCCTGCCAAGGAGCTGGAGCGGTTGCATGGCCGCTGGCTGCAACCGAAATACCCGCGCCTGACCGAATCACCGGGCTTCTGGCAGAACCTCTGCCTGTTGCTGGTGGTGCTGGTGCTGGCTTGCCTGGCAATCGTGATCTGGCAGCGGCGGCAGCAGCGAACCCTGGAGCAGGCCCTGCTGGCCGCCCGCGAAGACCTCGCCCAGCGCCGTGCCAGTGAGGAGGCCCTGCGCCTGACCCAGTTTTCTATCGATCAAAGCACCGTCGGCATCCTCTGGGTCAACTGGGACAGCCACGTGCGCTATGCCAACCGAGCTGCGGAGGCCATGCTCGGTTACGGCCGGGGAGGTGTGCTCAACAGGCCGTTGATCGACTTCGACCCGCAGTTGCATATGGATCGCTGGCTTAACCTATGGAAGCGTGCGCGCTCCAGCGACGAGGCCCCGCAGAGTTTCGAGACGCAATGCCTGCGCGCCGATGGCAGCATCTTGCCGACCGATGTCTCCTTGAGCTTCTTGCGCTTTCGCGACGCCGAGTACCTGGTGGTGTTCCTGACCGATGTCACCGAGCGTCGTCGTGCATTGGCTGCGCTGCAGGAGAGCGAAGCTCGCTTGCAAGGTATTGCCGCCAATGTGCCGGGCCTGGTGTTTCGCCTGGAACGTGCCCGGGCCGGCGGGCAGTTGGAATTCGCGTATATCAGCGAAGGCAGCGAAAGCCTGGTGGGGTATTCGCCAGCGACGCTGCGCCATCCGGACATGGGGTTGCGCAACCTGGTGCACCCGGATGATCGCGCCAATTATCACCGTACCCAGGACCAGGCCCTGGATACCGACCGGGACTGGTCCTGGCAGGGACGCATTCTCACGCGCCAGGGGCAGGAGCGTTGGGCCGAGATCAAGGCGATCACCCGTGGCCTGGGCGACGGCCGAGTAGTCTGGGACGGGATTGTCTGGGATATCACCGAGAGCAAGCGTATCGAATTGGCCCTGGCCAGTTCCCAGGAACAATTGCGTGAGCTGTCGGCGCACCTGGAAAGCGTACGAGAGGAAGAAAAGGCGCGCATTGCCCGCGAAGTACACGATGAACTGGGGCAAATGCTGACTGTACTCAAGCTGGAAACGTCAATGTGCGAGCTAGCCTATGCCGATCTCGATCCGGGGCTCAACGAACGGTTGAACAGCATGAAACGCTTGATTGCGCAGCTGTTCCAGCTGGTACGCGATGTGGCCACGGCGCTACGCCCGCCTATCCTGGATGCCGGCATCGGCTCGGCCATTGAATGGCAGGCCCGGCGTTTCGAGGCGCGCACCCAGATACCTTGCCTGGTGGATGTGCCGGATAACCTGCCACCATTGAGCGATGCCAAGGCCATCGGCCTGTTCCGGATATTGCAGGAGGCCTTGACCAATGTCATGCGTCACGCCCAGGCGCATACTGTACAAATTGGCCTGACGCTCAGCGATCAGGTGCTGTGCATGACGGTCATCGATGACGGTTGCGGGTTTGACCTCAATGCCGATAGGGCCGTGTCGTTTGGCCTGGTCGGCATGCGCGAGCGCGTATTGATGCTTGGCGGTAGCCTGGAACTGGACAGCGAGCCGGGAGAGGGCACCAGCCTGAGCATCCGTATCCCGTTGAATTAGGAGAGTGGCAGTGATTCGTGTACTGGTGGCCGAAGACCACACCATCGTTCGAGAAGGCATCAAGCAGTTGATTGGTCTGGCCAAGGACCTGGTCGTGGCGGGGGAGGCCTGTAACGGGGAGCAGTTGCTCGACACGTTGCGACATACCGAGTGCGAAGTGGTCCTGCTGGATATTTCCATGCCCGGGGTCAATGGCCTGGAGGCGATCCCGCGAATCCGCGCCCTGAATAATCCCCCGGCGATTCTGGTGCTGTCGATGCACGATGAAGCGCAGATGGCCGCCCGTGCCCTGAAGATTGGCGCTGCCGGTTATGCGACCAAGGACAGCGATCCCGCCTTGTTGCTGACTGCCATTCGTCGGGTCGCGGGTGGTGGGCGCTACATTGACCCGGAGCTCGCCGATCGCATGGTGTTCGAAGTGGGCCTGACCGATTCGCGGCCCTTGCACTCGCTGCTGTCCGAGCGTGAGTTTTCGGTGTTCGAGCGCCTGGCCCAAGGGGCAAACGTCAATGACATCGCCCAGCAGTTGGCGCTGAGCAACAAGACCATCAGTACCCACAAGGCGCGGTTGATGCAGAAGCTCAACGTGACGTCGCTGGCGGAACTGGTCAAGTATGCGATGGAGCATAAGCTCGTTTGAGCCAGTGGGTTGTCTGAAAACGACTGGGTGTGACCTTGAGGGCCTCATCGCGGGCAAGCCCGCTCCTACAAGTGTTGCGCGGTCCTTGTAGGAGCGGGCTTGCCCGCGATAGGGCCCTCAACCCCTGCAACATACCCAAACGCGCCACTCATGTAGGGCAATCCCTACAAGCCCCCTTCCAACCGGCTTATGCCAATCTCTCATACCCCCCGATTTGCGCGATGCCCAGCCTTCACTAGGCTTAATCCACGGCAGTCATCAAACAAAAAGGTGTGGGTATGAGCGAGGTGAATTCGAGCGCTGGGGCAGGCGAGGTACTGGTCAGCTTCCGTGGCGTGCAAAAGAGCTACGACGGTGAGAATCTGATCGTCAAAGACCTCAACCTGGACATTCGCAAAGGCGAGTTCCTGACCTTGCTGGGGCCTTCGGGGTCGGGCAAGACCACCAGCCTGATGATGTTGGCGGGTTTCGAAACCCCCACTGCCGGCGAAATCCTGCTGGACGGGCGGGCCATCAACAACGTACCGCCGCACAAGCGCGACATCGGCATGGTGTTCCAGAACTATGCCCTGTTCCCCCACATGACCGTGGCCGAGAACCTTGCATTCCCGCTGACGGTGCGCAACCTCAGCAAGACCGATATCAGCGAACGCGTGAAGCGCGTGCTGAACATGGTCCAGCTCAATGCGTTCGCCCAGCGCTATCCCGGCCAGTTGTCCGGCGGCCAGCAACAGCGCGTGGCCCTGGCCCGGGCGCTGGTGTTCGAACCGCAACTGGTATTGATGGATGAACCGCTCGGCGCCCTGGACAAGCAGCTGCGCGAGCACATGCAGATGGAAATCAAGCACATTCACCAGCGACTGGGCGTGACCGTGGTCTACGTGACCCACGACCAGGGCGAAGCCCTGACCATGTCCGACCGCGTGGCGGTATTCCACCAAGGCGAGATTCAGCAGATCGCCGACCCGCGCACCCTGTACGAAGAGCCCAAGAACACCTTCGTCGCCAACTTCATCGGTGAAAACAACCGCATCAACGGCCGCCTGCTCAGCCAGGACGGAGAGCGCTGCATCATCGGCCTTGCCCGTGGCGAGAAAGTCGAAGCGCTGGCCGTCAATGTCGGGGCGCCGGGCGAACCGGTGACCCTGTCGATTCGTCCGGAACGCGTGCGCCTCAATGGCCACAGCGAGAGCTGCATCAACCGCTTCTCCGGGCGCGTGGAAGAGTTCATCTACCTGGGCGACCACGTGCGCGTACGCATGGAGGTGTGCGGCAAGTCCGACTTCTTCGTCAAGCAGCCGATCGCCGAGCTCGATCCAGCCCTGGCCGTGGGCGATGTGGTACCGCTTGGCTGGGAGGTCGAGCACGCTCGTGCGCTCGATCCGTTAGAGGCTGCTTGACGGTTCGCTTCACCAATCCTGTACTGCGGAGATAATAATAAATGCTCAAACACTTGAAGTTCACCGCCCTGACACTGGGCATGATGTGCGCGGCCCAGGCCATGGCAGCAGCCGACCTGACCGTCATCTCCTTCGGCGGCGCCAACAAGGCCGCGCAAGAAAAAGCCTTCTACGCACCGTGGGAAAAGGCCGGCAATGGCAAGATCGTCGCCGGTGAGTACAACGGCGAAATGGCCAAGGTCAAAGCCATGGTCGACACCAAGAGCGTGTCGTGGAACCTGGTTGAAGTCGAATCGCCGGAACTGGCGCGCGGCTGCGACGAAGGCATGTTCGAAGAGCTCGACCCCGCCTTGTTCGGTGATGAAGCCGACTACGTTCCAGGCGCCATCCAGCCATGCGGCGTAGGCTTCTTCGTTTGGTCGACCGTATTGGCCTACAACGCCGACAAGCTGAAAACCGCACCAACCAGCTGGGCGGACTTCTGGGACACCAAGCAGTTCCCGGGCAAGCGCGGCCTGCGCAAAGGCGCCAAGTACACCCTGGAATTCGCCCTGATGGCCGACGGCGTAGCACCCAAGGACGTCTACAAGGTACTGGGTACCAAGGACGGCCAGGACCGTGCCTTCAAGAAACTCGATGAGCTCAAGCCAAGCATTCAGTGGTGGGAAGCCGGTGCCCAGCCTCCACAGTACCTGGCCTCCGGAGACGTGGTCATGAGCTCGGCCTACAACGGCCGTATCGCTGCGGTACAGAAAGAAAGCAACCTGAAGGTGGTCTGGAACGGTGGCATCTACGACTTCGACGCATGGGCGATCCCTAAAGGCGCGAAGAATGCCGACGAAGCCAAGAAGTTCATCGCGTTCACCGTCGCTCCCGAGCAGCAGAAGACCTACTCGGAAAACATCGCCTACGGCCCGGCCAACTCCAAGGCTGTCCCATTGCTGGACAAGGCGATCCTGAAAGACATGCCGACTACCCCGGAAAACATCGCCAACCAGGTGCAGATCGATGTGGCCTTCTGGGCTGACAACAGTGAGCAACTGGAACAACGCTTCAACGCTTGGGCTGCCAAGTAACCCGTGCCGCTGGGGCGTCACCTGACCGGTGACGTCCCCCTTTGTAGAAGATTTCGGAGTTCGCTATGGCCATCGCAGTGCCCCTGAAAGAGGAAGCCGGCCCAAGCCTGAAACAGCGCCTGGCCCATGCCGAGCGGGTTAACCGCTGGAAAGCCCAGGCCCTGATCGCGCCGCTGGTGCTGTTCCTGCTGCTGGTTTTCCTGGTGCCTATCGTTGCGCTGCTCTACAAGAGCGTCGGCAACCCTGAAGTGGTGGGCGGCCTGCCGCGTACCGTGGCCGCAGTGGCCAGCTGGGATGGCAAGAGCCTGCCGGATGAGCCCGTGTACAAGGCCCTGAGCGAGGACCTGGCCGAGTCGCGCAAGAATCAAACCCTGGGCGATCTGTCCAAGCGCCTGAACATGGAGCTGGCCGGCTATCGCAGCCTGCTGACCAAAACCGCCCGCGCCTTGCCGTTCGCTAC
>RCUR01000664.1_pt1 | contig 12271 bp, 9 predicted proteins | sample 2166151 | NCBI WGS metagenome assembly RCUR01 (sample SAMN09932785, study PRJNA488358) | compost metagenome | isolation source: compost soil in an enriched community | place: Germany: Experimental Botanical Garden
CCTTGTAGCCGAAGGCGTGGAAGAACGGGTTGACGATCAGGTAGCGGTCGCCGGGGCGCAGGCCGATGACCTTCACGTATTCGGCGAAGGCGCGCAGATTCTGGCCGTGGCCGCTCATCACACCCTTGGGCTTGCCGGTGGTGCCGGAGGTGAACAGCAGGTCGGAAAGGTCGTCCGGGCGCACCGTCAGGGCGCGCGCCATGGCCTCGTCGAGATCAACCGTCGCACCGCGGGCGAGGAAATCCGCCCAGTCCAGATCGCCGCAAGCGGAGGACTCCTCGCAGGGCAACACCACCACCCGCTCCAGGCTCGCCGGGCGGTGGGCTTCGAGCATCGCAGGGTAGTCGACGCCGAGGAACTGGCCGACGCAGAACAGCAGGCGGGTGCCGCTGCGTTGGAGGATGTCGGCGGCCTCGCTGCCCTTCATGCGGGTGTTGATCGGCACCAGGGTGGCGCCGGCGCAATGCACACCCAGCGCGGCGAGGATCCAGTCGTAACGGTTCGGCCCCCACACGGCGACGCGGTCGCCGGGCTGGATGCCTTCGGCGAGCAGCGCGCGGCTCACCGCGAGCACCCGCTCGGGCAGCTCGGCATAGTCGATGCGCACCTCGCCGTCGACCAGGGCGCAGTGGCCGGCATGGCGGCGCGCGGCGGCGAACACCAGGGCGGGAATGCTCGTCGGCAGCAGATCGGCGGCGGCGGACGGAGCGGTGGAAATCGAAGTGTCAGTCATTGCAGCCCCCAGGCCGGTCAATCGGGAAAGCGCACGCGCACGTGCGCGCTGGTGGCCACGGCCTGGCAGGCCAGGGTCCAGCCTTCGTTCAGCTCCTGCTGGTCGAGGGCCTCGTTGCGCAGCAGCTCGACCTCGCCCTGCTCCACCGTGCACATGCACGAGGCGCAGGCGCCGACCAGGCAGGAGTGCGGCGCGCGCACCCCATTGCGGCGCATGGCGTCGAGCAGGGTCTCGCCGGGTTCGCAGTCGAGGGAGTGTTCGGCGCCGTCGAGGCTGACTTCCAGGCGCGCGGCCACCGCCGCCTCGCTGACCACCGCCTCGCCCTGCTCGCCCTCACCGGGCAGCGAGACGAAGCGCTCGACGTGCACCTTGGCGGCCGGCACGTCGAGGCTGTGCAGCGCGCTCACCGCGGCGTCCATGAACGGGCCGGGGCCGCAGATGAAGGCCTCGCCGTGCTTGAACGGCCGCGCCAGCTCGGCGAGCTGCTCGACGGCGGGAATGCCCTGCACCGAGTCGAGCCAGTGGATCACCTGCAGGCGGCTCGGGTGGGCGCTGGCCAGCGCCTTCAGCTCGTCGCGGAAGATCACCGAGGCTTCGTCGCGGTTGGCGTAGATCAGCAGCACACGACCGGAACCGGCGTGCAGCACCGAGCGCAGGATCGACAGCACCGGGGTGACGCCGCTGCCGCCGCCGAACAAGAGGAAGTCGCCGTCCAGGCTGCGCGGCACGAACACCCCTGCCGGCGCCATTACCTCGATGGCATCGCCGGCCTTGGGCACGTCGCACAGCCAGTTGGAGGCGCGGCCATCGCGCACGCGCTTGACGGTGACGCGCAGCGGCTCGTCGAGCAGCGGCGTGCTGGACAGCGAGTAGCAGCGCGGCAGCCAGCCGCCATCGTGGGGGATACGCAGGGTGAGGAACTGGCCCGGCTTGTACTGGAACTGCGCAGTCAGCGCGGCCGGCACCTCGAACACCAGCGAGCGGGCGTCGGCGGTTTCCTCGATGACCTGCGCCACGCGCAGGGAGATGTATTCGGGACTGTTCATAACTAGATACTCATGACGAACTGGCCGCTGTCGACGCGCAGCTCGATGCCGTTGATGGCGCGCGACTCGTCGCTGGCGAGGTACAGCGCAGCGGCGGCGACGTCCTCGGGCAGGCACATGCGGTTCATGGGGTCGCTGTCGATGGTGAACTTCGCCGGGTCGATGCCCGGCGGGTAGCTGGCGAGAGTCATCGGCGTGAGCACGCCGTCGGGGTGGATGGAGTTGCAGCGAATGCGGTACTTCTGCTTGCGGCAGTGCGCCGCCACCGCGCGATTGAGGGCCGCCACCGCGCCCTTGGAGGCGCAGTAGCCGGCGTAGTCGTCCTTGCCGGCCAGGGCGGCGATGGAGGAGACGTTGATGATCGAACCACCGCCGCTGTCCTTCATCAGCGCCACGCCCACGCGGCAACCGAGGAAGGCGCTGTCGGAATTGACGCGCAGCAGCTTGTGCCAGTCGTCGAGGCTGGTTTCCTCGATGGAGCCCTTGAGCAGGATGCCGGCGTTGTTGACCAGCACGTCGAGACGACCGTAGCGCTCGCGCACCGTGGCGGCGACCTCGTTCCAGCCGGCCTCGCTGCTGGCGTCATGCTGGATGAAGCTGGCCGCTGCGCCCCGCTCTTCATTAAGTTGGTCGGCCAGCGCACGGCCGGCGTCGGCATTGATGTCGGCGATCAGCACCCTGGCGCCCTCGCCCACCAGCGCCTGCACGATGGCGCGGCCGATGCCGCTGGCGCCGCCGGTGACCAGGGCGATCTTGTCCTGTACCCGTCCTGTCATGTTCGTCTCCTGGTGGTTTCAGCCGAGCGCGCCGAGCGGCGCGGCCTGGGTGTGATTGGCCGTGTCGCGGCCGGCATGGGCGGCTGCCTCGCCGGCGCGGCGGCCGGAGAACACGCAGTCGGCCAGCGACAGGCCGCTGATGTAGAGGTGCGAAGGGATGCCGATGGCGGTGCGTCCGGCGGCGTACAGGCCGGGAATGGCCTGGCCCTCGCCGTCGAGCACTGCGCCGTTGTTCTCGTCGACCTTGAGGCCGCCGAGGGTCAGCGCGCCGAGCGGGAAGATCGGGTTGCCCACCGAGATGTCGCAGGCGTAAAACGGCCCCTGGTCGAGCACCTGGCGGCTGCTTACCGACTTGCCGACCGGGTCCGGCGCGGTGCCGCGCGCGGCGGCGTTGTAGGCGCGCAGCGACTCCTCGAGCAGCGCCGGCTGCATGCCGGTGACGCCCGCCAGCTCACGCGCCGTGCGGCCCTTGCGCACCTTGAGCAGCATCAGCGCCAGCGCCGGCACGCTCTGGAACCACCAGTAGCCGCCGAACAGCGCCTGCTTGATGGCCTGGCGGCGCAGGCGCGCGTCGAGCACCAGCCAGGCCTTGCCGCCCTGCTCCTCGCACAGCGGGTAGCCGAGGGTGCCGCCGTAGACTTCCTCGTTGACGAAGCGCTGGCCGGCGGTGTTGACCACAATGCCCTTGGGCCAGCACAGCGGCGGGTTGATGAAGCGCCACGGCGAGACCTGCTGCAGGCGGTCGCTGGCGGCGCCGGCGGTCAGGCCCAGGCGCAGGCCGCTGCCATCGCAGCCGGTGGCGCCGACCTTGAAGTTGCGCCGGTACTTGGGCGCGTGTTCGCCGATCAGGGCGCGATTGAAGATGAAGCCGCCGGTGCTGAGGATCACTCCCTGGCGGGCCTGCACCAGCCGCGGCCGGGCATGCTGCTGCTCGATCCGCGCCACCTTGCGGCGCAGGCTGTCGCAATAGGCCGGGGCGAAGTTCTGCAGACGCTCGGCGCGCGCCGCCAGTTTGGCGTGCTCTTTCGCCGCCGCACTGCCCGGCGGCAGGCACCAGAGTTCGGCGCCGATCACCCGCCCCTTGGAGTCGAGCACCAGGCGCCGCGCCGCGGACTGGGTCTGGGCCCGCACGCCGGCACGCAGGCAGGCTTCCTGCAGCCGGGCATAGAGCACCGCCCCGCACTGGCCCTTGCCGACGGTGCGATGGCCGCGCGGCGCCGGCGGGTTCTCGCCACCATGGGAGGGCACCATTTCGTTGCCCGAGTAGTAGAGGAAGTAGCCGTCCGGCGGATAGGAGGTCTTGCCGCCGCCCGGCGGCATGCTGTGTTCGTAGCGCGCGCCGTGGCCCTCCAGCCATTCCAGATTGGCCACGCTGCTGTCGCAGAAGCGGCGCAGGGTGGCATCGCCGATCACGCCCTGGGTTTCGTGCTTGAGGTAGTCGAACATCGCCTGCGGCGTGTCGGCGAAGCCGGCATCGCGCTGCTGGCGGGTGCCGCCGCCGGCGTAGACCACCCCGCCGCTCTTGGCGCTGGCGCCGCCGCCGGTGAAGCGGTCGGCGACCAGCACGTCGGCGCCCTGGGCGCGGGCTTCCAGCGCCGCGCAGGCGCCGGCCGCGCCCCAGCCGATCACCAGCACGTCGCAGCGATCGGCCCACTCGACGCTGCCGGCATCGGCCACCTGCAGCGGCAGCTGGATGTCGGTGCAGGTCGAAATCGGTTCGCTCTTCATCCTGGCCTCCTCAACGGTTGGCGGCGATGTGCTGGGCGGCGATGTAGCCGAAGGTCATCGCCGGACCAAGGGTGCCGCCGGCGCCGGGATAGCTGGTGCCCATCACCGAGGCCGAGGTGTTGCCGATGGCGTACAGGCCGGGGATCGGCTCGCCGCTCTGGTGCAGCACCTGGGCGTTGGCATTGGTCAGCAGGCCGCCCTTGGTACCGATGTCGCCGGCGTCCAGGCGCATGGCGTAGAACGGCCCCTTGGCCAGCGGCGCCAGGCAGGGGTTGGGCTTGACGTTGCTGTCGCCGTAGTAGCGGTCGAACACGTTGCCGCCACGACCGAAGTCGACATCGATGCCGGTGCGGGCAAACTCGTTGACGCGTTTGACGGTGCTTTCCAGGCCGCCAGCGTCGACACCGATCTGCCGGGCCAGGTCGGCCAGGCTGTCGCCCTTCCAGTACACGCTGTTCAGCCACTCCTTGCGCAGGCGGCTGTCGGGCATCACCTGCGCCGGCATCAGCGGGCCCATGGCGTAGTGGAAGCGGAAGTGCGCGTCGAAGATCACCCAGGCCGGGATCGCCTTGCCGCCCTTCTGGTGCTCGCGGTACATGGCGTCGCCGAACTCCAGGTAGGGCGCCGCCTCGTTGACGAAGCGCTTGCCCAGCCCGTTGACCACGATGGCGCCGGGGAAGGCGCGCTCGGCGAACACGCCGCGCGGCTTCTCCTCGCCGGGTACGTGGATGGTCGGCGCCCACCAGGCCCAGTCGAGCAGGTCGGTGGCCGCGCCCGCCGCCATGCCGGCCTCCAGTGCAGCGCCGGTGTTGTTGGCCGGCGGCGTGGCGCTCCAGCCGGCGCGGGTCGGCTGCGGCAGGTACTTGTCGCGCAGCGCCTGGTTTTGCTCGAAGCCGCCGGAGCCGAAGATCACCCCGCGGCGCGCCTCGAGGGTCAGCATCTGGCCATCGCGGCAGACCTTGATCCCAGCGACCCGGCCGTCCTTGATCATCAGCTCGCGGAAGTCGGTTCTCAGCCACAGCGGCACCTGGCGGTCCATCAGCGAACGGCGCAGCGAGCCGATCAGCGCGCTGCCGAGGGCGGCGCGGCGGTCCTGCTTGGTCTTGCGCCGCCACTTGAAGTCGAGCTTGTAGCGCGCCATCAGGCCGAGAATCATCAGCCGCCAGCCGAACTCGCGGGCCATGGCCTTGTGCGCGTGGCGGGCGGTCCAGGCGATGCGTCCCATCAGCAGGGTCGACGGAGACGGTTTGCGCAGGTTGTTCAGCTCGTCGCCGAGCAGGCTGGTGTCGAACAGTTCGGGGTCGAGGGTGCGCCCGCCCGGCAGCGAGCCGGGCAGATGGGGATAGTAGTCCGGGTACTTCTCGGCCACGGTGTAGCGCACGCGGCTGCGCGTCTCGAGGTAATGGATCATCCGCGGCGCGTACTCGAGGTAGGCGCGCAGGCGCTCCTCGTCGATCTTGCCCTCGGTCGACGCCTTGAGGTAGGTGAAGGCCTTGTCGAAGCTGTCGTTACCGCCCTTCTCCGCGAAGTAGTGGTTGTTGGGAATCCAGATGCCGCCACCGGAAATCGCCGAGGTGCCGCCGTACTTGTCGCTCTTCTCGACGATCAGCACGGAGAGCCCCTGGTCGGCGGCGACGACTGCCGCTGCCATCGCACCTGCCCCCGAGCCGACGACGATCACGTCGTAGGCGGACTGGGACTGAACCTGTGTTGTCATTGTTGTCGTGTCCTGTGCCGTGGTCGCTGGGTGTTCAGACGTAGGGATCGGGGTTGGGCAGGCCGAGCTGCACCGCGCCGAAGCTGCGTCCGTAGGCCGCCACGTTGTTGGAGATGTGCCCGCGCGCCTGGTGCAGGTCGCGGAAGGTGCGCGCCACCGGGTTGGTGCTGTACAGGCCGGAGGCGGCCATCGAGCGCAGCAGGTCGCTGATCCGCTCGGCGCAGATATTGGTGACGTAGGCCGACTGGTAGCGGTACAGCAGGCGGGTCTCGGTATCCGGGATCTCGCCCTGCTCGGCCAGCGCCAGCATGTGGGCGAAGTTGCGCTCGAGCACCAGCTTGAGGGCATCGACGGTCATGATCGCCTCGGCCACCGCGGTCTGCGCCACGGGATCATCGGCGGTTCTGGCGCCATGCTTGCCAAGGTGTTTGGCGGCGTTGTCGCGGAACTGGTTGATCGCGCCCTGCAGGGCGCCGAGGCACGAGCTGGACACCGCACGGGTGAACACCTGGGCGAAGGGCAGCGCGTAGATCGGGTTGGTGTTGACCTCGCGGCCCGGGGTGGCCGCCAGGCTGGAATTGTTGGTGCGCTGCACGCGATGGGCGGGGACGAAGGCGTCCTCCACCACGATGTCGTGGCTGCCGGTGCCGCGCAGGCCGAGCACGTCCCAGTTCTTCTCGATGCGGTAGTCGCTGCGCGGCACCAGGAAGGTGCCGTGTTCGGCAGCCTGGTCGCCCTCGACGGGGAGGATGCCGCCGAGCAGGCACCACTGGCAGTGCTCGCTGCCGCTGGAGAAGCCCCAGCGGCCGCTGATGCGATAGCCGCCTTCGACCGGAGTGACCTTGGCCACCGGCATGTAGGTGGAGGAGATCAGCGTGCTGATGTCCTCGCCCCACACGTCCTGCTGGGCCTCGACCGGATAGCGCGCCAGCTGCCACGGGTGCACGCCCATCACGCCGTAGATCCAGGCGGTGGACATGCAGCCCTCGGCGAGGGTCATCTGGATCTCGAAGAAGGTGCGTGGATCGACCTCGTAGCCGCCCCACTTCTTCGGCTGCAGGGCGCGGAACAGGCCGGCCTCCTGCATCTCGCGGACGGTCTCGTCGGGCACCTTGCCCTCGCGGTCGGCCTGCTCGGCACGTTCGCGCAGGGCCGGAACCAGGCGACGGGCACGATCGATCAGCTCGATCTCTTCCCGGGTTTTCTCTCGCATGACCTGCATCGGTAAGTCCTCCGTCAATCTCGCTGAGCGAATGTGCTCGTGAGACCGATGATCCGGCGCAGCCCCGCGCCGCTCATCGTCAAACCGGACTAGGCAGAAGGGTGCAGAAGGCGGAATGCAAAGGCCCGGCGCAGGGGCCGGGCCTTGGAGAGGCAATGGAGGGGGCGCTGCAGGGTGAGAGCGCCGTAGCGTGGGAGCCCCCTACAGCCACTCGTGCGATTGCCCTCTACGGGTTATGACGGCAGCCTACGGGGTCACCTGCGCCTCCATGGCCGCAAGGAAGTGTTCGCCGTAGGGCGGCAGCAGCCCCCACTCGCGGCGCGGGTCGTAGGCGCCGGCCTCGAACACGGTGCGCGCGTGGCTGAACTCGAGGAAGCCCTCGCGGCCGTGGTAGTGGCCCATGCCGGAGGCGCCGATGCCGCCGAACGGCGCGTCCTGCATGGCGGCGTGCATCATCGCGTCGTTGATGGTCACCCCGCCGGACAGGGTGTGTTCGAGCACGCGCTGCTGCTCGGCGGCGTCCTGGCCGAAGTAGTACAGCGCCAGCGGGCGTGGTCGGCTGTTGATGTCGGCGAGCACCGCGTCGATCTCGTCGTAGGGCAGCAGGACCATGGCCGGGCCGAAGATCTCCTCCTGCTGGATGCGGCAGGACTGCGGCGGATCGACCACCACGCGCAGCGGCCGGCGGCGGTCAGCGGCATCGGTCGCCGACGTCTCGGGCAGCGACTCGACGCGCACGCCGGCGGCGACGGCATCCTCGACCAGCCCCTCGACGCGCTCCAGATGGCGCGCATTGACCACCGCGACCACGTCCGGGTTGCCCTGCACCTGGGGGAACAGGCTCGCGTAGGCGCCCTTCAGCTCGGCGAGGAAGGCTTCGAGCTGCTCGCGCGGCACGTAGACCAGGTCCGGGTTGACGCACAGCTGGCCGCCATTGTTGGCCTTGGCGGCGGCGATGCGGAAGGCGGCGGTGGCCAGATCGGCGCTGCGCGCGACGATGGTCGGCGACTTGCCGCCCAGCTCCAGGGTGACCGGCACCAGGTTGTCCGCGGCGCTGCGCATCACCAGCTTGCCGACCGGCGTGCTGCCGGTGAACACCAGGTGGTCGAACGGCTGCGCGCTCACCGCTGCAGCGATGTCCGGACCGCCGGTCACCACGCCGACCACCAGCGGATCGAGCAGCTCGGCACAGGCCGCGGCCAGCACCGCGGCGGTACGCGGGGCGATTTCCGAGGGTTTGAGGATCGCCCGGTTGCCGGCGGCCAGCACGTAGGCCAGCGGACTGAGCAGGGTGAACAACGGCGCGTTCCAGGTGCCGATGATGCCCACCGAGCCCTTGGGCTGGTACATGACCCGGGCCTTGGCGCCGAGCTGGTCGTAGGGGGCGAACGGCTGGCGCTCCTGCGGCTGCATCCACTGTTCCAGATGATCGCGGGCGTGCTTGAGCGAAGCCAGCGAGCCGAGCACGTCGTTCATCAGCGAGAAACCCGGCGGGCGGTTGCCGAAGTCCTCGTCCATGGCCTTCGCCAGTGGCTTGTGCCAGGCCACCAGCAGGTCGATCACCTGCTGGATGCGCCGCCGGCGCTCGGCCGCGTCCACCGCCCCCTGGGCAACGAACGCGGACTTCTGGGCAGCCAACAACGCGACCAACCCCTCGACAGACGAAATTGCGGAACTCATCGAACCTCCTGAAATCCAGCTGCGACGCCCGGTCCGGCGTCCTTGGCGCGATACTGGCGACGCCCCGCAGCGCCCGCGTCGTCCGATCGGACGAGCCCTGCTGGCGCTAGTCCGTTGAGACGATGTTGGTGGGGGACGGCACTCGGATACTCGTCTCACCACTCCCGGCTCAAGCGAGGCAGAGCATGAACGCTCCGGCTACCTTCGACCCTCAGGCATTTCGCGCCGCCCTGGGTACCTTTACCACGGGGGTGACCATCATCACTACCCGCAGCGCCGACGGCGAGCCGATCGGCATCACCGCCAACAGTTTCAACTCCGTGTCGCTGAATCCGCCGCTGGTGCTGTGGAGCCTGGCCAAGAACGCCCGCAGCCTGCCGGCCTTCAGCAGCGAGAAGTACTGGAACGTGCACGTGCTGGCCGCCGAACAGGAAGCGCTGTCCGGGCGTTTTGCCGCCCAGGGCAGCGACAAGTTCGCCGGCGTCGAGCTGGACGACGGCATCGGCCCCGCCCCGCTGCTGCCCGGCTGCACTGCGCGTTTCCAGTGCCGCACGGCGTTCCAGTACGAGGGCGGCGACCATGTGATCTTCGTCGGCGAGGTGCTCGCCTTCGACAACAGCGGCCATGCCCCGCTGGTGTTCCAGAGCGGCCAGTACGCGCTGGCCGCACGCAAGCCGAGAACCGAGCTGCGCCTGGCCGCCCCGCCACCGCCGGAGTGCAGCTATACCGAGGATCTGCTCGGTTACCTGCTGGGCCGCGCCCACTACCAGATGCTCGACACCCTGCGCCGCCTGCTGTCCGGCCAGCAGCTCGACGAGCAGCAGTTCTTCATCCTGTCGATCCTGTGTATCCGCGACAACCTGACCCTCGACGAGATCAATGGCTTCGTCGGCTATACCGGCCTCAAGGTCGGCGCCGAGACGCTGCAGGCTCTGCAGCAGCAGGACCTGATCGCCTGCGAGCAGAACGCTGCCGGTACCGAACGCTATGTGATGACCGCCGCCGGTCGAGAAGCCTCCCTGCACCAGATCGCGCTGGCCAAGGCCGTCGAGAGCGAGGTCGCCGACAAGCTGGACGCCGGCGACGTGATGGCCCTCAAGGTGCTGCTCAAGCGCCTGGTCGCCGCCACCGATCCGGGCTTGCCCGACCTCTGGGCCGCCCGTTGAGTTTTTCGTAGGGGCGAATTCATTCGCCAAGCAGGCCACCGGCCTGCACTTGGCAACACCTGGGGCCGCGTTGCGGCCCATGGCGAATGAATTCGCCCCTACAGGCCGACAACAACAAGGAGATATGCCATGAACATCCTGCAGCGCTTCAACCTCGACGGCAGCGTCGCCGTGATCACCGGCGCCGGCCGCGGCATCGGCCGCGCCATCGCCCTGGCCTACGCCGAAGCCGGCGCCGACGTGGTCTGCGCGGCGCGTACCCTGGCCGACGTCGAGGCGGTGGCCGAAGAGGTCCGTGCCCTGGGCCGCCGCGCCATTGCCGTTTCCTGCGACGTCAACGACGGCGCGCAGCGCGAGGCGCTGATCGCCGCCGCTCGCGAGCAGTTCGGGCGCATCACCCACCTGGTCAACAACGCCGGCGGCGCCGGCCCCAACGACCCGCTCACGCTGACCCCGGAGCGCCTGGAGGAGATCCTGCGCTTCAACGTCACCTCGGCCTACCACCTCACCCAGCTGTGCGTGCCGCACATGCGCGAGGCCGGCGCCGGCAACGTGATCAACATCACCTCCGGCGCGGCGCGCTACGCCCAGCGCCAGTTCAGCGCCTACGGCACCGCCAAGGCGGCGCTGACCCAGATGACCCGCCTGCTCGCCCAGGACTTCGCCCCGCAGGTGCGGGTCAACGGCATCGCCCCCGGGCCGATCCTCACCGACGCCCTGCAGCGGGTGATGCCCGCCGAGATGCGCACCGCGATGGAGACCGGCACGCCGCTGGGCAGCCTCGGCGAGGTCGAGGACATCGCCGCCGCCGCGCTGTACCTGGCCAGCCCGGCGTCGCGCTGGGTGACCGGCAAGATCCTCGAGGTCGACGGCGGCGCCGAGAACAGCGTCTGGCCGGGCTGAAAGACGCTGTAGGGGCGAATTCATTCGCCCACATGCCCCGGCAAGGCGAATGAATTCGCCCCTACAAAAAGGCAATCGCATGAACGAATCCCTGATCGATACCCTGGGCGACGAACTGTTCGCCGCCCTGCGCAACCGGCGCACCCTGGCGCCGTTCACCGAGCGCCACCCGGACATCACCCTCGACGACGCCTACCGCATCTCCCTGCGCTTCCTCGCCCAGCGTGAGCAGCAGGGCGAGCGGGTGATCGGCAAGAAGATCGGCGTCACCAGCAAGGCCGTGCAGGACATGCTCAACGTCCACCAGCCGGACTTCGGCTTCCTCACCGACCGCATGCAGGTCGCCGACGGCGCCGACGTCAGTCTCGCCGTGCACCGCCTGATCCAGCCGCGCGCCGAGGGCGAAATCGCCTTCATCCTCGCCGAGGACCTGGTCGGTCCCGGCATCAGCGCCGACGACGTGCTGGCCGCCACCGCCTGGGTGGTGCCGTGCTTCGAGATCGTCGACTCGCGCATCCACGACTGGAAGATCCGCATCCAGGACACCGTGGCCGACAACGCCTCCTGCGGCGTGTTCGCCCTCGGTGAACAGCGCATCGACCCGCGCAGCCTGGATCTGGCCGCCGTGCGCCTGGAAATGTTCAAGAACGGCGAGCCGGCCGGCAGCGGCCTGGGCTCGGCGGTGCAGGGCCATCCCTGCGCGGCGGTGGCCTGGCTGGCCAACACCCTGGGCGAGCTGGGCATCCCGTTCCGCAAGGGCGAGGTGATCCTCTCCGGCGCCCTCGCCCCGCTGGTGCCGGTGGGCGCCGGCGACAGCATCCACCTCTCCCTCAGCGGCCTGGGCGAAGCCTCGCTGCGCTTCGTGCCCTGAAGTCCCCCTTTTCGAGAGCGAAACCATGACCAAGAAGATCAGATGTGCCCTGATCGGGCCGGGCAATATCGGCACCGACCTGCTCTACAAGCTCAAGCGCAGCCCGGTGCTGGAGCCGGTGTGGATGGTCGGCATCGACGCCACCTCCGAGGGCCTGGCCCGCGCCCGCGAGCTGGGCCTGAAGACCACCAGCGATGGCGTCGACGGCCTGTTGCCCCACGTGTTGGAAGACAACATCCAGATCGCCTTCGACGCCACCTCGGCTTACGTGCACGCCGAGAACAGCCGCAAGCTCAATGAGCTGGGCGTGCTGATGATCGACCTGACCCCGGCGGCCATCGGCCCCTACTGCGTGCCGCCGGTCAACCTCAAGCACAACCTCAAGGCCGGGGCGATGAACGTCAACATGGTCACCTGCGGCGGCCAGGC
>RCUR01000665.1_pt1 | contig 12268 bp, 10 predicted proteins | sample 2166151 | NCBI WGS metagenome assembly RCUR01 (sample SAMN09932785, study PRJNA488358) | compost metagenome | isolation source: compost soil in an enriched community | place: Germany: Experimental Botanical Garden
TTTCACCGGTTGATCTGTGATTGCGCCGGTTACTCGCACCTGTGGCATGTCATGCAGAGCGCCATGGGGCCGCTGGACCGGGTCAGGCGACTGGCGTTTCCAGTACAGCTGCATTTTGACGAAGTGATCGATGAGCACCGGCAGATATACCTGGCGATCCAGGCACAGGATGAGGTACGCGCCGAAGCACTGATGACGGGGCACGTAAACAGCATTTTCGAGTCCCTGGAGCATTTGGTGCGGGACCAGCGCGGACTGCTTATCGAAGGGCTCCGCAGGGACGATCCCCAGGCTTTGAAACAACTCGGTGTTCGCGTTCGTTAACGGGCTTGTTTTTTTTCGGCAAACTAATATATTAGTATTTCAAAAGTGAGGTTTTCCTCTTATGAGTAATGAACACGAGCCGGGCGAGACCCACGCAAGTCTGACCACTGAAGCTGGCAACATCAGCGTGGAGCACGCGCAGCAGATCGCCGCCGATCACTTCGGGATCCATGCGACGACAGTAAAGCGCCTGATCAGCGAGCGAGATCACAACTTTCATCTGCACTGCACCGATGGTGCGTATGTGCTGAAAATCGCTCACCCGGCGGAAGATCGTCTGCTGGCCAATTTCCAGAGTGAAGCCCTGCTGCATATCGAACAGCGTGATCCAGGTCTGCACGTGCAGCGGGTTATCCGTGGCCTCAATGGCAAGAGTGAACTGGAGCTGGAATTCGACGGCCAGACACGCATCGTGCGCATGGTCAGCTACATGGAAGGCACTCTGTTGCGGCACGCGCCAGTTTCCGTGGAGCAACAGCGCAACCTCGGCATCGAGTTGGCCCGCCTCGGAGTGGCCCTGCGGGATTTCGAGCATCCCTCGGCAGAGCACATACTGTTGTGGGACATCCAGCACGTAGAGCGTCTGCAACCGATGTTCGAGGTGTTCGACGCGGTACGCCGGCCCTGGGTAGAGGAGGCGCTGCAGCGCTACGTGAGCCACGTAAAGCCGGTGCTGTCGGGGCTGCGGCGGCAGGTCGTGCACAACGATCTCAATTCCGACAACGCGTTGGTTGATTCACAGGATCCTACGCGCATCGCCGCGATCCTCGACTTTGGCGACATGGTCCGCACCTCGCTGGTCAACGATGTGGTTGTTGCGGTGGGCTATGCCTTTGGCGATGGCGAGAATCTGCTGGAGGCACCGCGTGCCTTCCTCGAGGGTTACCAGTCGGTGACCCCGCTGACCGAAAACGAACTTGAAGTTTTTCATGACCTGTTGATGGTGCGCATGGCTCTGCGCCTGACATTGACTGAGTGGCGCGCCAGCCGCTTCCCCGACAACCGCGATTACATCCTGCGCAACACCCCGCGCACGTGGCAGCAGTTCGAGCAATTACGTGCCATGCGGCGTGACCAGATCGAGCAGGCACTGTTTGGTGAACCCGCCTCGACGGCGGTCGACATCGAGTGGCGCGCCTGATCCGCCACCGCACCTTTATTCCATGACACCCGGATTCCAGGCCAGCCAGGCCATTCAATAATCGATTTTCTGGAGGTTTAAATGTCTGAGAAATATTCCGCCACTGCCGGCATGCAAAACGGCTTCGACCTGGCACTGTTGCCGACCCTGAGCGCTCACGAGCAGGCAGTGGTCGAGCGCCGTCAGCGCCTGTTGGGGCCGTGCTACAAGTTGATGTACCAGCATCCGGTGGAGTTCGTTCGTGCCGAGGGTGCCTATATGTATGGCCCGAATGGCGAGCAGTACCTGGATTGCTACAACAACGTGCCCTCGGTCGGGCACTGCCATCCACGCGTGGTAGAGGCGGTGTCGCGTCAACTGGCGACCTTGAACACTCACACCCGCTACATGGATGAGAAAATCCTCAACTACACCGAGCAACTGGTGGAGACCTTTGGTGGTGGTATCGGCAGTGTGATGTATACCTGCACGGGCTCCGAGGCAGTGGATTTGTCGCTGCGGATCGCCAAATTCCATACCGGTGGTACCGGGATCATCGTGACTGACTTTGCCTACCACGGCATCACCACTGCGGTGGCGGCCATTTCCACCACCATGGGCAAGTACGTACCGGTGGACCAGCACGTGCGCACCGTTCGCGCACCGGACGCCTACCATGCCGAGCCCGGAGTGGACGTCGGCGAGCGGTTGGCAGCGGACATTGAGGCGGCGATCGCCGATATGCAACGGCACGGCATCAAGTTCGCAGGTTTCATTGCCGACAGCATTTTCTCCACCGATGGTCTGCTGCCTGGCACTCCTGGTCTGTTGAAGAAAGCCATTGAGGTCGTGCACAAGCACGGTGGCCTGTATATCGCTGACGAGGTTCAGCCTGGCTTCGCCCGTACGGGCCTGAATTTCTGGGGCTATCAGCGCCATGGCATCCAGCCCGACATCGTGGTCATGGGCAAACCCATGGGCAATGGCCTGCCGATCGCCGGCGTGGCAGTCAACCCCGAATTGCTAGCCGACTTTGGACCGAAGGTGCGCTACTTCAATACCTTCGGTGGCAACGCCGTGTGCATCTCGGCGGCGCAGGCGGTACTGGACGTGATTCGTGATGAAGGCTTGCAGCAGAACTGTCACGACCTGGGTAACTACCTGCTCGATGGTTTCCGCTCCATTGCTCGCAACTATCCGGCCATTGGTGACGTACGGGGAGCCGGCCTGTACTTCGCGGTCGAGTTCGTGACTGACCCCGAGAGCAAGGCCCCGGATGCCGAACTCACGACCAAAGTGGTCAGCGGGCTGCGTGATCGCAAAGTGCTGATCAGCACCACGGGTGTGGGTGAAAACTCGCTGAAGATCCGTCCGTTGCTGTGCTTCAAACAGGCCCAGGCAGATCAGTTGCTGGAGACCTTTGCCGAGACGATGGCCGCCATTCAGCGTTGAGATGTTGGGACCGCAAGGCGGTCCCAACCAACCCCAAACCAGCCATGAGAGCCTCGAGGGGAAATCAAATTGAATATCTGCATGATCGGCCACGGCATGATGGGTACTTGGCATTCGCAGAGCCTGCAGAATGCTGATTGTGTACTGCATACCCTGGTCGGACGCGAGGCCGAGGCGACCGAAGCCTTCGCCCGGGAATACGGTTATCGCCACTGGTTCGTGGACTATCAACAAGCGCTGTGCTCGCCCGAGATCGATATCGTCATCATTGCCGGCCCGAGCCAAAGCCATGCGCAAATGGCTCTGGCGGCGCTGGAGCACGGCAAGCATGTGCTAGTGGAAATCCCTCTGGCACTGTCGCTGCAGGACTGCGAACGGATCGTCGACACCGCCAAGCGCCTGAGCCTGACTGTTGGTGTGGTCCACCCGATGCGCTTTCGCCGCGAACACCGGCAATTGGTAGAACGCCTGAAGGCCGGGACGGAAAGGGTGCTTCAGGTTCAGTCCCGGCTGTTCCTTCATCGTCGGGAAAACGTTGGTTCTACGGGGCTCAAGCGTTGCTGGACCGATAACCTGCTCTGGCATCACGGTGCGCACCTGGTGGATGTGGCCTTGTGGCTGACCGGCAAGGGTGACCCGGCCGCATCTGCAGCGAGCATCAGCAACTTGCAGGCAACAATGCCAGTGGCTGATGAGGTTACCGGCATCCCCATGGAGCTGGCCGTATTGATGGAGACTGAACAACGCCAGTCGATGGTGTGTACCGGTTCCTACAACTCCCCCGACCGAATCTTCGACATTTTTGTCATCACTGACCGCAACTCGTACCGCCTGAATATTCTCGACGCGACCCTGAAACAGGGCACGCATCTGCTCGATGTCGATCCGGAGCAGGACAACAACGCTCAGGTTGCGCGGGATTTTGTCGCAGCCGTGCGTGACGGGCGTGAGCCATTGGTACCCGCTCACTCCGTATTGCCAGCCATGCGACTGCTGCATCGTATCGAGCAGGCGCAAATCTCTTAGCCATCAATTCAGGACTACCGCAATGGCCGAGCAAACTTCCAGCGATAACAGCGTCAGCATTCTCCGGGTCGTTCATCAACGTCCGGCGATCAGCATTCCGAGCGGTGCCTGTGACTGTCATGTCCATGTGTTCGGCCCCTCCGAGCGCTTTCCCTATTCCGCATCACGGGCCTACACCCCGGCACCGGCGTTGGTCGAAGACCTGATGGAGCACCAACGCATTCTTGGCCTGGATCGGGTGGTGGTAGTCCAGCCGAGCGTCTACGGTAGCGACAACCGCTGCACCCTCGATGCCATCGCCCGAATCGGCAGTGGCGCGCGGGGTGTCGCGGTGATCGACGAACAAACTTCACTGGCCGAGTTGGAAACCCTGGCCCGCTCCGGCATCAGCGGTATTCGACTGAACCTCGCTGCTGCGTCCGCGGATGCCACGGCGGCCTTGCGTGCACTCAAACATGCCAATGAAGTGGCCACACAGTTCGGTTGGCATATCCAGGTGTTTGCGCCCATTGAAGTGGTTCAGGTTCTGCGTCATGAGCTCAAGAAGCTCGATGTACCACTGGTGCTCGATCACTTTGCTGGTATGCATGCCAGCGCCGGGGTCAAGAGCGAGGGCTTCAAAGTGTTGTTAGGTCTACTGGCCAGCGGTAACTGCCACGTCAAGGTCTCTGCGCCTTATCTGGTGTCGGAGCAGCCATCGCTGGAAGAGGTCGCGCCGCTGCTATTCGGTCTGGTGTCGGTAGCGCCGGAGCGATTGCTGTGGGGGTCGAACTGGCCACATCCACTGGGTGGCATTGGCGACATAACCCGCGGCCCGGTGTCGATGTTCCGCGAGATCGACGATGGCGCGGCCCTGCAACGGCTTGCCCACTGGCTGGAAGACGACGCGTTGTTCGCCAGGATTCTAGTGGACAACCCGGCGGCCCTCTACGGATTCAACAACCCGGCGTGAAACTCGACGCCTGACGGACGATAACCAATGAACAATAAGAAACCTGAGGACCTGAGAAGTGCGCGCTGGTTTGCACCTGACAACCTGCGCGGCTTCGGCCACCGCTCGCGAATCATGCAGATGGGGTATGCCCCGGCAGACTGGGCGGGGAAACCCGTGATCGCCATCCTTAATACCTGGTCTGATATCAATCCGTGTCACGCTCACTTCAAGACCCGCGTCGATGACGTCAAGCGCGGCATTCTCCAGGCGGGCGGATTCCCGGTAGAGCTACCGACGCTTTCTTTGTCGGAGAACTTCGTCAAGCCGACCACCATGCTCTATCGCAACATGCTGGCCATGGAAGCCGAAGAACTGATCCGCTCCCATCCAGTGGACGGCGTGGTGCTGATGGGTGGTTGCGACAAGACCACCCCCGGACTGTTGATGGGCGCTACCAGCGCCGGGCTGCCGTCAATCTACGTGCCCGCCGGGCCTATGTTGCGGGGTAACTGGAAGGGCAAGATTCTGGGTTCCGGTTCGGACGCCTGGAAATATTGGGACGAGCGACGCGCCGGCAATATCAGTGACAAGGACTGGCAAGACATTGAAGGCGGTATCGCCCGCAGTCACGGCCACTGCATGACCATGGGCACAGCATCCACCATGACCGCCATTGCCGAGGCTATCGGTATGACACTGCCGGGCGCGTCCTCAATTCCAGCGGCGGACGTCAACCATATCCGCATGTGCGCCGAAGCGGGACGTCGGGCGGTGGAGATGGTTTGGGAAGATCTGACCCCGGCCAAGGTGCAGAGTCGTGGCGCCTTTGATAACGCCATTGCCGTCGCCATGGCCATGGGCTGTTCGACCAACGCGGTGATTCACCTGATCGCCATGGCCCGCAGGGCAGGGCACGCACTGACACTGGACGATCTGGACGCGGTCAGCCGCTACGTTCCGGTTATCGCCAACGTACGCCCCAGCGGCAGCCAGTACCTGATGGAAGACTTTTTCTACGCAGGGGGACTACCGGCGTTGATGCGGATCATCAGTAAATTCCTCTCGTTGGAGGAAATCACGGTCAATGGTTGCACCATCGGACAGAACATTGCCGAAGCCGAGGTGTACAACGATGACGTGATCCGTCCTTTGAACAATCCGATTTATGCCGAGGGCGCGCTTGCCGTACTCAAAGGTAACCTGGCCACTGATGGCTGCGTGATCAAGCCTTGCGCCATGGAGACGCGACTGCTGAAGCACACAGGTCCTGCGATTGTTTTCGATGACTATCCGTCTCTCAAAGAGGTGATCGACAGCGATGATTTTGACGTCACTGCTGACCATGTGCTGATTCTGCGCAATGCCGGCCCGCAAGGCGGTCCGGGAATGCCGGAGTGGGGCATGTTGCCAATTCCCGCCAAGCTGGTGAAGCAGGGCGTGCGCGATATGCTGCGGATTTCCGATTCTCGGATGAGCGGGACCAGTTACGGTGCCTGCATCCTCCACGTTGCACCGGAAAGTTACGTCGGCGGCACCCTGGCGTTAGTCCGCAACGGCGACCTGATCAGCGTGGACGTAGAGAAACGCAGCATCGAGCTACTGGTGAGCGCGGCAGAACTGGCGACTCGACGTGAAGCGCTGCCACAGCCGGAGCCGCGATTTGGTCGTGGTTATGGCTGGATGTTTGCGCAACACATTCTCCAGGCAGACAAAGGTTGTGATTTCGATTTCCTCGAAAGCGGTTTCGGCGAAACGGCTGGCGAGCCGGCGATTTTCTGATTCTTAACGACTCTTCTCAGGAGAAAAACCACACCCAAGCGACGCTAAAAAATGGCCTGTATGTTGCAACAAAACCAATATATTAATGTACGGCAAAGAAGGTGATGTTTATGAAACTTGCTAAATGCGTTCTTTTTGCAGCCCTTGGCCTTGGCTCGACCTTGATGGTCGGTCTGGCTACCGCAGATGAAACCAAGGAAATTCGTATCGCCACGGAGGGTACTTACCCACCGTTCAGCTACCTGGACAAAGGCAAGCTGACTGGCTTTGATGTAGATATCGCCAACGCCATGTGCGAGCGAATGAAGGTCAAGTGCGACATCGTTTCGCAGGAATGGGACGGCATGATTCCCGGTTTGGTCGCCGGCAAGTACGACGCCATTGTCGCGTCGATGAACATCACCGAGGAGCGCAAGAAAAAGATCGATTTCAGCAACAAGTACTATGCCACGCCGGCTCGATTCATTACGGTCAAGGATGCCGGGATCGCTGACATTACTCCGGCCGACCTTGCAGGAAAAAGCATTGGTGTGCAGGTTTCCACTACGCAGTCAAACTATCTCGAAGAGAACTATAAACAATCCGAGATCAAGCAGTACAAGACCGTGGATGACGCTGCAATGGATCTGGCCAATGGTCGCATCGACGCGGTGTTCTCTGATGCTGCGCTGCTCTATGTCTGGATGAAAACCAAGGACGGCGCCTGCTGTGCTTTCGTCGGGGGGGATGTGATCAACGAGAAGTACTTCGGCGTCGGCAAAGGGGTGGGGGTTCGTCAAGGGGACACGGCGTTGCGCGAGCAGTTCAGCAAGGCGATCGCCGAACTTCGTGCGGACGGAACCTACGAGAAGATCAACCTGAAATACTTCCCGTTCTCCATCTACTGAGTGCGGAACAAGGCCAGCCGGAGCGATCCGGCTGGCCTTGTCGCATCAGGCATAAAGGCGTTTGAAGTCTTCCAGGGAGTCGCAGTTGGTAATGGTCGCGGAGTCTTCCGCAAAGAAGTCGGGGTGTTTTACCGAGAGGACTTTCAGGGTCTCGTAGATGCTATCGATGTGCACGCGCATGGCCGCCACTGCAGCGTCCTCGTCCGAGGCGCGGATGGCATTGGCGATGCACTCGTGCTCCTCGATGACCTCGGCGAACTGGTTCTGTGCCGGAAAGGCCATGCGCCGCACCCGGTCCAGTTGCCCTTTGGCGCCATTGAGCAAACGCCATAGATTGGGGTAGCCGGAACATTCGCAGATGACCCGATGAAACTCTTCGTCCAATGCGTAGAACTCATCGACGTTACGGTGCTCGGAGGCGAACCTCTGGCGCATCAGGAGCGTGGTGAACGGATCGATCCGGTCCTTCTCGTAGAACCGTGCTGCCAGGCACACGGTACGATACTCGATGCTTTCGCGCACGATCTGGCCTTCGATAACGTCCTTGAGTTTGATCAGGCTCACGGCGGTGCTCGAGTTGGGCTTGATCGTGATCAGTTTCTGATTGGCCAACTGCAGCACCGCTTCGCGCAGCGGGGTTCTGGAAATATCCAGTTGTGCGCACAGCTCCTTCTCGCTGATCACGTCCCCCGGCTGCAATCGAAGTGAGATGATCGCCGAGCGCAGCAGTTCATAGACCTGGGCGGTCTTGGGCAGACGATGGTCGAGCATCTCGGGATGGAAGACAGGGGCATTCAATGGGAGAAACTCCGCGAGGGGTTGAAAAGATGTACTCGTATATTAGCGAAAGATCACGGGCTGATGCGAACCCCATGTAAAGGCGCTCGGATTGCCTGGAAAGGACTTGGCAGCAGTGCCGAGCCGGGTCAGCAGCAAGCCTTTAAAGCCCGGAACCAAAATGAGTCAACGCTGAAACAACTGTCGTGAAATTCGCATACCCAGCCCACCGTTGGCCCCCGGATCAATTGTGAACATATCCTCCAGTACTCGCGTGGTCTCGATGCACAGCATTGCGCGCCAGGCGTCGGGGTGGAACTGATCCAGCGCTGCGGCCCGTTCCGGCCCTGGATTCCACAGCACCGCGGAACGGCTTGATCGGGTATCGATGGAAATTCTCCGCTGCCAGGCAGGATCTTCAATGACGATTCTCTCGCCCAAGCCCTGATAAACCCGTTCGGTCGGCCCGCTGATGCGAGGTTCGCTGACCTGTTGACATAGAGCTCGGTCATTCAAGTTGTCGTAATAGCACGCACCGGCAAATCCCTGCAGCGTCACTTCACGTACATCACTCACAGCGTAGTAACTATGCAATGCGGCTGTCATGGCGACGGCTCGTGGGCCGTGGTTACTGATGTCGAGGTCAAGTTCCAGCGAGTTTTCATCCAGCTTGAGGTGCATACGTGCGGTCAACCCATGTCGTGTGACAAGTGAAGCGAATGTGAGACGGGCTCCGTGCTCGTCGGCTTCCATGTGCTCCACTTGCCACTGCGCCTGCCTGACTAAACCGTGAAAGGGTGCATCGGTCATGTGCCAGTCCGCTTTTACCGCCTCGGGATTGTTTTGCAAGTCGGTAAACCAAGGCCAGCACACTGGCACGCCGCCACGAATCGGAGTGCCCGCAATGAAGCTGGCGTGGGCGTTGTTCCAGATCACGGGCGGCTCATTACGAAAACCGTACTCCAGCAACTGCGCGCGCTGAGTGCAGATCAGGGCGTAAGCCTCGCCGTACTCAATGCGCCATGCGCCGAGATCATGCAGGGGGTAGGGGTAGATCGTTGCAGTCATCGACATTGAGTGAACGCTCGTTATGGCCATTCGCCTTGACGTGGGCGTGGGCAGTTGTCATTTCGCTGGGCATTGATTCTGATATATTAGTATAACGACAATTAAAATAAAATTCTGGACAACAAGGGGAGCGAGCGGATGAAGCATATGCAGTGGGGAGTTTCAGCGATGGAGCGGCTGGCGTTCGCACGCAAGTTCCAAGTACTGCTGATCGTGTTCCTGATCCCTCTGGGCTACGGACTCTGGGCGCTGTGCTCGGGCTACCACAGCGAATTAAACGGCATAGAGAAGGAACGCGGCGGTGCCACGATACTGCTTCAGCTGGTCGATGATCAGGCCCGTGCCGCCTTCGAACGTAACTTGGCAGCGCGCTGGAGAGCTACCGATGTGGCGTCCCGTGGAGTAGGTGGATCAACAGTGGATATGAATGCCTGGCTGCGCAGTCAGGGGGACCGTTTGCAAAGTCTGCAGACCATGATCACCGAACAGCCGAGCGGTACTTCGAGGAAAATGCGAAAAGCATTGGCGATCGAAGTTGAGCAGCTCTCCAGCGACCAGAAGCGCCTTGACGCCGCACGCCACGACGCCCAGGCGATGGTGAGTTGGTGGGGCGACGCCTATAACGCGAGTACCCGTGCTTTACAGGCAGTGCGCATGCTTAGTGAAGCCGCCGCTGATGAAAGTGGCCTGCGCCGGGACCCCAGGGCGGATACCTCCGAGCAGGTCAACGTCGTCACCTTCGACGCACCTGCCCTTAATTACCAACTGACCAGCCTGGCCAGCGTCGGGCAAGGCATCATCGGTTCCGGAGGCTTCAACCTGCTGACCCGCTCGCAACTCCGGGAAAGTATTGCAACAATCAACGCAACGCTGATCGCTCTCGGCCAGAGCGCATCCAGCGATGCCATTACACTGCGTGATGGCGCGAACTGGCAGCAATCTCATCAGACTGCACTCGGGCGAATCGGCGGGTTGGTCAAGCAACTGGAACAAGACTTTTTCCGTCGCGATCTCAATTCGTTGGAGCCCTCCAACGTCAGCCAGCGGGTAAGCGAGGCATTGGAACTGTCCATTGGCCTGCAGAAAGAAGCGCTGCTTGACCTCGACCAACGCTTGGCAAGCTATCAACAGTCTGCTTGGCACGGCTCGGTAGTGGCGGTGTCGTTGTTCAGCCTGATGGCGTTGCTCGCACTGTATGGCGTGCTCTGCGTACAAGTTTCAATCCGTCGTAACACCGTCGGTATCACCCGCACTGCTCGCTCGATGAGTGAAGGTGACCTCTGCTCTCGTGTGGAAGTAGTCGGTAAAGATGAACTAGCACACATCGGCCATGCGCTCAACGCCGCCCAGGAGCAACTACGGGATTCGCTCCAGGCCATCAGCCATCAGACCCGTGGAGTCACTGCTACGGTGGCGGTGCTGGATGATCAAGCCGGTGCCTCGGTGCAGGCTGCGGACAACCAGCGCCAGCAGGTCGCCCTGATTGCCGCTGCTGCGCTTGAGCTTGCAAACACCGCACAAGGTGTGGCTCTGACCTGCGAGACCGCGGTCAGCTTCTCCAGCGAGGCTCGCAATCTGGCAAACGAAGGCCATCAGCAGAGCAGTCAGACCACCTTGGGCATGCAGCAATTGACAGGCCGTTTGGATGAAGCCACTGCTGCTCTGGACAGCCTGCGGGAGCGTACCCAGCGTATTGACGTGGTGATGGCAGTGATCAAAGGAATCGCCGATCAGACCAATTTGCTGGCGCTAAACGCAAGTATCGAGGCGGCCCGTGCTGGCGATCAGGGCCGTGGCTTCGCTGTCGTAGCTGATCAGGTACGTGAGCTATCGGCGAAAACCCAGGCTTCCACCGCTGAAATCGGAGCCACCATCGCCGATCTTCAGCAGGGCGTACGCGCCACCGCCAGCTTTATGCTGACTGCTTGCGAGCAATCCAAGAGCGACGCGGCAGAAGTGGTCCGCCTGGGCGAGCATCTGAAACTGATTGCCGGGGCGTCGCAACAGGTAGGGGAAATGCTCGAGCAAATCGCCACGGCCGCGCAAGAACAGGCGAGTACGGCAGAGGACGTCAGTGCCAATATCTTGCGGGTGGATGAGGCATCGTCGCGGATTCTGGAGAGTGCCCGGGAAGTCAATGGGGTGGCAGTGACGCTCAAGCAGGGGTGCGATGCGCTGAAGGAAAATACAGAATGCTTTCGGTTGGAGCATCCCTCTGGTGGAGTGCCTGATACTCGGCGCAGTGCGGTGTGTATGCCCTGAAGAACCGCTTGGCGATATAGCCGCGCCGAGCCCGGCACCTCAGGCGATTTGCTGAGTATTGTGCTCAGTGTGCCGGCGTTGGCTTAAAATCGCGCACGGCACCCAGACTTTAGATGACGGCCAGAATTACCTCACGACTCTGGACCTCGTTGTAGATGCCCGATTCGCGCGGGCATCTCTGTCACATCTTGAAACTTGCCACCAACGTTTGTTGCTGATTCACCAGATCGTTCAATGACCTGCTGATGCGAGCCGATTCCTCAGATTGCAGGGTCATCTGTTCAGAGACGTCGTGAATAGTCGCAACGTTGCGACTCACTTCCTCGGAGACAGCACTTTGCTCCTCGGCAGCACTGGCGATTTGCAGGTTCAGCCTTCGGCCGACTGGCTCCACTGTTCCCTTTCAAAGACGAAGCTTAGGTGATCGCGATGTCCAACGACACCGAGTTCGGTCGCTGCAGTGAACGCAGAAGAGGGCGGTAGGAATCTCACATTGAGCTCATTGCTTCCGAAAATTACGCCAGTCCCCAAGTCCTGGAAGCACAAGGCTCTGCGTTGACTCAAATACGCTGAAGGATATCTGTGCAAGCGCTATCACTGTGGCTGCGCTGGTGACTTACTTCGGTACCACCTCGAGTC
>RCUR01000666.1_pt1 | contig 12265 bp, 10 predicted proteins | sample 2166151 | NCBI WGS metagenome assembly RCUR01 (sample SAMN09932785, study PRJNA488358) | compost metagenome | isolation source: compost soil in an enriched community | place: Germany: Experimental Botanical Garden
CATCTCTGCTGCCTTGGCGAAGGCCAACCACTGGATCGCCAATTGGCGCCCCTTGTCGGTGAACATCACTCGCTCCTCCTGCAAGGTCAGCAGGTCCTTCTGCAGCCAGATCGCCAATTGTTCTTCGGCCAGCGTCTTGCCGGTGAACTCGAACAGCTGGCGCAACTCGTCCAAGGTCCGGCCTTCACTGAAACTGAGGATGCCCAACAGTTCGAAGTCCTGGTCCTGCATGTCCATCGCTTTCAACTGCTGGCGAATCGGCAATTGCAACTGGTAGTAGGCGCGGCCGAGGAGAAAACCGAGCCAGTTCTCGCCGTAGATGGCACTCTCTTGGCCACGCGCAGCGGCAGGGAGTAGGCGTCGGTAACCACCGCTGTGGAACACTAGCGGGGCCCTGTCAAAACGGTCGAATGCCAGCACTTCACCGACAAGGATGATGTGGTCGCCTCCCTCGTACTGATAGGTGGTCTTGCACTGAAAGCGTGCCGAGCAGCCATCCAGCAGTGGTATGTCGCTAGGCCCGCGTTGCAGCTCAAGCGCTGCGAACTTGTCTGTGCCGCTTTTGGCGAAGCGATTGGAAAGCAGCTCCTGGTCAGTGGCCAGGATGTGCACGGCGAAGTGCGACCCTTCGGTGAAGGCGTGTGCCGATGACGAGTCCTTGTTGATGCTCCACAGCACCATCGGCGGATCGATCGATACCGAATTGAAGCTGTTGGCGGTCATGCCATAGTCGTGGCCGTCCTGGCCCCGGGTGGTGACGATGGTTACGCCGGTGGTGAAGGCGCCGAGCGCCTGGCGGAACTGCTTGGGGTCGAAGTTAGAGGTGTTCATCGACGGAGACTCCATTGCCGCCGGACACGCCGGCGGCTGATTGTTATTGGATCGGAGTGGTTCAGCGGTCGAGCAGCGGCATGACCAGGCGGCCGAAGCGCTCGGCTTCCTCGTGATGCGGGTAGCCGGACAGACAGAAGCCGCTGCAACCGGCATCGACGAACGCCAGCAACTGGTCGGCGACCTGCTGCGGGTTGCCCACCACTGCGATACCGGCCCCGGGACGCACTTCAGTGATGCCGGTCCACAGGTGCGGAGTCATCTTGCGGCCGGCGGTTTTGGAGAGCTCTTTCATTCGTTGGTTGGCAACGGACTCGGCCATCATGGTTTTGACCTGTTCGGTCCAGGTCGGATCGGCGCCGTTGACCAAGGTATCTGCTGCGGCCCAGGCCTCTTCTTCGGTTTCCCGGCAGATGATCTGCAGGCGCATGGCGAACTCGATGTCCTCGCCCCTGCCGTATTTGGCAGCCCGCTCACGCATTTCCTTGATCTGTTCAGCGATGCGCTCCGGGTAGTCGCCCCAGAACAAATGCACGGCGGAGTGCTTGGCCGAAATTTCGGCTGCATGCTCCGAACCACCACCGAGGAAGAACGGCGGGTGTGGTTGCTGGAAGGGGCCAGGGATCACTTTCGGACCGTGTGCCTGGTGGTACTTGCCTTCGTATTCCACGCCTTCTTCGGTCCACAGGCGTTTCATCAACTCGACTTCCTCCTCCAGCTGCTCGTAGCGGCTTTCCTTGGAGACGATCTGGCCTTCGGCGTAGGCGTCCTTCTCGCTGAGGCCGGCGATCAGGTTGATGTAGATGCGGCCTTTGGACAGTTGGTCGAAGGTGGCGAACATCTTGGCCTGGGCCACCGGATGGATGAAGCCTGGCTTCACTGCCACCAGGGCCTTGAGCTTCTGGGTGCGAGCGATGACGAAAGAGGCGGTGACCCAGGCATCCCAACAGAAGGGGGTAACGGGGACCAGCACGTAATCGAAACCGGCCTGTTCGGCGGCGATAGCTACCCGCTCGAAATGCTCAAGGGACTGCGGGATGCTTTTACTCGGATCGCTGAAGGCAGTGGTGTCGCCAATCGTTGGAATGAACCAACCCATTTGCAGGGATTTTTTATTATTCATGTGCGTGGGCTCTTGTATCGGGTAAACGATAGAGCTACTAAAACAAAGTCTGTACAGTGATGGAAATGAATTGATGGAATTCCGGCCATGCACAATTTGAATACTAAAACTCTTGACCTAAACCTGCTGGTGGTCTTTGCCACGTTGTGGGATACGCAGAATGTGACTCGCGCTGGCGAACGCCTGACCCTTAGTCAACCCGCGGTCAGTCATGCATTACGCCGGCTGCGCGAGCGCCTGGGCGACGAGCTGTTCGTCTTTGGACGCCATAGCCTGTTGCCGACAGCGCGCGCCACTGAACTGATTGGTCCGGTACGGGAAGCGTTGAGCCGCCTAGACGAAGTTCTGCAAGGTTCCACACCGTTTTTGCCGGCCGCGGCGCAGCGCAAATTCCGCATTGCTTCGGGCGATTTTGTCGAGTTCTTGATCTTGCCGCGGCTGATCCAGTACATCGCCCGTGAGGCGCCCGGGGTGATGATCGAGGTGGTGCCGCTGCCTGCAAACAGTGCTTTGCTACCGATGCTGGAGACCGGCGAAATCGACTTGGTCATCAACACGCCCCTGGCGTTGGGGGCCTCTCTGCGCGAAGAACCGATCACGACGGTTTCGCTGCTCACCCTGATCTGGCAGCGTGAAGGTTTGTCGCCTGGACGCTTCCCACTTGATCTTTACCTGGAGCGACCACAGGTCATGATCGAAATGCACCAACGTGTGGGCAACATTATCGACACGACCCTGCAGGCCCAAGGGCTAACTCGTCGTGTTGGCGTGTTGGTGCAGAACTTCATGGCGATGCCGGTGATTGCCTCGCAAACGGGATACATCTGCAATCTACCGGGGCCGATTGCCCGAGTTTTTGCGCAAAATTTCGGCCTCAGCTGTCATCAACCACCCGTCGACTTTCCTGAGCCCGAATTGATCGCTTACTGGCACGCTCGGTTCGATGCAGATTCCGGCTTGAAGTGGTTGCGTGAGCAGATAAAGGATTGCGCTATTACCCCACCGGCGTAATCGAGGTGTGGTGCGATTGCCAGCTGACGCCAACCTTTTGCCATTGAGTGCCATTGGCCGCAGGCGATGGCTGTCCGGCGCTTCAAAGCGTTTTTTGCAGGCGTGTCAGGAAAACCTGCGCCAGGCCTGCGTCATCGCTGGGGCGAGCACGGCGCAGGCGATGCCTGTCATGACCCGTTTCTTGCGGGCCTTCACGGCGCTACCTCGATGAGCGCCAGCACGCGACGCAAAGGTTCAGGCAGCGCCACCGGCCGGCGCGTCACGCGGTCGACGTAGACGTGGACGAAATGCCCCTGCGCAGAAGCCTCTGTGCTGTCGTTGGCGAACAGCCCGACTTCATAGCGCACGCTCGAGCTGCCAAGGTTTGCGACCCGCAGGCCAGCGCGCACCAGGTCGGGAAAGGCGATGGAGGAAAAATAGCTGCAATGGGTATCGACCACCAGACCGACCGCGGGACTCTGCTCGAAGTCGAGCAGGTTTTGCTCGATCAGCCAGCCGTTGACCACGGTATCGAACCAGCTGTAGTAGACAACGTTGTTAACGTGACCGTAGACGTCGTTGTCCATCCAGCGTGTGGTGATGTCGCGCAGGTAGCGATAGTCTTCGCGTTGGTGTGGTATGGGTTTGCTCATGACTTCAAGTCTCCTGTTTCAAGGGGCGCACTAGGAAATCCGCCTGCTCTTTGCGGCTGTCGGCGGGGAGCCAGCACAATGATTAAACTGGCCAGCAGGTAGAGCACCATCATCAGGTACATGCTGTAGGCCGTGCCGCCGGTGGCGGTATTGATGGCGCTGGTCAGTGAAGGAATGATCGCGCCGCCCAGGTTGCCGATGCTGCTGACCAGCGCGATGCCAACCGCAACCGAAGCACGGGGCAGGTAGTCGGAAACCAGGGCGAAAAACACGGGCGTCACTGAAGCGATACCGGTCATAGCCAGGCATAGCCCGGTCAGGGACATGGCGAGCTGACCCTGGCCCAGTGCAATGATCGCCAGGCCGAACGCGGCCAGCAGGGCGCCGGAGGTGAAATGCCAGCGGCGTTCGTGCAAACGGTCGGAACTGCGGCCAAGCAGGATCACCCCGAGTACCGCTCCCAGTTGCGGCAAGGTGGCGTACAGGCCGATCTCCATCAGATCGGAAACGCCCCAGCTCTTGATCAGGGTGGGGATCCAGAAGGCCATCGCATAAGTGCCGGCGACCATCACCACATACACCAGTGCCAACCCCCAGAACCGGGCATCGACCAGCAGATCACGCAGGGAACCATGGCTGGCCTTGGTCGACAATTGACTCTCGGCGTCCAGTTGCTGGCGCAGCCGGCTTTTTTCTGCAGCGCTCAGCCAGGTGGCCTGCTCGGGTCGGTCGACCAGTACGCGCCAGGCCAGCAGACCCAGCAGCGGTGCGGGCAAGCCCTGGACCAGGAACAGCCACTGCCAGCCGTGCCAGCCATAAAGACCGTCGAGGAACTTCATGATGGCGCCGCACAGCGGGCCGGCGATCAGGCTGGCAAAAATGGCCCCGAGCAGGAATATCCCGATCATGCCCGCGCGCCGGGCCGGTGGGTACCAGAAGGTCAGGTAAAGCAAGGCGCCAGGGGTGAAGCCAGCTTCGAAGACGCCGAGCAAAAACCGCAACACGTAGAACTGTGTCGGCGTCTGCACGAACATCATGGCCATGGCAATGCTGCCCCAGCAGACCATGATGCGCAGCAGCGTTTTGCGTACGCCGATTTTCTCCAGCAACAGATTGCTGGGTACTTCGAACAGCAGATATCCAATGAAGAAAATACCCGCTCCCATGGCATAGACCGCATCGCTGAAGGCCAGGGTTTCCTTCATCTGCAATTGGGCGTAACCGATGTTTATTCGATCGAGAAACGCCACGACATAGGCCGTCAGCAACAACGGCATGATGCGCCAGGCTATTTTTCGATACATCGCACGATCATACGAGGACTCTGTAGAGCTCATACCTGTCTCCATATTATTTTTAGGGTTTGTGAAGGATTTGCAGGGTGGCGGTGCTCGTTGCGGCTGTAGTGCAAACCTGTGCACCCGTGAGCAGAAGGTTATTCGCGCTGCGCCGCAAGAGACCCTCCCGAATGGAGGGGGGACGACCGCAAAGGGGTACACCTAATCTGACCCCGCCATTGCCGCAACCTGGCCAACTGGAGTAGCCGCGAATTCACCTTGAGGAGTTGATATGCACCATGTCCTGCTGGAACTGCCCGCCAAGCCTCGCAAGCAACCCAAGCAGGCACGTTCAGTGGCCCTGGTCGATGCCTTGAAAGCAGCCGGGCGGGACGTGCTCGAGCGAGAAGGGCGCGAGGCGCTGACGATTTATCGCCTTTGCGATCACTCGGGAGTGGCATGCAGTTCCATCTATGAATACTTCCCCACAATCGAATCGCTGATCGGCGCCATTTTCGAGGATTACCGCGCCGATACCCGCCGGCAGGTGGTCGCCAGCATCTATGCGCTGCCCGCGTCGGCAACCCTGTATGACGGTATAGAAATGGTCTTGCGCATCGGCCTTGCAGCCTTGCACCGCTGGCTGCAGCTCGACTCGGATCTGAGCATCAAGGCCGCCTACCACGGCGAACTGGTGCGCCTGGAAATCGTCAAGCCGGAGCGTTTCTGGATCTCGATGGTCATTCCGGCGCTGGTGCAACGCTTCTCCGATCAGGTTCTGGTGCGTGACCGCGACAAGGCGGGCTTTCTTGCCTACCAGGCCGTCACCGCGTTGCCCCGTGCATTGTTGATCGAAGAGCCCGAGTACCTGTTGCAGGACGATACCGTTCGGATGCTGGCACGCATGCTCCATGCACTGCTGACAACGGAGGATGCGGAGACAGGTCGCGACCAACTCGTTTAATCACAATAAAAAACCATAAAAAACAATAGCTTGTAGCGAAATTTAGGGTGGCGGAATGCGGAAATGGTTTTGCCCCCGGGCGCCCTAAACTGGTCGTGCCAAAAAGGTCGTTGCGCATCGACGACCAGGTATTCGCGCCGCACACACCGGTATCCGGCCAAGGCGCAATCGAGCGAATTCCAGGAGACGGTCTAGTGAGAACAACAACAGAACAACAGGTCGAAACGCTGCTGAACGACCCGGCAGCGCTGGTCGAGCACAGCTTGCAGAATTGGAAGCAAATGCCGGCCGAACAAATCAACACACTGCAGTTGGCCGGGTTAAAACGTCGTTTCGCGCAAATGCGCGACAGTATCGCGGTGCTCAAGAAACTGGCGGACGCCGAAGGCATCGAGCACATCGAGAATCTTGACGACGTGGTGCCACTGCTGTTCGAGCACACCCTGTTCAAGTCGTACCCCCCCTCGCTGCTGGAAAAGAACAATTTCGCCGCCATCAACAAATGGCTGGGCAAACTGGTGATTCCGGAGTTGGCGCAGAAGATCGCCACCGTCGATGTCAGCGCCTGCACAGGGCTGGACGACTGGTTCGAAACCATGGATGGCGCAATTCCCGAGCTGTGCCTGAGCCATACCTCCGGCACATCCGGGACGCTGTCATTCCTGCCCTGCAGTACGCGAGAGTTCGAAAAAGCCTCTGAAGTGCGAAAGCTCTATGCCTGGAACATGACCGGAGCGGATACACCTGACCCGCAGCTGCATACCGCTTACCCGTACTACCGCAAGGGCTACCTGAGCCATTTGCGTGGCATGCGCACACTGGTGCGGGTGCTGTTGCCCGACCTGTCGCATTTCCACCCGGCTTATCCATCGACCCTGTCCAGCGACGTACTGCGCCTTGGCGCCCGGCTTCGCGCAGCGCATACCAATGGCACCCTCGATCGCCTGGTGATGGCGCCCGAACTGCTGGCCAAAAAGAAAGTTTTCGACCAACAACAGGCCGAGATGCCACAGCACCTCGCTGCGTTCTTCGATGACATCGCCACTCGCCTCAAGGGCAAGCGCGTGTACATCGGTGGCACCTGGAATTTGCTGCACAACATGGCCAAGGCCGGGCTGGAGCGCGGTCTCGAAGGCGTGTTCCATGCCGACTCCTATATCGCCACCACCGGCGGTGCCAAGGGTGTAATACCCCCCGAGAACTGGCGCGAAGACGTCATGCGCTTCATTGGCGTGAAGACGTTGCATGAGTCCTATGCCATGTCGGAGGTGGTCAGCGGTTCGGCCATGCGCTGCGAGCAAGGCAACTACCACTTCTCGCATACCGCCATTCCATTCCTGCTCGACCCCGAAACCAGCAAGCCGTTGCCGCGCCAGGGGCGCCAGACAGGTCGCGCGGCGTTCTTCGATCTGGGCGCTGACATCCATTGGGGCGGATTCATTACCGGTGATGAAGTCACCATCGAGTGGAGCGAACCCTGCCTCTGCGGGCTCCACAGTCGCTACGCGGTCGGTGCAATCGCGCGCTACAGCGAAAAAAACGGCGGGGACGACAAGATCACCTGCGCCGCATCCGAACAATCCCACCGCGAAGCGATGGACTTCCTCAACACCCTGGAGGGCTGAGCCATGACCCATCCTGTTGCGCCAATGATCATCCGTGGTCGAGTGATCACCGACAACCTTATTGAAGTCGGTGGCCGCGGTGGCGATCTGAGCTTCCTCACGCCTGACGCGAATCAGTACATCGATCAGTTGCCCCTGGGCAACCCGGCCAGACTCGCAGACCTGTATACCTTGAGTTTCGACGACATTCTCGATTACGCCGTCGAGCTGGGTGAGCGCCTGGCGTTGCACAAAAACCAGTACCTGCAAGAAGCCTGCGAGCTGTCCTACCTGACCGCACCCACCACCCCGACCATCGTCAAGGCCTCCTACATGGGCCTGCAAAACCTGCTCTCGCGTGAGTTCATCAGCGAGATGGCAGAAAGCACCGTGGGGATCAAATACCTGGAAGGCTGGGTCGCGCAGAAGTTGCTCGATGGTACCGAACTGCAAGTGCGCTGCTTCGGTGCGCGAACCTTGCACATCGTCGCCGGAAACGCCGTGTCGCTGTCGTTGTGGACCATCATCCGCAACATGGTCCTGCGCAGCGATGCGATCATCAAGGCGCCGTCCAACGACCCGTTCACCGCACTGGCCATCGCCCGCACCATGGTCGACATGGCACCGGACCACCCACTGACCAGGCACCTGAGCGTCGCCTACTGGAAGGGCGGCGACCAGGCGTTCGAGCAGCGTTTGTACCAACCGCAGAACCTTGAAAAAATCGTCGCCTGGGGCGGCTTCGCGTCGATGAAGCACGTCACCCGGTACGTACAGCCCGGTCTGGAACTGATTTCGCTGGACCCCAAGCGCAGCGCCAGCATCATCGGCAAGGAAACCTTCGATAGCGAAGCGACCATGCGCGAGGCCGCGGTGCGCCTGGCAGCCGATATCGGCGCGATCAATCAGAAGGGTTGCGTCTGTGCGCGCGTGGCTTATGTACAGAGCGGCACCGATGAACAGGGACTGGAAAGGCTCAATACCTTCGGGCGTTACGTGTATGAAGCCATGCTCGGTCTGCCCAATACCCTCAGCACTGCGCCCAAGCGGTATGACCCGGGCCTGAAGGCTCACCTCGATGCGCTGCGCCTGGATGACGAGTGGTACCGGGTCATAGGTGGCAAGGAAGGCGAGGGAGCAATCATCTGTTCGCAGTTACCCGAGCCAGTGTCCTTTGCTGCCAGCCTGGATGATCGTACCGCCAATCTGGTGCCGGTCGATGACTTGAGCGAAATGCTGGCTGCCGTCGACGCCTATACCCAGACCGTCGGCGTCTATCCCGAGAACATCAAGGACCAGCTCAAGGATGTGCTGCCGCTGTATGGCGCTCAACGCATCGTCTCCCTTGGCTACGCCGCCGCCATGAAGTTTGCGGCGCCCCAGGACTCCATCGAGCCGATGCGCCGCATGGGCAAGTGGATTTCCAACCAGATCGCCGCGCCAGAAACCAGCGCCGCGCCCTGGCTGCGCCCGTCGATCTGACACAAAACGCCTGATCACCACATGACCCTTGTAGGAGCGAGCTTGCTCGCGATGGACGTCAACGATGGCGCGGGCTGTCTGGCTGCCCTCATTGTCTGGACTTTTTTCGCGAGCAAGCGCGCTCCTACAGGGGTGTTGTTTATTCAATATCTGGAGAAACAAACATGACCACCTGTATTGGCTACGGTGTCCACGAAGCCAACGCTTCCCTCGAGCCCCTGCAATTCGAACGCCGTGCACTGCGCGCTGACGATGTCGCCATTGACATCGACTACTGCGGCGTCTGCCATTCCGACTTGCATTACGTGCACAACGACTGGAAAAGCACACGCTTTCCTTGTGTACCGGGCCATGAAATTGTCGGTCGGGTCAGCGCCGTGGGATCGGCGGTTGTCCGTTACCGCGCTGGCGATCGGGTCGCCGTCGGGTGCATGGTCGACAGCTGCCAACAGTGCGAGGCCTGCGAGAATCATCAGGAGCCGCACTGCACCCAAGGCATGACACCGACTTATAACGGCCTGGACCGCATCAGTGGTGAGGTGACCCGCGGCGGCTACGCCCAACACATCGTCGTGCGCGAGCGTTTCGTGCTGAGGGTGCCGCCGGCACTGGACCCGCGCTTTACCGGTCCATTGCTGTGCGCGGGAATCACCGTATGGGCTCCGATGCGCGAGCACGACGTCAAGGCAGGTACACGCCTGGCGGTCATCGGGCTGGGCGGGCTGGGCCACATGGCGGTCAAGCTGGCCGTCGCCCTCGGGGCTGAAGTCACCGTGATCACCACTTCGCCAGGCAAGGCCGATGATGCCTTGGCGCTCGGCGCGCATCATGTACTGCTGTCCACCGACCCGCAGGCAATGAAAGCCTCTGCCAGCAGCTTCGACCTGGTGCTCGATACCATCCCGCGCACTCACAACATCAACCCTTACCTGATGCTGCTGGCCCGCAATGGCAAACTCGTGCTGGTCGGCGCACTGGAGCCGCTGGAGCCGATCCACGGTGCTTTGCTGGCGATCAACAACCGCTCGATTGCAGGCTCGTTGATCGGTGGCTTGGAACAGACCCAGCAACTGCTGGACTTCTGCGCTGAGCATCAGGTGCTGCCAAGTTGCGAAATGATCGACATCCAGGACATCAACCAGGCGTTCACGCGCATGCTCGACAATGAGGTGAAGTACCGCTTCGTGATCGATATGGCTTCGCTCAAGTCCGTCGAAGCGCCCTGATGTCAGGCACAGCCAAAGTCTTTTAAAAAAACTGAAGCGGCCTACCCGCTTCGAGGGGGCAGGGCGAGCGTGAGTCGCCCTAATGTGGCGTATAGGCGTCCACCGCCAGAACCCATCTTTCCGGAGTTAATTCAATGATCCCGCGCACTCTCTTCGATCATGAGCATGAAGCGTTTCGCAATACCGTAAGGCGTTTTCTCGCGGAGGAATGCACGCCGCTCCACGAACAGTGGGAAGAGGACCATCTGGTTCCCCGGCAGATCTGGGAGCGCGCGGGCGCACTCGGCATGCTCAACGCCACGACCCCGGAGGCCTATGGCGGCTTGGGCCTGGACCGACGCTTTTCGATGATCGCGGTCGAGGAGGTGTCCCGTGCGGGGCTTTCAGGCCTGAACGGCTTCAACGTCCACGACATCTGTGCCGGATACCTGATCAACTTCGGCACCGAAGAACAGAAACAGCAATGGCTGCCGAAAATGGCCAGTGGCGAAGTCATCTCCGCCGTGGCCATGACTGAACCGGACACCGGTTCTGACCTGCAAGCGGTCAAGACCCGCGCCGTGCTAGACGGCGATGACTACGTGATCAACGGTGCCAAGACCTTCATTTCCAATGGCACCAACAGCGACATCATCGTGGTGATCGCCAAGACTGGTAATACGGGCAAAGGCTCGCGGGACATCTCGCTGATCCTGGTTGAGGCCGACCGGGTCGGCGTCACCAAGTCCAAACCGCTGCGCAAGGTCGGCCTTCATGCGCAGGACACCACCATGCTGTTCTTTGAAGACGTACGGGTGCCGAAAGCCAATATTCTCGGTGGCGAACCAGAACAGGGTTTCTACCAGTTGATGAAAGAGCTGGCCTGGGAGCGACTGAGTATCGGCATCCTCGCCATTGCGGCAAGTCAGGCGGTGCTGGAACAGACCATTGCCTACACCCGCGATCGCAAGGCCTTCGGCACACCGATCATCGAATTCCAGAACTCGCGTTTCAAGCTGGCGGATCTCAAGACCGAAATCGTCATCGGGCAGACATACATCGATCGCTGCATGGAACTCATCCTGCAACACGAATTAAGCCCGGAGGCGGCGGCGGCGGCCAAACTCTGGTGCACCGAGCTGTACTCCAAGGTCGTCGATCAGTGCGTGCAGTTGCATGGCGGCAATGGCTACATGCTGGAATACCCGGTTGCCCGGCATTATCTGGACAGCCGCGTCAACCGGATCTACGGGGGAGCCAACGACATCATGCGCGAATTGGTGGCACGAACCCTCTGAAGTCCTGTGGCGAGGGCGCTTGCTCCCTCGCCACAGGTCAAGACTCGCTCGTGATACCTCTTGCCCCCCCCTCGATTGTGGGGGGGAGGCTGGCTGTTTTCCCCGCCACCATCTGTGCGAAAGCGGATCCCGAGGTTGCCAGAACCTGCTCGCAACAAAGACACGTGCTGACATTAGCTGTGTTCGGGTAAATAATCCGACAAACGCCAGAACGTGGCCACACCTCGCCGATCCGGCTCGCGCTGGATTCGGCAGGATGGGAGACCAGGCAGGACATGCATACCGACAAACTACTCGTATCGACGAAATTCGCTCCACCGCGCATTGGCACCCAGACCATAGTGCGCGAACGCCTGCTCGAGGATCTGCGCGGCATGTCGCAATGCCGGGTCGGCCTGGTGACCGGCAGCCCGGGGTTCGGCAAGACCACGCTGCTGGCGCAGTGGCGGCAGGTCATGATGCGCTCCGGGGCAGATGTCGCCTGGCTGGCGCTGAGCGCCGATGACAAGCACGTGCCGATTTTCTTCGCCTATCTGCGCGGCGCTTTGCAGCGTTTGGGTATCGCCCTGGACAGCGGCATCCCCCTGGAGGGTGCGCGGCCGGAATTCATCGACGAGGTGGTGGCGGCGATTGTTGAAGGTGCCGCGGCAATCAACAAGGAGCTGTTTCTGGTCATCGACGACTATCAGCACGTCACCGACCCGCGCTCCCATCAGCTCATGCAGAAGCTTCTGGATCACAGCCCCGAGAACCTGCATTTCGTCATCTCATCCCGCGTCGGCCCGCCGCTGAGTTTTAGTCGGTTGCGCCTGAGCGGACAGTTGGTAGAGCTTGATTG
>RCUR01000667.1_pt1 | contig 12259 bp, 9 predicted proteins | sample 2166151 | NCBI WGS metagenome assembly RCUR01 (sample SAMN09932785, study PRJNA488358) | compost metagenome | isolation source: compost soil in an enriched community | place: Germany: Experimental Botanical Garden
GGCTGCATGGCTGGCGCAGGCAACTCCGGCGCATTCCCCTGGCGCAGGGCACGCATCTGCTCGAGAAGGACGCCTGCGGCGGTCAGCGGCAGCCCCAGCTGCAACTCCTCCACCTGACGGGCCAGCAGATCGTGGCCTTCATGCAGCAGGCTGGCAAAGGCCGCCGCCATGGCAAAGCGGCCATCGGTCAGGCCCTCGTAGATCGACTCCAGCTCATGGGCCAGATCGCCGATGGCACGCACGCCGGCCATCCGTGCCCCCCCCTTGAGGGTGTGCAGGTCGCGCTGCAGCGAGGCCAGAGACGAGCGCGCCTGCGGCTCGGCCAGCCAGTGCTCGAGGGCTTCGGCGGCACTGTCGAGGATGTCACTGGCTTCCTCGAGGAATATCTCGACCATTTCCGCATCGGGTGCATCCTCGCCGACAGCCTGCTCGAACGTTGCCACCGGCGTAGCCGGGATATCGGGGAGCGGCGCGACAGTCTCGACGGCTTCGATGATTTCGAAAGCGGCTGGCTCCACCTCGGACTCAAGCCCGGGTTCGGCATCGAATACGAACGCCAGTTCAGCTTCTGCGGCAGCCCTGGCTTCGGCTTCCGCCCTGGCCTCTGCGGCTGCGCGGGCCTCGGTTTCCGCCCTGGCCTCTGCGGCTGCACGGGCTTCGGCTTCCGCCCTGGCCTCTGCGGCTGCACGGGCTTCCGCTTCCGCCTTCGCCGCGGCATTGCTCAGCAGCTGGTAGAGGGCCTGCACACGCTCCGGCTGCGAGCTCACCTCGAGACCGGCGGCCACCTGATCCATCATGCCGATCAGCGCTTCGTGGGCGGCCTCGGCTTCGCGGAAGAAGGCCTCGTCAACGGCCAGGCGCGTTTCGCCCACCGCGTTGTAGGTAGCCAGCAGAGCGGCACAGAGCAGGTCGACCTGCGGCAGGTCGGCCTGTCGTGCGCCGTGGGCCAGAGTGGCCAGTTCGTCACGCAGGGCATCCAGCTCCACGTGCGCGGCCGGATGCAGGCGCCAGCGCGCCAGCAGGTCGTCGGCGTCCAGCAGGATATCCATGCCGTCGGCGAGGAACTGGCTGATCAGCTTGGGATCGCGGTTGTCGTGGTTGCGCCAGCTGGCTTCGGCGGCATCCAGCTGCTCCTGATGCAACTGCTGCACCCTCTCCAGCAAGGCCGCGCTATCGGGCAGACTGGCCAGGGGCGCGCGACCGAGCTGCTGCAGGCCGTGCTGCAGCATCCTTTCGGCATCGCGCAGCAGTTCGGCGGCAGCCAGACCGAAGGGAATCAGATTGGTCTTGAACTCCTTGGCCAGCTTCTCCAGGGGCGCCGCCACTTCGGCGATCGGCAGGATGCCGGCCATGTAGGCGCTGCCCTTGAGGGTGTGCAGGGCGCGCTGCAGTTCGTCGGTGACCGGCTGTGGCAGCTCGCGATCGCAGGCGGCGAGGAAGTGCGCCAGCGCCTCGAGATGCGCTTCGGCTTCGGTGCAGAAGACCTCCAGCAGTTGCGGATCGAGCAGCTCATCGTCGTTGCTGTTGGCGTTGTCGGCCACGGGGGCAGCCACCGGCGGCAGTGCCGGTTCGGCCATGGCGGCGCGCGGCAACGGCTGCCCGTTGGACAGCGCGTGGGCCGCCGCCGCCAGCTGGTCGACATCGTCGCGCTGGCGCTGGGTCTTGCCGGCATACTCCTCGACCAGCGCCGGCAGGAGGTCGACCACCTCGCGGATCAACTGCAGCAGCGGCGCGTCGGCCTGGATGCTGCGATCGATGACCCGGTTGAGCATGTTCTCGATCGACCAGGCCAGCTCGCCAACCACCAGGGCACGGACCATGCGGCCACTGCCCTTGAGGGTGTGGAAGGCCCGGCGTACTTCGGTGAGCGCCTCGCGGTTGCCGGTATCGGCTGACCACTGCGGCAGGTATTCGTTGAGGGTCTCGAGCACCTCGCCGGCTTCCTCGACGAACACCTCCTGCAGGTCTTCGTCCACCGGCTCCTCGTCGGCCGGCGGCGGCAACAGCTGGGGGGGCGCATCCTGGGCCGGCGGATTGATCGCCGCCACCGGGCTGGCCATCACTTCGGCCAGGGTCAGCACGACCGCAGGCTCGGCTTCGGCTTCGGCTGCGCTGCCGAGCGGGGCCGTGACGGCCTCGAGCGGAGCGAGTGGTGGCTCGGCCGGCAGCTCGGCTTCGGCAACCGCCTCGGGCACGACGTCGGACTGCTCGGCAGGTACGGCCTCGGCAGCCGGCATCGACAGACGGGCGGTCTCGTCCGCCGCATCGAAGGAGTGCGTATCGCGCTGTTCGACGCTTGGCGCCGGCGCGATCAGCTCCAGCGCCGGAACCGGCGCGACAACCGCCGGGCTCGCCGGCTCGGCCGTCACCAGCACCTCGCTCGGCACATCGAGAATCGAGCGCGTCGGCTTCAGGCCATAGCCCAGCGCCGCCAGGCTTTCCTCGGCGACATCGAGGATCAGGTCGCCCTGGCTGGCATGATCTTCGGCAATCCGCTCGAGGTAGTATTCGACGCTGGTGATGGCATCGGCCAGGGTATCCAGGCTCTGCCAGCTGGGCACCGTCTGACGCACCAGCAACTGCTCGCGGATGTAGCGGCAGCAGGCGTCCAGCAGCGCCGCCGCGCGGGGCAGCGGGATGATGCCGAGACCGCCGCGCACCTGGGTCAGCAACTCCGGCACGCGGGCCAGATGCTCGTGGTTCCACTGCGAGCCGATGAACTCGATGATCGCGTCCTTGGACTGCTCGAGCCCGTTGCGCGCTTCCTTGATCACCAGCTGGTGGATCTGCCCCACGTCGGTGGTCGGCAGCAGGTTGTCTTCCGCCCGCTCGCCTTCCGCCGGACCGACCATGCCGGACAGGGTCGCCTCGACGAACAGCAGGGCCCCGGCGACATCCATCAGCACCGCGTCATTGGGCTGCTGCTGCCCGCCGATCAGGTGACCGATCATGTCCAGCTGATCGGCAATCACCTTGCGTTGCGGGCCGAAGCCGAGCACGCCCAGGGTGTCGGCAATCTGCTTGAGCGGCGCCTGCAGGACGCCGAGGTCGGTCAACTGGCGGCGATCGCTGCGCACGAACAGGTCCAGGCTGTCCTTGACCCGCACCAGCTCCTCGCACAGGGCACCGACCACCGAGCGCATGGCGTCGCGATCGGGGCCGGCCATGCGGGCCCGCTCCTCGTCCACCACCCGGCTGTCGGGCATCGCCTCGGCCAGCTGGAAGCGCGTCTTCAGTTCGGCAATGCGGCCGTCCTCGCTCGGACTCTTGGCCACGTAGAACAGCAGGTTCTTCAGCAGCTGGTCGGGGGCCGGCTGATTGAGCGCGGCAACGCCCTCGTCGACCAGGCGCTTGAGCTCGCGGTCGACCTCGCGCAACAGGGTGCGCACCGTGTTGCTGGCCGGGATGCTGTCACCGCTCAGGCCCTCGACCACGCCGGCGGCCACCGACCACAGGGGGGTGATCGGCGCAGCGGTGCACAGGCTTTCCAGCTTGGCGAACACCTTGGCCAGGTAGGCCAGCTGGGTTGCCGGCTCCTGGTTGCGCATGTAGCCGACCAGCGCCACCTGCAGCATCTGCCGCAGCTTGCGCAGCAGCGCCGGCAGACCGGCGCGTTCCAGACGCTCGAGGGTGGCCTGTGGCAGAGCCGCCGGGCGTACCGACAGGTCGGGGGCGAACAGGCTGGTTTCCGACAGCAGACTTTCGCTGCGCGCGGCACGCAGGTCATTGAGCAGCGGCAGCACCACCAGCGGCAGATCGCGGCGCGCGCTCTGGATCCGCTCGAGATAGACCGGCAGCTGCAGGATCGCCTGCATCAGCACCGGCAAGCCATCGCCCTGGGTGCTGGCGCGTCCTTCGATCAACGCCTGGAGCAGCTGCTCCATTTCTTCGGCCAGCAGGGCGGCGCCGTAGAACTCGACCATCTGCAGGGTGCCCTGCACCTGATGGATGTAGTTCAGGCAAAACCGCAGGCGCGTCAGGTCCTGCGGGCTTTCGACGAATGCCTCAAGGGCCTGGCGGGCCTGCTTCAGGGTCTCCGCGATTTCGCCCTTGACCCACTCCAGGGCGACATAGTCGTGCCGATCACCCATAGCGACTCCAAACATTGATCATGGTTACCCCTTTCGGGTAAAAGCCAGCACCTGCTCATCGGCGACCGGCTGCAGCTGCGGGTGACTCCAGTCGGCCACTTCGCCGACTCCGATCACCAGCAGCCCGCCAGGCGCCAGACGCTCGACCAGGCGCGAGAGAATCTCGCGCCGGCGCCAGCGTCGGAAGTAGATCAGCAGGTTCTGACAGAAAATGACGTCCATGCCGCGCTGCGGCGCACGCGCCAGATCGAGCACATTCAGACGGGAAAAACAGACTCGCTCACGCAGGGCATCGCACACCGTGAGGCGGCCATCGTCCTGCGTCTGGAAATAGCGTTCGAGCAGCTCCGGCGCCAGCTCACCCACCCGCCGCGGGTTGTAGCAGGCGGCTCTGGCACGCTCCAGGGCGCTGAGACTGAGATCGGTACCAGTGACGCCGAAACGCCCATCCAGCCCAGCCTCGCGCTGCACCTCGGCAGCCAGCAGCGCCAGCGAATAGACCTCCTCGCCGGTGGAGCAACCGACGCTCCACAACTGCCAGGCACGCTCATCCGGGCTCGCCAGCAGCCGCCCGCGCAGGTAGCCGGCAAGATGCTCGAACGACGCCGGATGGCGGAAGAAGCGGGTTTCCTGCACGGTCAGGTGGTCCATCAGGTGCGACCACTCGACGGCGCCACGCGGCCCGGCGGTCACCTGCTGGTAGTAGCTGGCATAGCTGCCCAGCTCCAGCTCGCGCAGACGAGTCGCCAGAATGGTCTGCAGAAACGCGCGGCGCTGCTCGTTGAGCACGATGCCGCTACGGGTTTCCAGCAATTCCTGCCAGGCGCGGAATTCCGCTGCCGTGATATCGGGCAGCGGCTTCATCGCCCAGACCGCGCTTGGCTGCATGCCGCGCCCCTCGTGGATGCTCATCCGGCGGCAGCCCGTTCAGGCTGCCGCGCTCCATGGCCTCAGGCCTGCTCGCGCTCTTCGGGCAGGGTGAAACCGGATACCGACTTGCGCATGTCGCTGGCCATCTTGGCCAGGGTGCCGATGCTGCGCGCCGTCGCGGTGGTACCGGACGAGGTCTGGGTGGTGATCTCCTGAATCACGTACATGGTGTTGGAGATGTGACCGGCCGAGGAGGACTGCTGGCGGGCGGCGTTGGAGATGTTCTGGATCAGCGCGGCGAGGCTGCGCGATACCTTCTCGATCTCTTCCAGGGCCACACCGGCGTCCTGCGCCAGACGGGCACCACGCACCACCTCGGTGGTGGTCTGCTCCATCGAGATGACCGCCTCGTTGGTGTCGGTCTGAATGGTCTTCACCAGTGCCTCGATCTGCTTGGTCGCCGCCGAGGAACGTTCTGCAAGGCGCTGTACCTCGTCCGCTACCACGGCGAAGCCGCGGCCGGCGTCACCGGCCATGGAGGCCTGGATCGCCGCGTTCAGTGCCAGGATGTTGGTCTGGTCAGCAATGTCGTTGATCAGGCTAACAATGTCGCCGATCTCCTGGGACGATTCACCGAGGCGCTTGATCCGCTTGGAGGTGTCCTGGATCTGCTCGCGGATGTTGTCCATGCCGGCGATGGTGTTCTGTACCACCTCGTTGCCCTTGTTGGCGATGGCTACCGAACGTTCCGCTACCGCGGTGGATTCGGCGGCGTTGGCCGATACCTGGTCGATCGACACGGCCATTTCGTTGATCGCCGCGGAGGCACCGGCGATTTCCTGGGCCTGGTGCTCGGAAGCCTCGGCCAGGTGCATGGCGGTGGCCTGGGTTTCCTGGGCGGCGCCCGCCACCTGCACGGCGGTCTGGTTGATGGTCTCTACCAGGTCGCGCAGCTGGTCGATGGAGTAGTTGATCGAGTCGGCGATGGCACCGGTGAAGTCCTCGGTTACCGTGGCCTGTACGGTCAGGTCACCGTCGGCGAGGTCGCCGATCTCGTCGAGCAGACGCAGAATCGCGGTCTGGTTGCGGTCGTTCTTCTCGGCGGTTTCGGCCAGGCGACCACGGGTATCACGCACCAGGACCAGCGCCATCAGCATGATCGAGGCCAGGGCCAGCAGACCCAGCAGGTAACCGGCCAGGGTGTTGAAGGCGCGGCCGTCGGCCAGGTTTTCGAAGTCGGTGCTCAGCTGGGTGGTTTGCTCCAGCACCTTCTGCGACACGCCGAAGATGTTGTTGGCGGACTCGCGCACCTGGAACAGCTGCGGCGAGGTTTCCAGAATCTCGTCCACCGAGCCGGAAACGAAGGAGAACAGCTCGGAGATTTCGCTCAGACGGCTGATGGCCTCGGCGTCGGTCACCTTGGAGATCGACATCGCCGGGTTGCCTTCGAGCATGCCCTTCAGGACGCGGCCGAACAGGCTGGCGTCGCGGCCGAAGCTGTCGGCGGCCTGCACCGAGTCTTCGGCACCGGCCAGTACCTTGTTCACTGCCGCGAGGATACGTTCGGCGAGCAGGGTCTGGCGCTGGGCCACGGCGACCTGGTCGGCCGAGGCACCGTTCTCGAGGAGGATGTCTACCACTTCCTCGTATTCGGCCTGCAGCTGGGGAATGGTTTCGGCCAGGGTCTCGGCCACCTGGTGCAGCGAAAGCACGGTCTGCTGGCTGGCCAGAATGGCGTCGGCACTACTGCGCAGACGCGTCCACTCGTCGCCCAGGACGGCCATGCTCGCCGATACCGCCTCCGGGCTGGCCGGCAGGCCGGTCTCCGCGTTGCCTTCGGTCAGCCAGTTCCAGCGCAGCTGGAAATCCTCACGCTCGCTGCTCAGCAGAGCGAACGCCTCGGACTTGCCCGCCGCCGCCTCGATGGCGTTCTTCGCGATACCCTGCGACAGCAGGCGCAGCTCGCCGGCATGGCCGATGTACTGCTTGTCATGCTCGGCCTGCTGGTTGAGGTATGCGAAGTTGGCAAACAGCAACACCACAGAAACGATCAGGACGGCAAACAGCCCGCCGATCAATCGGCTGCTGCTCATGCCGGTGAACAAATTGCCCGCGTTAAGTTTTTTCATCGTCTGGCCCCCGCCTGGACCTACCACACTAAACTGTTCCCAAGTAACACCACAGGACGGCAACAGCGTCCCGGCCAGTAGATCTAGTTATACGGCTACATCGAGGAATGCCTGCTCCCTGGCCAGCGCGTGCGGGCTGAATACCAGCCAGGGTCGCTCGCGCAGGAAAACGCCATGAATGAGAGGCTGAATGGAGGCTTCGAGCGGTGGCAGCTGCTCGGCGAAGGCTTCCACGGAAAAGTGCTGCATGCCGAACACTTCGTCGACCACCAGGCCGGCAAAGACCTTGTCGTGCTCGACTACCAGCACCCGCCGCTGCTTGCGCAACGGGGACAGTTCGCCCCCCAGAAAACCACACAGGTCCATGATCGGCAGCAGCCGCCCGCGCACGTTGGCCACCCCCTTGACCCAGCCCTTGACGCCGGGCAGCAGGGTGTAACGGGGCTCGTGGAGGACTTCGCTGACCTCGCCCATGGGCGCGACGAACAGTCGCGAGCCCATGCGGAAGCCGATGCCACTCCAGCTCTGCGCTACCTCCTGCCGGGCTGGCAAACCCGCAGAATAGCGCCGACAAAGCTGATCGATTTCGAGCAGTCGCTGGAAAGGTGTGATGACATCGGACATGCCGGCCCTGGCCTTCTGGTTAGGATTATCGCGCCCGCTCCAACGCTCAGCCGGCCTGGACGGCGCTGATGGTCTTCAACAGGGTTTCTTCATCGATCGGCTTGGTCAGGTAGTCGCGAGCGCCTTGGCGCTTGCCCCAGACCTTATCGGTTTCCTGATCCTTGGTGGTGACAATGATCACCGGAATGTGACCGGTTTCCGGATCCTTGGTCAGCTGGCGGGTGGCCTGGAAGCCGTTGAGCCCCGGCATGACCACATCCATCAGCACCACATCGGGCTTTTCCTGGCGCGCCAGGGCAACGCCGTCGGCACCGTTTTCCGCCTTGAGAATCTGATGACCATGCTTTTCGAGCATGGCGGTCAGCTTGTACATCTCGGTTGGCGAGTCATCAACAATCAGAATTCGAGCCATGAAATCCCCCAATAAAGGCACGCGTCGGCAGCCGGACGGCCGGACGTCAGGTGGTTGCTTGCTCCACCGGCACAAAGCCTGGAACGTGCGTCTTGATGGCGCCGAGCAGTTCTTCCTTGCTGAAGGGCTTGGTCAGATACTGGTCGGAGCCGACGATGCGCCCCTTGGCCTTGTCGAACAGACCGTCCTTGGAGGACAGCATGATCACCGGCGTAGATTTGAACGCACTATTATTCTTGATCAGGGCGCAGGTTTGGTAGCCGTCCAGGCGCGGCATCATGATGTCGACGAAGATGATGCTCGGATGCGAATCGGCAATCTTGGCCAAGGCATCGAAGCCGTCGACAGCTGTGATGACGTCACAACCCACTTTCTTCAGCAGCGTTTCGGCGGTACGACGAATCGTTTTCGAATCGTCGATCACCATGACTTTCAAGCTATCGGAATGTTGTTCCATGTCTGCCCTACCATTGCCTCGGTGAGTCGTTATTGTCCATCACCCAACGCTTGCGGCGCGGCCACCCACGGGCTGCAACCTGATCGTCGGGGCTTTTTAGCACACTCTCCGGCGGCAAGCCATAAACCCCGGATGCGCAAGGTTTTTCCTTGACTCAAAACAAACTCGCGGCCACCTTGGGCGACCGCTAATCGCTTTGTACGGCTGCCAAGCCGTGGTTTCGTTGTGGAGGATTTCCCCTATGAGCGTTCGCCTGGGCATCATCATGGACCCCATCGGTCGCATTGCCTTCAAGAAGGACAGCTCGCTGGCCATGCTGCTGGCCGCCCAGGCCCGCGGCTGGTCGCTGTACTACATGGAGCAGCACGACCTCTACCTGCGCGACGGCCAGGTCCGCGCCCGCGGGCGTTCGCTGCAGGTCTTCCATGATCCCAAGCACTGGTTCCATCTTGATGACGAACAGGACCTGGCACTGCACGAGCTGGATGTGGTCCTGATGCGCAAGGATCCGCCCTTCGACAACGAGTTCCTCTATTGCACCCACCTGCTCGAGCAGGCCGAGCGCGAGGGGCTGCTGGTGGTGAACCGCCCGCAGAGCCTGCGTGACTGCAACGAGAAGCTGTTCGCCACGCAGTTTCCGCACTGCACGCCGCCGACCCTGGTGAGCCGGCGGGTCGACATTCTGCGCGAGTTCGCCGCCGAACAGCGTGACATCATTCTCAAACCCCTGGACGGCATGGGCGGCTCCTCGATCTTCCACCACCGCCACGGCGACCCCAACCTGTCGGTGATCCTCGAGACCCTGACCAATCACGGCACCCGGCAGATCATGGCCCAGCGCTACCTGCCGGCAATCAAGGACGGCGACAAGCGCATCCTGATGATCGACGGCGAGCCGGTGCCCTACTGCCTGGCGCGCATCCCGGCGCACGGCGAAACCCGCGGCAACCTCGCCGCCGGCGGCCGCGGCGAAGCCCGGCCACTGAGCGAGCGCGACCGCTGGATCGCCGCCCAGGTCGGCCCGACCCTGCGCGAGAAGGGCCTGCTGTTCGTCGGCCTCGACGTGATCGGCGAGCACCTCACCGAGATCAACGTGACCAGCCCGACCTGCATCCGCGAGATCGATGCTGCCTTCAACACCGACATCGCCGGCCAATTGATGGAGACGATTGCCGGCAAACTTGCCGAACGCCGGAACTGAGCCAGGCAAAGCGTCAAGGCGCGGAGTGCTTCATGGACTTTTGCCTGAGCCGGCGGCAGACTGCGCCGATTCTCTGCCGTGCGCCAACCGATGAACGCAGCCGTCCAAACCGCCATACCCCCCTCCGCCGGCGTGCGCCCGGCGGATCGCCTGGGTTTCACCCTGTTCCTCACCGCAGCCGTGCATCTGGCCCTGCTGCTCGGGGTCAGCTTCGCCCTGCCCGAACCGAACATGGTGAGCAAGACGCTCGACGTCACCCTCGCCAGCTTCAAGAGTGCCGAAGCGCCGAAGCAGGCCGACTTCCTCGCCCAGCATGACCAGCAGGGCAGCGGCAGCCTGGAGCACAAGGCGACGCCGAAGACCACCGAGCTGGCGCCCTTCCAGGACAGCGAGATCCGCCGCGTCGAACCGCCAGCCCGACCGAAGGCCAGCCCGCCGCCGCAGCCAACCCGTGCCGCCGTCGCCAGCCGTGCAGCGCAACCCGACAAGACCAGCACCAAGGCACCGGCGCCGCGCCCGCCGCAGCCGACCCAAGCGGCTCCGGAGTTCGACAGCAGTCAACTGTCCGCCGAGATCGCCAGCCTCGAGGCACAGCTCAGCCACGAACAGCAGCTGTACGCCAAGCGTCCGCGCATCCACCGCCTCAACGCCGCCTCGACCATGCGCGACAAGGGCGCCTGGTACAAGGAGGAGTGGCGGCGCAAGGTCGAGCGGGTCGGCAACCTGAACTATCCCGATGCCGCACGCCGCGAGCGTCTCTACGGCAGCCTGCGCCTGCTGGTTTCGATCAATCGCGACGGCACCCTGCGCGAGGTCCAGGTCCTCGAGTCCTCCGGCCACACCATCCTCGACCAGGCCGCCCTGCGCATCGTGCGCCTGTCGGCACCGTTCGCGCCGTTCAGCGGCGACCTCAGCGATGTCGACGTGCTGGAAATCATCCGCACCTGGCGCTTCGAACGCGGCGACCGCCTGGGCAGCTTCTGAGCCCAACGCACCCCGGCGGGGCACGGTCGCTGCGCCACCCTTGCGGTGACCGCCGCCACAGCCGAAACTAGGGCTCATGAAAAGCACAACCCCCAGCTACCTCAAGCATCATTTCCTGATCGCCATGCCGCACATGGCCGACCCCAATTTCGCCCACACGGTGATCTATCTGGTCGAGCACAACCAGCACGGCGCCATGGGCCTGGTGATCAACCGCAGCAGCGGCCTCAGTCTGGCCGACGTGCTCGAGCAGCTGCAGCCGGAAGCCGAGCCGGACGAGCGCTGCCGCCAGCTGCCAATCTACGCCGGCGGTCCGGTGCACACCGACCGCGGTTTCGTCCTGCATCCACGCGAGTGGAGCTACCAGGCCACTCTCGAACTCGGCGAGCTGGCGCTGTCCACCTCCCAGGACGTGCTGCTGGCGATCGCCGACGGCAGCGGCCCGCCACGCCACCTGATCGCCCTCGGCTACGCCGGCTGGGAGGCCGGCCAGCTGGAGGCCGAGCTGATCGACAATGCCTGGCTGACCTGCCCGGCCGACCCGGCCGTGCTGTTCGACGTCGACGTCGAACAGCGCCTGCAGCGCGCCGCCGCCCCGCTGGGCATCGATCTCAGCCTGCTGACCAGCCAGGCCGGCCACGCATGAGTGCGCCGCGCCTGCTCCTCGGCTTCGACTACGGCAGCAAGCAGATCGGCGTCGCCGTCGGCCAGGCGATCACCGGCCAGGCCCGCGAGCTGTGCGTGCTCAAGGCGCAGAACGGCGTGCCCGACTGGATACAGATCGAGAAGCTGATCCAGGAGTGGCAACCGGACGCCATCGTCGTCGGCCTGCCGCTGAACATGGACGGCACGCCCAGCGAGATGAGCGCGCGCGCCGAGAAGTTCGCCCGCCGCCTCAACGGCCGCTTCAACTTGCCGGTGTTCACCCACGACGAGCGCCTGACCACCTACGAGGCCAAGGGCCAGCGCCTGGCCCAGGGCCAGCGCGGCGGCTATCGTGAACGCCCGGTGGATGCGCTGGCCGCCGCCCTGCTGCTGCAGGGCTGGCTCGAGCAGCAACCCGCCCACCCGCTTTGACTGTCCGAGGAGTGCCCATGACCCTGCCCGACCCCGCCGCCCTGCTGGCGCAGATGGCCGCCGACCTGCGCGCCCACCTCGCCCGCCGCGGCATCCACGATCCCCGCTTCATCGGCATCCATACCGGCGGCGTGTGGGTGGCCAGCGCCCTGCTCGAGCAGCTTGGCCAGCGCGATGCACCGCTGGGCGTTCTCAACGTATCCTTCTATCGCGACGACTTCAGCCAGCACGGCCTGCACCCGCAGGTGCGCCCCTCCGAACTGCCGTTCGAGGTCGAGGGTCAGCACCTGGTGCTGATCGACGACGTGCTGATGAGCGGGCGCACCGTGCGCGCCGCCCTCAACGCGCTGTTCGACTATGGCCGCCCGGCCAGCGTGACCCTGGTCTGCCTGCTCGACCTCGACGCCCGCGAAC
>RCUR01000668.1_pt1 | contig 12248 bp, 6 predicted proteins | sample 2166151 | NCBI WGS metagenome assembly RCUR01 (sample SAMN09932785, study PRJNA488358) | compost metagenome | isolation source: compost soil in an enriched community | place: Germany: Experimental Botanical Garden
AAGTGTGAATTTTACACAAATTAAATCCAAAAACAACTGTTTTATTTAGAAAACTACAATTATTAAGTGTTGTTTCTACATTTAAATTGTGGAATATATTTTTTTACGCTATTTTTTTTATCATATTAATTTGTTTATGTAGATTTTTTTTAATTAAATTTACAAATGTAAAACACACACTTATAATTAACCTTAATAAAAACAGTATGATAACAACCAAACAATTATTTTTTTATTGCCATATTTTGTTGCGAAAAAAAGAGTGGCTATTAGCAATAGTCTTTATGCTATTTTCTTCCAATGTACTTATGGCTCAAAACGATAAGACGATTACAGGAATTGTAACATCCGAAAAGGATGGAATGCCCCTACCGGGAGTAAATGTTTTAGTAAAAGGAACCAAAACTGTATCTGTTACAGGTTTTGATGGTGAATATTCAATAAAAGCCGGTTCAAATAATGTCCTTGTTTTTTCTTATGTAGGATCCGAAAACCAGGAAATTACAGTTGGAGACCAAGCTAAAATAAATGTTGCTTTGAAAGACAATCTTACAAAACTTGATGAAGTGGTTGTTGTAGGATACGGAACTCAAAAGAAATCAGACCTTACTGGATCTATTAGTGTAGTAAACATGGAGAATGCCAAAAAAACCGTAACCTATGACCCCGCAAAAATGCTTCAAGGTCAGGTAGCTGGTGTAACCGTGCAATCTTCAGGAGAACCTGGTGGATTTGTGAATATTAAAATTAGAGGAATTAACTCATTCAGTAACAACAATCCTTTATTTGTAATAGACGGAATGATTGTAGACAGTCCTTATGATTTTTCTACAGGTGAGATCGAATCCATGCAAGTTTTAAAAGATGCCTCTTCTGCTGCTATTTATGGTGTTCGTGGAGCCAATGGTGTAATTATTATCACAACTAAAAAAGGAAAAGCCGGTAAATTTGACATCAAATACAAGTCTCTTTTTGGTGTTCAAACCGTTGCTAAAGAATGGGATGTTACCGACAGAATAGGTTATCAAAACATTACCACTGCAGCTGAACAAAATGCAGGATTAACAATAGCTCCAGGTAATGACCCAAACAGCCCTTACTATATCAATAATGTAGATACTAATTGGCAAGATGCTGCTTTTGAAACAGGTATTATAGAAAACCATTCGTTAACTTTTACCGGTGGTGCTGAAAGTTTAGGATATAACATGAACGTAGATTATTTCAAAAACACAGGTTACTTAAAAACACCTCAAGACTATGAAAGATTATCTACTACTTTAAATTTAACTGGTAAAAAAGGAAAATTTAAATACGGTTCTAAAATTGGTTTTACACAATCTGACAAAGAAAACTTTAATGAATACAATGCAGGACAATCTCCAATTGGTGATCTACTAAGCGCTATTCCAACAATGCCGGTTTATGACGAAAACAGATTAGGCGGATACGGTGGTACGGACAACTTAACACAAAGAGCGATCTCAATGAACGTTATTGGGTACAATAACTTAATAGAAAACAACGGAAAAAGAAATCGTTTCATTGGTGACATTTGGGGAGAACTTGAAATTGTAGAGGGTTTGAAATACAAAATTGACGCAAGTTTTGACCGTTTAGATTGGCAAAACAGAAAATTTGTACCGCCAAGTGATTTAGGATGGTATTATATCACAACCAACGACGAAGCTTCATTAGACGTATCTACAGGAAGCCAATCAAGAACCTTCCTTAACAACTTATTGACATACTCATTGACAGTTGACAAGCATAAAATTGATGCTCTAGCAGGTTGGGTACAAGAAAGAAGTGATAATTACAACCACTGGTCAAGAGGTGTTGGTTACCAACCAGGTGAAATTAGTCACTTAGAATATGCTGATGCGACAAGCGCAGGAGAGTATGAAAATACAATTACAGGTGTATCTTACTTAAGCAGATTGAATTATGCTTATGATGATCGTTATTTATTTACTGCTAACTTCAGACAAGATAAAACGTCTCTTTTTAGCGAAAAAAACAATGCAGGTAACTTCTATTCTTTCTCTGGCGCCTGGAAAATCAGTAACGAAAAATTCCTAAAATTACCAGAATGGATAAGCAATCTTAAACTAAGAGGAGGTTACGGTATCTTAGGAAACAATACAATTCCAACTTATTTTTTCGCGACAACTATTAACAGTTTTGCTAGTTACGACTTTAATAATCAGTTAGCTCCTGGTACAACTGTGGTGAGTGCCTTAGATCCAAACGTGCATTGGGAAGAAACTGAAACAACTAACGTGGCACTTGAAGTAGGATTGTTTAATAATGATTTACAGTTTACTGCTGAATATTATGTTAAAGAATCAACTGACCTTTTAATTGGTGTTCCGTTACCATTTTCAACTGGTGCTTTTCCTGCTAGTGTAGTTACAAATGCGGGTGCTGTTAGAAATGATGGTTTCGAATTCTCTGCGACCTACAACAATAATAAAAACGCGTTCAAGTACAACATTTCTGCCAACTTAGGAACAATGAATAACGAAGTGTTACAAATTGGTATTGATGGAAATCCAATCTACGGTGCGGCTTCAAAAACAGAAGTAGGAAGATCTATTGGTGAGATTTATGCTTACGAAACAGATGGAATTTTCCAAAATGCTGCAGAAATTGCTGCTGCTCCAACACAAACTAATGCAGGAGTTGGAGACATCAGATTCAAAGATACTAATGGAGACGGTCTGATTAGTGATCTTGACAGAACGTTTCAAGGGGTTTCAATCCCTAAATACAGCTACGGTCTAAACTTTAGCAGTTCATACAAAAATTGGGATTTCTCAATGTTTTGGCAAGGAAGCGGAGGAAACAAAGTATTTAATGCTATGTACCGTAATTTAATGGTAGGACAATACGGAAATCACAGCACAGATATGCTTGATTACTGGTCAACTACAAATACAGATACCAATGTTCCTCGTCCAATTATTGGTGACCCAAATGCGAACGGAAGAGATTCTGACAGATTTATTGAAAGTGGTGATTATTTAAAACTACAGACTTTAGAATTAGGATACCAAATCCCGGTTTCAGAGACAAGTTTTATTCAAAAAGCAAAAGTGTATGTTAATGGTCAAAACTTATTAATCCTTAGTAAATACAAAGGATATGACCCTGATTTCAACAGCAATGACGGATTGTTCTCCAGAGGATACGATGGAGGTTCATTCCCAAATCCTAGAACAATTTCTATAGGAGTAGACTTGAATTTTTAAAATTAGCAAACCAATTAAAAACGAATCAAAATGAAACATAATATAATATTTAACTATCTGGCCGGTTTTCTTTCACTGGCTGTTGTAACAACAAGTTGTGTTAACGATGAAGATTTACTTCAAGTTGATCCCAACGTAGAAACTGCCGCGTCATTCTGGAAAACAGATCAAGATGCTATCGAAGGTGTAAATGCAGCCTACGGAAGTTTATTAACCGATGGTACTTATATGCGAAGCACTCCTTTGTTATTAGACTTAAAAGGAGATGACACCAGAAGTAACAGTCCATGGGACGCCATGTATAATGTGGGACGTTTCAACTCTACCGTATCAAATGCTGCCATCTATGGCTGGGCCTACGAAACCTATTACCAAGGTATCTACCGTTGTAATCAAGTTTTGACAAATGTACCTGGTATCGCAATGACTGACGAAGGACTTAAAAACAGAATTTTGGGTCAAGCACATTTCTTGAGAGGATTGTACTTATTTCATGCAGTAAACATGTTTAAAAACGTACCATTACCAACAGAAATTGCGGTTTACAACCCTCAAAAAACAAATGAAGAAGGTTGGGCACAAGTTATTGCCGACTTTAAAGCGGCTGCAGAATTGCTTCCAACAACTTATGATAATGTGAGTGGTTTAGATGCCGGACAAAAAGGACGTGCGACAAAAGGGGCTGCTTTAGGATATTTAGGAAAAGCCTATTTGTTTACCAAAGATTTTGAAAATGCAAAAACAAGCTTCAAAAAAGTAATTGATTTAGGAGTTTACTCTTTAGTGTCAAATTACCGTGATAACTTTACAGATAAAAACGAAAACAATTCTGAATCACTGTTCGAAGTACAATTCAGCAGAGAAGCTGGTGGAGTTGATTTAGGTTGGGGTGGTGCTCCGGCTTCTGGTTGGGGAAAAACTTCTGCAAGAGCTATTACTTATGGTCCAAGAGCTTTTGGATGGACAGACGTTCAACCAACATGGACATTGTTTAATGAATATCATGATGAATTGACCACTTCAGGAGCAGTAGACCCTCGTTTAGATGCAACTATGTTCTACAACAAACCAGGAGGAATGCAATTGTACGGACAAGATTTCGCTACTTTTTATGCAGCCAATCCAGGAGATTTAAATGATTTGTTTTGTAGAAAATATCAAAATTCTGACGGAGAATACGCAAACGAATACGATTGGCGTTCAGGAATCAACGAGCGTTTATTGCGTTATGCTGATATATTGTTAATGTATGCTGAATGTTTGAATGAAACTGGTGATACTGCCGGAGCATATACTTACATTCAAATGGTGAGAAACAGAGTAGGTTTACCTAACTTAAGCACTGCTAAGCCAGGCCTAAGCCAAGATGGAATGAGAGAGCAAATTGGTCATGAAAGATTCTTAGAGTTCCCATTAGAAGGACACCGTTTTGATGATATCCGTCGTTGGGGATGGTTAGAAAATCCAACAAAATTAGCTTGGTTAAAAGCAAGAGATGTTGAGTTTAACTCTTATGCAGCCGGAAGAGAATATTTCCCAATTCCACAATTAGAAATGGATAACAATCCAGGAACTGTTCAAAATCCGAGTTACTAGATTGCATACCTATTTTTTGAATTAGTTAGAATTAATTAGAATTTTTAATATCATGTGGTAAACCTTACAAAGTTTGCCACGTGATATTATAACTTAAAGACATCATGAAAAAAGCCTTATTCATCCTATTCGTTTTTACTTTTTGCAATCAAACAATTGTTGCGCAAAAAGAAACTACAGTACTTTCTATAAAAAATACTGCAAACGCTCCCATAATTAACAAAAATATCTACGGCCACTTTGCAGAACATTTAGGAAGGTCTATCTATGGCGGATTTTTTGTTGGAGACACTTCAAAAATACCAAATACAGCAGGTGTTCGTAATGACATTGTGGCTGCATTAAAAGAATTAAAAATCCCTAATTTACGTTGGCCAGGTGGTTGTTTTGCCGACACTTATCACTGGAAAGACGGTATTGGTCCAAAAGAAAACAGACCAACTATTGTAAACAAATGGTGGGGTGGCACAACAGAAGACAATAGTTTTGGAACACACGATTTCTTAAACTTATGTGAATTGCTTGGTGCCGAACCATACCTATCAGGAAATGTAGGTAGTGGTACTGTGCAGGAACTTGCAGACTGGGTACAATATACCAACTTTGGAGGTGTAAGCCCAATGAGTAATTTACGTAAAGAAAATGGCAGAAAAGAACCTTGGAAAGTTAAATACTGGGGAATTGGAAATGAAGCTTGGGGTTGTGGAGGAAATATGACAGCAGAATATTATGTTGGAGAATACCGAAAATACGCCACTTTCATGTCTGATTGGGAAAATACCGGAGGTTTAACCCGTATTGCTTCCGGATCAAATAGTGCCGATTATAACTGGACCGAAACCTTAATGAAAGATATTCCTCTAAATATGTTAGGAGGAGTTGGAGTACACCATTATGCAGTAATCGATTGGGCAAAAAAAGGAGATGGTGTCGATTATGCAGAAGATCAGTATTTCCAAACGATGAAATCAGCTTTGAAAATGGAGGAGCTCGTTACCAAACATTCCGCCATTATGGACAAGTATGATCCAGAAAAAAAAGTGGCTATGATTGTTGACGAATGGGGAGCTTGGTACGAGGTAGAAAAAGGAACAAATCCTGGATTTTTATACCAGCAAAATACGATGAGAGATGCTGTTTTGGCAGGTTCAACCCTTAATATTTTTAACAATCATGCTGACAGGGTTCGAATGGCTAACTTAGCACAATGCGTTAATGTCCTGCAAGCAGTTATCCTTACCGATAAAGCCAAAATGATTGTAACACCAACTTATCACGTCATGAAAATGTACACTGTACATCATGATGCCCAATTATTGCCAATCACATTTAATTCTCCGCTATATACTTTTAATGGAGAAACACTTCCGGCTTTATCTGCTTCGGCATCTAAAGATAAAAACGGATTAGTTCACATTTCATTAGTAAATGTTGATGCTAAAAAAGAACACAAAATAGAAATTGACATCAACGAACTTGGAATTAAAAATGTAAGCGGAACTATTCTGACCTCATCAAAATTACAAGACCACAATACATTTGATAACCCTTCAAAAATCAGACCTGCTGTTTACAAAGGTTTTGAAATAAAAAAGGGAAAACTACAAATAACAGTCCCTGCATTTTCTGTAGTGGTTTTAGAAGCTAAATAAAAAAAGCATCAAAATGAAAAAATCAACATTCCTTTCAAAAGTGGCTTTGTATCTGACGCCTTTTTTACTAGCAGTTGCTATTAGCAGCTGTTCTGGTGACGATCCGGCTTCAGAACCTACTCCAACGCCAACCCCTACTCCAACGCCAACTCCGACACCTACATTTAAAGGACCTACATATCCCGATAATTACACCTCGATTGCGTCTTGGGGAAGCCGTTCACAATGGAACTTGGCTAACGTACACGATCCTACTGTTGAAAAGTGTGGCGATTACTATTACATGTATCAAACCGATGCTTCTTACGGGAATGCACATGATGGCAATGGACATTTCTTTTACAGACGTTCTAAAGATTTGATCACTTGGGAGTTTATGGGGCCCTCTATGACTACAGCTCCTGCTTGGGTGAAAGATTCATTAAACAATAAGAGAGCCCGAATGGTCCCTGCTTTACCAGCGATTGAAAATCCTAGAATGGGTTATTGGGCACCCTATATCAAGAAAGTAGGCAACAAATACCGAATGTATTACTGCATTGTTGTTGACGAGCCAATTGTAGGGACCGATTTTACAACTTCATGGTCAGAAAGAGCTTTTATCGGATTAGCAGAATCTGACGATTTAGCGACAAATGTATGGGTGGACAAAGGAATGGTAGTATGCTCAGAACCAGATGGAGTAAAACCATACTCTTTTACGGGAGCACGAAACTGGGAAAATGCTTATTTCAAATTCAATGCCATAGATCCTACATTGATCATCACTCCTGAAGGAGAACACCATCTAATATACGGTTCTTGGCATTCTGGCATTGCAGCTTTAAAACTAAATCCAACAACTGGAAAACCAGATCAATTGAAAACATTAAGCGATTATGGTACACGCATAGCATCCCGAAGCGCAACAAGCCGTTGGCAAGCTTCTGAGGGCCCGGAAATCATATACAATCCTGATAATCAATATTATTATCTTTTCTTGGCTTACGATGGTTTGGATGTTCCTTACAACACTAGAGTTTGCCGTTCCAAAAGCATTACTGGTCCTTTCGTAGGAATCAATGGTGCCAATGTTACTAATGGAGCAGATTGCTGGCCTATGCTTACGCATCCTTATGGATTTAATAATCATACCGGATGGGTTGGTTTTTCACACTGTTCTGTTTTTCAAAATCCAGACACAAAAAAATGGTTTTATGTCTCTCAGGCTCGTTTGCCAAAAGATGTACCGGGTATCAATGCTTCAAACGCACTTATGATGGGACACGTTCGTGAAATTCAATGGACTGAAGATGGATGGCCTGTAGTTGCGCCTGAGCGTTACGCTGGCGTGCCTGCTACTACCATTACTGAAGCTTCTTTCATTGGAACATGGGAGCAAATCACTATGAATTACCAATATGCAACCATTCAAAAATCAGCAACTGTCTACTTAACTGCTGACAAAAAAGTAAGCGGTGCGGTTACAGGAACCTGGTCTTACGACAGTACAAAACAAGTTCTTACCGTAAACGGAATTCAATGTAAAGTAAGCGACGCCTGGGATTGGGAAGCGGCTACCCGAAAAGTAACCTTAACCTATTCCGGATTGACTTCAGGAGGACAACCTGTCTGGGGCAAAAAAATATATTAATCTTTAGAATTACTTACATAAAGAACAATCCTAAGTTTATTTCAAATCTTAAAGCCAATGACTTTGATCAAGATAAGTAATAAAACTGAAAGGTTAAAAAAAATTAACCATTAAGAAATTAAGGGTCATTTAAGGTCGATTCTTAATGAACCTAAATTTCTTAATGGTTTTAAAAAAATCTAAAATTGAATCAGTATGTATAGAAGTAACTCGATAAAACTATAATAATTGTGAAATGAAAAACTCAATCATAACCCTATCTCTTTTGGCTTTGGTATCGTCTTGTAAAACAATCAAACAAGATGAAATTTTGGCTTCCGCCAATGGAGGAAACAGCACCACAATCCAAGCAAGCAACAACCCAATCATCAAAGACAAGTACACCGGTGATCCTGCCGCATTAGTCTATAAAGACAAGGTGTATCTCTATGCTGGTCACGATGAAGCGCCAAACGATTTTAATTTTTATAAAATGAATGAATGGCTGGTGTATTCCTCTTCGGATATGGTGCATTGGCAAGAACATCCGGTACCGTTAAAAGTAACTGATTTCGCTTGGGCAAAATCGGATGCTTGGGCTGCTCAAGTCATTGAACGCAATGGGAAATTTTACTGGTATGTTACTGTTGAACACGGAACTGTTAATGGAAAAGCGATTGGAGTTGCCGTTTCTGACAGTCCAACAGGTCCTTTCAAAGATGCTCTGGGAAAGGCAATCATCACCAATGACATGACAACACAAACTAGTATCACATGGGACGATATTGACCCGACAGTTATGATTGATGACGATGGTCAAGCCTATTTATTTTGGGGAAACACTGTTTGTCATTATGCAAAATTGAAGTCGAATATGATTGAACTTGATGGGCCGATACAAACCATCTCCTTACCTAATTTCACCGAAGCACCTTGGATTCACAAAAAAAAGGATTGGTACTATCTATCATACGCCTACCAATTTCCTGAAAAAATTGCCTATGCCATGAGTAAATCGATCAACGGACCTTGGGAATACAAAGGTATCTTGAATGAAATCGCCGGAAATTCTAACACCAACCATCAGTCTATTATTGAGTTCAAAGGAAAAGATTATTTCATTTATCACAATGGAAGTATTCAGCCTAATGGCAGCAGTTTCAGAAGATCCGTGTGCATAGATCGTTTGTATTACAATGAAGATGGCACGTTGAAACGAGTAATTATGACATCAGAAGGGATTAATTAATTACAGGAACTCTTTAAAACTAAAAAGTAGTAAACCGTTTAAACTTACATTTTCTTAAATGCCTTATATGGTTTAAAAAAGTAAAACATGAAATTATATCAAAAAATACAACCTCTATTCCTTTTACTAATCATGACAGCTTCGTCATGGGCGCAGGACATTACCGTTCATGATCCCGTAATGATCAAACAAAAAGACACTTATTATTTGTATTGCACGGGAAAAGGCATCAGCGTTTTTAGTTCTAAGGACTTAAAAAACTGGAAACCAGAACCGGCTATATTCAAAGAAAAGCCAGTCTGGGTAGATAAAGTAGTCCCAAATTTTGATAATCATATTTGGGCACCAGACGTTTCTTTTCACAACAACCAGTACTATTTGTATTATTCGGTTTCCGCTTTCGCAAAAAATACTTCGGCAATAGCATTGGCAACCAATACCACTTTAGACCCAAAAGACCCTGCATACAAATGGGTAGATCACGGAATTGTCATCCAATCAGTTCCAAATCGTGATTTATGGAATGCCATAGATCCCAATTTGACTTTTGATGAAAACAACACCCCTTGGTTGGCTTTTGGTTCTTTTTGGAATGGACTTAAAATGGTAAAATTAACTGCCGATTTAAAATCAGTGGCGCAGCCTGAAGAATGGTATACTATATCGAAACGTAAAAGAACTTTCGAGTTAGCAGATACTGATCCGGGCGATGGTGCACTTGAAGCTCCCTTCATATTCAAAAAGAATGGCTATTACTATCAATTTCTTTCTTGGGACTTGTGTTGCAGAGGCGAAAAAAGCACCTACAAAGTAGTCGTTGGAAGATCCAAAAATATTACAGGCCCTTACTTGGATAAAGACGGAAAATCATTAAACGAAGGTGGAGGAACACTTCTTATCCAAGGAAATGAAAACTGGTATGGAGCAGGACACAACAGCGCCTACACTTTTGACGGGAAAGACTATATTGTTTTTCATGCGTATGACGCCAAACAAAATGGAAGACCTGTCTTAAAAATAGACCAATTAAAATGGGACGATGCACTTTGGCCTTTGGTTGAACCAGTGAAATAAAAACGATTAATATTAGGCAAAATGACATTCATCAAAACAACAACAATAGCAGTTTCTTTGTTACTGACCGTGTATGGACAGGCACAGCAACGCGCCAAAAAAACGGATGCATCACAAAAGACTTTAAGTTATAACATCACTCCCGTAAACATTCAAAATGTAAAGGTGACTGATGCTTTTTGGTTACCCATCATCAAAAAAGTTCAGGAAAAAACCATCGAATATGCCATTCATAAATGCGAGGAAGAAGGGCGACTGGATAATTTTTTAATTGCAGGTGGTAAAATGCAAGGAACCGTTAAAGGCCAAATGCCTTTTGACGATACCGATGTTTATAAAATTATTGAAGGCGCTTCGAATACCTTAATCAGTGAACCAAATCCAAAACTGGAAACATTATTGGATTCCCTCATTGGCATTATTAAAATTGGTCAGGAAAAAGACGGTTACATAACCACTTGGCGAACCATCAATCCAGCGAAACCGCCAGCCCCTTGGGTACCGGTAATAGAAGGAAAACGTTGGGAATCACTTCAAATCAGTCATGAATTGTACAATTCCGGTCATTTAATTGAAGCTGCGGTAGTGCATTTTGAAGCAACCGGAAAAAGAAACTTCTTAGATATTGCCATCAAAAATGCCGATATGTTAGTGAACACTTTTGGCGACAACGCAGACCAGGTTCATGGTGTTCCCGGTCATCAAATTGTAGAAACAGGCCTGGTAAAATTATACCAAATCACCAACAATAAAGCGTATTTAAATTTAGCCAAATACTTTCTGGACAACAGAGGAAATCCAAAAAACCATTCATTATATGGCGCATACTCACAAGATGACATTCCGGTTATTCAACAGAAAGAAGCAGTGGGCCATGCCGTAAGAGCGGTTTATATGTACGCTGCTATGACCGACATTGCCGCTTTAGAAAATGACAAAGCCTATGGTAGTGCGGTGAACAAATTATGGGATAATATGGTGAACAAAAAAATGTACATCACAGGAGGTATCGGTGCGAAACATGACGGAGAAGCTTTTGGTGAAAACTATGAATTGCCAAACCTTACCGCTTATAACGAAACTTGTGCCGCTATTGGAAATGTGTATTGGAATCACAGACTGCATAATCTATCCGGAAGTTCCGATTATTTTGATGTGATCGAACGTTCTTTATACAACGGACTTATTTCTGGATTGTCATTGGACGGAAAAAAATTCTTTTATCCAAATGCATTAGAATCAGATGGAGTTTACAAATTCAATCGTGGCGAATGCACCCGTCAGTCTTGGTTTGACTGCTCTTGTTGCCCAACTAATTTGATTCGTTTTATCCCTTCAATTCCGGGATTGATTTATTCAACAAGTAAGGACATTCTTTATGTGAATTTATATGCTTCGAATACCGCTTCAATAGTATTAGAAAATACTAATTTAGAAATTTCCCAAAAAACAAATTACCCTTGGGATGGTAAAGTTGCCATTACCGTTACGCCTAAAAAAGAATCGAAATTCACAATAAAACTACGTATCCCGAGTTGGGCCAAAAATCAGGTTTTACCGGGAGATTTATACACGTATAAAAATGCGTCAAGCGCCAAAGTTACCGTAACCATAAACGGAAAACCAATCGCTTACCAAGAAGACAAAGGATACATAACCATTACCAGAAAATGGAAAAAAGGAGAAACCATTGCACTTGACTTTCCAATGGAAGTAAAAGAAGTGGTTACCAATGCAAAAGTGGAAGGCAATATCGGAAAAGTAGCTTTAGAATATGGCCCTATTGTATACGCTATCGAAGAAATAGACAA
>RCUR01000669.1_pt1 | contig 12244 bp, 6 predicted proteins | sample 2166151 | NCBI WGS metagenome assembly RCUR01 (sample SAMN09932785, study PRJNA488358) | compost metagenome | isolation source: compost soil in an enriched community | place: Germany: Experimental Botanical Garden
TCGATGCGCAGGCCGCGAATCTTCACCTGGTGGTCGATACGCCCCAGGTACTCCAGGGCGCCGTCGGCACGCCAGCGCGCCAGGTCACCGGTGCGATAGAGACGACCTCCCTGGCCAAATGGATCGGCAACGAAGCGTTCGGCAGTCAGGCCCGGGCGACCCAGGTAGCCACGCGCCAGACCCGATCCGCCGATGTACAGCTCGCCCGGCAGCCCTTGGGCAACCGGTTGCAGCTGTTCGTCGAGCACGTACAACCGCAGGTTGGCGATTGGCCGGCCAATGGGCACGCTGCCCAGGCCCGGCTCGTCGTGGCACGGCCAGTGGCTGACGTCGATGGCGGCCTCGGTCGGGCCGTAGAGGTTGTGCAGGCCGGCCTTGCTCTGGGCCAGGAAGCGTTGCTGCAGGTCCAGCGGCAGCGCCTCGCCGCTGCACATCACCAACCGCAGGCTCGGGCAATCGGCCGGGGATTCGGAGGCGAGGAAGGCTTGCAGCATGGAAGGCACGAAGTGCAGCACGCTGATGCCCTGGCCAGCGATGATCGCCTTGAGCTGGGCAGGGTCGCGGTGGGCGCCGGGGGCGGCCATCACCAGGGTGGCGCCGGTCATCAGCGGCCAGAAGAATTCCCACACGGAAACATCGAAACCGAACGGCGTCTTCTGCAGCACACGGTCGCGGCTGTCCAGGCCGAAGGCGGCCTGCATCCACTGTACGCGGTTGCACAGGGCGGCATGGCTGTTGCCCGCCCCTTTCGGGCGTCCGGTGGTGCCGGAGGTGTAGATGCAATAGGCGAGCTGGTCCGGATGGTTGAGCAGGACCGGGTTGTCCACCGGCTCGGCGGCAAACCGTGCCGCATCGCGGTCGAGGCAGAGCACTTCAGCGCCACCTTCAGGCAGTCGCGCCAGCAGGTGCTCCTGGGTCAGCAGCAGGCGCGCGCCGGAGTCTTCCAGCATGTACGCCAGGCGCTGGTCGGGGTAGTCCGGGTCCAGCGGTACATAGGCGCCACCGGCCTTGAGCACGGCCAGCAGGCCAACCACCATCTCGACCGAACGCTCGGCGAAGACGCCCACCAGCTGGTCCGGGCCGACACCGCGCGAACGCAGGTAATGGGCCAGACGGTTGGCGGAAGCATTGAGCTCGGCATAGCTCAGGCGGCTCTCGCCGGAGATCAGCGCGGTGGCATCCGGGCTGGCGGCCACCTGGGCCTCGATCAGCGCGTGCATGCACTGGGGGCCGGGATACTCGGTGGCGGTCGCGTTCCAGGCTTCCACCACTTGGCGCTGCTCGCTCGCATCGAGCAGGGCGAGATCGCCGATCGGCGCATCAGGGCGCTCGACGCAATCGGCCAGCAGGCGCAGGAAATGCCCGCGCAGGCGCTCGATGCGCGGCGCGTCGAACAGGTCGGTGGCGTAGGTGAAGGCGCCGCGTACCTGGCCGCTGGCGTCTTCTTCGGTGTCCAGGCTGAGGTCGAACTTGGCCACCCGGGCGGGCGCGACCTCCAGCCTGGCCTGCAGTCCCGGCAGGCCGGCAAGTTCGGCACTGCCCCGCTGCTCATGGTTGAACATGACCTGGAACAGCGGATTGCGGCTGAGGCTGCGCTCGACGCCCAGGGCGTCCACCAGCTCTTCGAAGGGCAGGTCCTGGCAATCCTGGGCTTCGACCGCGGCGCGCTTTACCGCGTCCAGCAGCGTGCGGAACGGCTGGCGTCCCTGAACTTCGGTGCGCAGGACCTGGGTGTTGACGAAGAAGCCGATCAGTCCCTGCACTTCCTGGCGCTGCCGGTTGGCCACCGGCACGCCCACCAGCAGTTCGCCCTGGCCGGTATAGCGGTGCAGCAGGGCCTTGAAGGCTGCCAGCAGCAACATGAACAGGCTGGCGCCATTGGCGGCGGCGACGGCCTTCAAACGTGCGGCGAGCGCCGCATCCAGTTCGAAGCCGAGGCTCGCGCCACGGAAGCTCATTTCCGCCGGACGCGCGCGGTCGGCGGGCAGTTCGAGGATCGGCGGCCGCTCCCCCAGCGTCTGGCGCCAGTAGGCCAGCTGACGCTCGCCCTCCCCGGCCTCCAGCCAGTTGCGCTGCCACAGCGCGTAGTCGGCGTATTGCACCGGCAAGGCGGCGAGGTCGGGCGAACGCCCTTCCACCTGGGCGGCGTAGAACTGGGTCAGCTCGCCGAGCAGGATCTGCATCGACCAACCGTCCGAAATGATGTGGTGCAGCGCCAGCAGCAGTGCATGGCGCTGCTCGCCCAGACGCACCAGATTCACGTGCAGCAGCGGGCCCTGGTGCAGGTCGAAGGTATGTTGCGCGGCCGTTTCCAGGGCCCGGCGCAGGCCGGCCTCGGGATCGGCGTCGGCCCGCAGGTCCAGCACGTCCAGCAGCAGCGGCGCCTCCGGCTGGATGACTTGCAGCAGCTCGCCGGCGGACTCGGCGAAGCAGGTGCGGAGTATTTCGTGACGGGCCACCAGGGCGTTCAGCGCGATCTGCAACGCGGCCTGGTCCAGTTCGCCCTCCAGACGCAGCGCACCGGCCTGGTTGTAGGCCGCGGACTGCCGGTCCAGCTGCCAGATGGCCCACAGACGGCGTTGGGCGTAAGACGCGGCGACGCGGTCCTGGCCGTCCGGGCGCGGCGGAATCGGCAGGCTCTCCAGGGTCATCCCCTGGGCCTTGAGCTTCTCCCCCAGTTGGCGGCGGGCCGCGGGATCGAGTTCGGCGAAGCGCCGGGCCAGTGCGAGCAAACGGTCCGCGACAGTCATGGCGCCTCCACTTCGGCAAACAGGTTTTCCAGGGCATCCAGCTGGTCATCGCTGGTCGTCTGCTGCAGCTCGGCGACCTTGGCGGCGAAGCGTTCCAGGGTTTCGCCTTCGAAGAACAGACGCAGCGGCAGTTCGAGGCCCATCTGCTCCTGCAGGCGGGCACGCAGGCGGGTCGCCAGCAGCGAGTGGCCGCCCAACTCGAAGAAGTTGTCCGTCAGGCCCACGCGTTCGACGCCCAGGGCTTCTTCCCAGACGCCGGCGAGGATGCGTTGCAGTTCGGTCTGCGGCGCCTCGTAGGCACGTTCTTGCAGCGCCTCGCTGGCCAGCGTGCGGCGATCCACCTTGCCGTTGGGCATCAGCGGCAGGCGCTCCAGCCGGCGCAGTGCGGAGGGCACCATGTGGGCCGGCAGGCTGCGCGAAAGCTGGGCCTGCAGCTGCGCGGCGAAATCATCGCCCCGTGCGCCATCGGCCACCACGAAGGCCACCAGTTGGGCGCCGCTGGCACCTTCACGTACCACCACAGCGGCTTCGCTCACGCCTTCACAGGCCTGCAGCACGGCTTCGACTTCACCCAGTTCGATACGGAAACCACGAATCTTCACCTGGGCGTCCACCCGGCCGAGGAATTCCAGCAGCCCGTCCGCGCGCCAACGCGCCAGATCGCCACTGCGGTAACCACGGCTGCCATCGGCGAGCGTCACAAAGCGCTCGGCGGTCAGCGCCGGACGACCGATGTAGCCGCGGGTGACGCCGGGGCCGGCCACATAGAGTTCGCCGATCTGCCCAATCGCTACCGGTTCCAGGTCGGAGCCCAGTAGCAGCACGCGCATGCCCGGCGCCGGACGGCCGATGGACACTGCGCCCTGGTCGGCATTCCAGCCACTGCACCAGACGCTGCCTTCGGTGGGGCCGTATTCATTGCTCAGCAGGGTTTCCGGCAGGCGCTCGCGATGCCGGGCGACCAGCGCCGGCGCGCAGGCCTCACCCGCCACCACGACCACGCGGAGACGTTGCTCGCCGAGCAGTTCCAGCACTTCGCCGTGCAGGCCCGGCAGCGCCAGGTAGTGGGAAATGCCCTGTTCGCCCAGTAGTGCGGCGATGGCGCGCGGGTCCTTGGCCACGCTCTCGGTGGGCAGGTGCAGGCAACCGCCCTGGCCGAGGGTCCAGAAGAGTCCGGCGACGGAGCTGTCGAAGGACAGCGACGATAGCAGCAGGAAAGACTCAACCGGCGCCTGGTAATGGACGAAGCGCGCGAGCGTGGAAGCCAGGGCATTGGCGTGGCTGACCGCGACGCCCTTGGGCTTGCCGGTGGAACCGGAGGTGTAGATCACATAGGCGAGGTCGTCGCCTTCCAGCTCCAGCGACGGCGGGGTCGCCTCGCCACTCCATACCGGGGAACCGGCCGCCAGCGAAAGGCAGGGCAGCCCCTCGGGCAGGATCAGGTCCGCGCCGGGCTCCTCAAGCGTCAGCAGGCAATGCGCACCGGCGTCGGCGAGCATGAAGCCCAGGCGCTCGGCCGGGTACTCCGGGTCCAGCGGCACATAGGCGCCGCCGGCCTTGAGGATGCCCAGCATCGCCACCAGGGCCGGCACCGAACGTTGCGCGTAGACGCCGACGATCCGCTCCCGCCCCACGCCGATTTCACGCAGCGCGAGCGCCAGCTGGTTGGCGCGGCGCTCCAGTTCCCCATAGCTCAAGGCTTGGTCGCCCTGGCACACCGCGAGACGCTCCGGGACCTTGGCCACCTGCGCCTCGAACAGACGCTGGAGGAAACGCGGCGACTCCAGCGACATGGCCGGACCTTGCTCGAAGACGGCGATGCGCGAGCGCTCTTCCGCCCCCAGCAGGGAGACGCGGCCCAGACGCTGGTCGAAGTCGGCAAGGGCGTTGCCGGCGAAGACGCGGAACTGCTCCAGCCAGAGCGCGGCGGCGGCTTCATCCAGGCGCTCGACGGCATGGTCCAGGCGCAGGGTTTCGCCTTCCCGCGCCAGGCCCAGCAGCGGCAGGCCGGGAGCGTCCAGCGACAGCTCGACACCATCGACCGGAGCTGCCGGCTCCAGGGCAAAGGCGTATTCGGCAGACAGGCCGTTCGCTTCGCTAATGGCGCTCTCGTCAAGGCACTCCAGCCAGGAGCGTGCTTCGTCCAGATGGGCGCGGAAGCTTTCCAGGGCCTGGCGCAGTGACGCGTCCGGCGCGAGATCCAGGTTCAACGGCAGGCTGCGCTCGAAGCGGCCAAGGATGCCGTGCACCTGTTCGTTGCGACCATCCAGGGCAACCGCCACGGCCACTTGGGACTGATCGCCCAGGCGGCCAAGGAAGGCGCCCCAGAGGAATAGCAGCAGCTCGGCGGCAGGCATGCCCAGGGACTCGGCGCGACCATCCAGGGACTGCAGCAAGGCAGCGGCCGGTACGCGCAGGCTGGCCAGGTTCGCGGAGACCGTCCCTTCGCGCTCGAACGGCAGGCGCGCGCGCTGCGCGGCAGCGTCCTTCACGCCACGCCAGTAGGCGGCGCCACGCACGCCGATATCCTCGGCGGCGAGCTCGCCCTGCCAGGAGGCGTAGTCGATGTATTGCAGGGCCTCGGCATCAGGCGCCGGCAGCCCGTTGGTGTAACCCTGGCGCAGTTCTTCCGCCAGTTGAGCCAGAGCCCGGGCGTCCAGGCTGGCCAGCGGCGCGCCGAGCAGCAGAACGAAACCGGCGTCACCGTCCACTATGGCCACCGCCGCGAACGGGGCATCGGCCAACTTCTCGCGCAGCGCCTGACGCGCACACGCCTCGGCATCCGCGCCCTGCTCCACGCGCAGCTCCACCGTCGCATCGGTGCCCACTACCTGTACAGGACGGCGCAGGCCTTCCAGGCGCAGGTAGCGGGTGCGCAGCACTTCGTGGCGAGCCGGCAGCGCATTGAGCAGCTCCCGCAGGCGTGGCTCATCGAGCGGCCCGGCGAGGCGGATGCGGGCGCAGGCAATCAGGGGGCGCCCGAAAAATTCCTGGCGGGCGAGCACGGCGCCCTGCTGGGAAGAAAGGGGGAAAGCGTCTTGATGGGCGGGCAGTTGCATGGAAAGGAACCTCAATCGAGTGCCAGGTCGGCGCTTTTCTGGGCGATCGCCATCGCGGTGAGAATCTTGCGCGGGCCGGTGAAGGCGTTGCGGGCATGGAGGGAGAGGATGTTGTCGAGCAGGACCACATCGCCCTTCTGCCAGGGAAACTCGACCATCACGCCGCGATAGGCCTCCTGCAGGTGGAGGATGACGTCGTCGGGGATCGGTTCGCCGTCGCCGAAGAAGGTGTTCTGCGGCAGGTCGTCCGGGGCGAACTCGGCGATCAGCGCGGCACGCAGGGTTTCCGGCAGGGTCAGGGCGTTGAAGAAGGTGCCGTGGTTGAACCAGACCTCTTCGCCGCTGCGCGGATGGCGGACGATGGCCGGGCCCACCTGGCGGGTGCGCAGGCGGTTGTCGCTCTTCCATTCCGGGCGGATGCCGATGCGGGCGCAATAGGCCTCCACTTCGGCGCGGTCTTCGCTCTGGAATACGGTCTGCCAGGGCAGGCCCATGCCGTCGCCATAGTTGCGCACGTACATGATCCGGCGCCGGCGGAACTCCTCGCGCACGGCCGGGTCGATGCGCTTCAGCAGCTCGCGCGTGTCGCCCAGCGGGGTCTCGCCACCGGTGACGGACGGCAGGTCGCAATAGAAGTACAGGTGCAGCGGGAAGACCGGCGAATAGGAGTGCTCGTTGTGCGGGAAGATCAGCTCGTTGCTGGGGTAGTCAGTCGAACTGTAGATGTTGAACTGTCGGGTGATCTGGGTCCGCGGCGAAGCGCGGAACAGGTACTCCAGCGCACCGCCGGAGATCGCCTGGACGCAACGGTCGAAGCCGTCGATGCCATCCACTTCGAAACCGCGGAAGAGGATCGCGCCATGCTCCAGCAGACGCACCTCGATCATGTCGCGGTTGTGTCCGACCCACTCGACCAGGTCGATGCCGGCGAATCTCGGGCGGCACAGCAGCGGCAGCCGCTTGCCTTCGAAGAGGGGCGTGAGGGAGACGCGCTCCCCCTGGCTCCCGGTGATGCTCCTGCGTGCCCGGCCCATGGTGGGCAGGGCATTGGCCTTGGCGTCGCTCATGGTGCCCCCTAAACGTTTTCCGGATTGCTGGTCAGGTTTGCCGCGCGCCGACGCATCGGGCGCTGGCTGGCGAGCAGGCTCTGGCGCTGCTGGTTGCTCTCGGCCTGGGCGTCACGGCGCGCCTGCGCCGCCGCCTCGAGCAGGTCGGCCTGGGTGCGGCCGGGTTTCCCAAGCCAGCAGGCGAGCACGGCCTCCATCTGGGCGAAGAGCTGGGCGGCCTCGCCGGGCTCGAACAGCCCCTCAGGCATCTCGAAGCGCGCTTCGAGGCGGCCGGCACTGCTGTAGAAACCGAGGATCAGGTCCAGCTCGGCGGCCTGGTGCGCGGAGGCGAAGGTATCCACCCGCACATCGCGAAGGCGCGGCAGCGGCGGCTCGCCTTCCTGGTAATTGAGCTTGATGCTGAAGAACGGCGAACGACCGGCGCGACGTGGAGGACGCAGTGCCTCCACCACTTGCTCGAACGGCAGGTCCTGGTGGTCGGCGGCGCCCAACACCACGCGGCGGCACTGCTCCAGCAGGGCATCGGCGCTGTCCGCCAGGTCGAGGTCGACCTGCAGCACCAGCTGGTTGATGAAGAAGCCCACCAGCGGTTCCGCCGCCGGGTGGCTGCGGTTGGCGATGTCGCTGCCCAGGCGGATGCGCGACTGGCCGCTCTGCTCCCGCAGGCTCACCGCGAAGGCGCCCAGCAGCAGCATGAAGGGGGTCACGCCGCGTGCAGCGGCATAGGTGCGCAGCGCAGAGGTCTGCACGCCGCCGAAGATGAAGCGCTCGGACAGGGCCAGCGAGCCTTGGCGGCGCGGGCGTTGCGGGTGCAGTTCCAGCCAGGCGTGGTCGCCGGCCAGGGCGCTGCGCCAGTAGTCGAGCTGACGGGCGCGCTCGGGGCCGGCCAGCAGTTCGCGTTGCCAGCGGGCGAAGTCGCTGTAACCGACGACCAGCTCCGGCAGGGCCGGTGCGACGCCGTCGAGGCGGGCTGCGTAGAGCAGCTCCAGCTCATCGACCAGATTGCGCATGGACCAGCCGTCCACGGCGATGTGGTGAGTGGTCAGCAGCAGGACGTGCTCGCGGGCGTCCAGGCGCAGTACACGCACCCGTTGCAGCGGGCCTTCCATCAGATTGAACGGCAGCCGCGCCTCGGCGGCGGCTCGCTCGCGGGCGTCGATCTCGCGCTGCTCCGGCGGCAGGTCGGCGAGGTCTTCGACTATGAAGTCCAGCGGCAGGTCGCTGCGAATCTGCAGGCGTGCGCCCTCCCCCTCCGGGACGAAGGTGGTGCGCAGCACCGGGTGGCGCTCCTGCAGCACGACGAAGCACGAGCGCAGCGCGGCGACATCCAGTGGGCCACGCAGGTGCAGGGCCAGCGGCACGTTGTAGACGGAACTCTGCGGTTCCAGCTGCCAGGCGAACCAGAGGCGCTCCTGGGCGTGGGACAAAAGGGTCTGTGCCGAGGCGCTCGCTTCCAGGGTCGGCAGGCGATCACCGGCGGCGACCTCCCGTACACGGGCGGCGAAGTCCGCCAGGACCGGTGCGTCGAACAGGGTGGCCAGCGGCAGGCTCACGCCGAGCTGCTCGCGCAGCCGTCCGAGCACCTGTACGGCGGCGATGGAATTGCCGCCCAGGGCAAAGAAGCCATCGTCGCGAAACACTGCGTCCTGGTTCAGCACTTCGGTCCAGATCGAGGCGACCAGGCGCTCGCGCTCGTCGCGGGGTGCTTCACCCTGGCGCTCGGACCGCTCGCCGGCGCGGCGCAGGTGGAAGCAGTCCAGCTCACCGCGCTCGAGCATCTGCCGGCAGGCCGAACGCTGCAGCTTGCCACTGGATGTCTTGGGCAGCTCACCCGGCTGCAGCAGGGCGATCCAGGCGACGGCCTGCTGGCAGACGTCCGCCACGGCCCGGTCGATCTCGGCGCACAGTTGCGCGGCGGTGATCTTGCGCTGGGTAGTGCGGCCGATTTCCACCGCTATGCCGATGCCCTCGCCGTCTTCCTGCTCCACCACGAACGCCGTGACCCGGCCCTTGCGCGCGCCTTCCACGGAATACTCCACGGCGCGTTCGAGGTCCTGCGGATAAACGTTCTGCCCGCGCACGATGATCATGTCTTTCAGGCGACCGGTGATGTACAGGCGACCATCACGGAGGAAGCCGAGGTCGCCGGTGCGCAACCAGGTGCGGCCGACGTGCTGGACGAAGGCACGCGCGGTGGCCTCGGGATTGCGCCAGTAGCCACGGGCGACGCTGTCGCCGCTGGTCCAGATCTCGCCGACACGGCTGTCCGGCTGGACCTCGCCACTCTCCGGATCGACCAGGATCAGGTCCATGCCCTCGTGGAGCACGCCGCTGCTCACCAGCAGGCTGCCCTCCCCCGGCTCCGCGCGGTTCTCGCCCAGGGCGTGGCTGTCGAAACTGGCACTGACGAAGGGTTCGACGCTGGTGGTGCCGGCGACGAACAGGGTCGCCTCGGCCAGTCCGTAGCAAGGCAGGAAGGCCACCGGGTTGAAGCCGACGCCGGTGAAGCGCCGAGCGAAGGCCTCCAGGCTGTCCTGACGAATCGGCTCGGAGCCGGAGAACAGCACCTTCAGGCAGCTCAGGTCGAGCCGGTCCCGCGCGGCGTCTCCGATGCGTTCGGCGGCCAGGCGGAAAGCGAAATCCGGTGCGCCAGTGTGGGTGGCGCGATAACGGTCGATGGCCTCCAGCCACCGCGCCGGCCGCTCGACGAAGTGACGCGGCGACATCAGCACCAGGGTGGCGCCGCGATAGATCGACAGCAGCAGGCAGCCGATCAATCCCATGTCGTGATAGAGCGGCAGCCAGCTGACGAAGGTATCGCCCTCGTCCAGGCCGAAGCAGCGCACCATCAGCTCTTCGTTGGCCACCAGGTTGCCGTGGCTGACTTCGACGCCCTTGGGGGTGGCGGTGGAGCCCGAGGTGTACTGCAGGAAGGCGATCTCGTCCGCGGCCGGGCGGCGCTCCTGCCAGTTGCCGGCCTCGTCCAGGCCCAGCTCATCGACGGCCAGGACTGTCGGCAAGGCAACGCCGAAAGCGTCTTGCAGGGACCCGCGCAGGTGCTCTTCAGTGAGCACCAGCTGGGGCTGCGCATCGGCGAGTATCGCCTTGACCCGGCTCAGTTCGTGGTGGCGCAGGGACTCCGGCGGCAACGCCGGCACGGCGATGATCCCGGCGTACAGACAGGCGTAGAAAGACACGACGTAGCCCGGCCCGCTTTGCATCAGCAGCAGCGCCCGTTCCCCCGGAGCGGCATGCCGGGAGAGCTTTGCAGCAAGGCCGCGCGCACGGAGGTCCAGCTCGGCGTAGCTCAGGCTCAGGCGCTGCTCTTCGCCATCGAGGAGGAAATGCACGGCCGGCTTTTCGCCCTGCCGGGCCGCGTGCGCAATGAGCGCATCAACGAGAGACGTATGAGGGGGTGTCATGTCGCACCTTTGCGGAGAGGTTGTGATTCGGGGCGGATCAGGCGAACTGGGCCACTGGGCTCGCCCGCGCCGGCATGGACGCGGACAGGCAAGCCGCCAGGCGCTCCAGCACGGCGCTTTCATGTTCGTGTATGAAGAAATGCCCGCCCGGGAACATGTCGAGGCTGAAACCCGCGGCGGTGTGCACGCTCCAGCCCTGCAGCTGCTCCGGCGTGGCGCGGTCGGTGACGCCGGCGAATACGTGCAGCGGGCAGTCCAGCGGAGCGGTCGGCTGGGAGCGGTAACGTCCGCAGAGGAGGAAGTCGGCCCTCAGGATGGGCAGGGTCAGTTGCATCAGCTCGGCGTGCTGGAGCACGGCGGAGGGCGTGCCTTGCAATGACCTCAGCTCGGCCACCAGTTGCTCGTCATCAAGGGGATCGCGAAAGCGCAGGTAATCGCGCTGCGCGGGCGCCGAGCCACCGGAAACCACCAGCGCGCGCGGTGCCGGCAAGCCCTGGGCGCGCAACGCGCAAGCGAGCTCGAAGGCCAGCAGGGAACCCATGCTGTGGCCGAACAGGGCGTAGGGGCGATGGGTCTCGCCGCGCAGTTCCCGGGCCAGTTGTGCGGCCAGGTCCACCAGATCGGTGGGCAGCGGCTCGCCACTGCGGCTGCCGCGCCCCGGCAGTTCCAGGGGGCGGATGTCCAGCCAGGCCGGGACGCTGCGGCGCCAGCGCGCGTAGCTCATCGCGCTGGCCCCTGCGTACGGCAGGCAGAACAGGCTCAGCCGCGCACTCACTGGCCGGCCTGCCCGTCCATATGCCGGCGCAGGCTCAGGGGGCGCATGTCGGTCCAGGCCGCCTCGATGAACGCCAGGCAATCCTGCTTCGGACCGCTTTTCCCGGCCTCGCGCCAGCCCGCCGGAACCGCCTTGTACTCAGGCCACAGCGAGTACTGCTCCTCCCCGTTGACCAACACCTTGAAAGTCGCGTCTTCGCGGTCGAATGCCATCGTCGAATCCTCCGTTTGTCGATTGGTCGCGGGCCGCCGTGCGGCCGTTCGCGCTGTTCCCTAATCGACGAACGAGAGATCGGGATCTTCAGCGCCTTTCAGGATCGATCCGACAAGCGCATGAACCTTTTCCTACCATTGTTGTAAATCATTCTTAATTAGATTAGATTCTGCGCCCTCGCTGGAAGATTCCAAGAAATAGATCAGGTGCCTCATGCAAAAGCTAGGATTGGCTGGGACCGGCTCCCAATTGCTTGACGTGTTCTTTGACCATCGTCACCGCCTGATTGGGCTCGCCGCGCGGATAACGGGTTGCCGCAGCCAGGCAGAAGACATCGTTCACGACGCCTTCATGAAAGTGGGCGGCGCTACCGAGGGTGAACAGATCAGGTCCCAGGCCTCGTACCTGACTCGCGTGGTGCGAAACCTGTCGATCGACCATTACCGTCGCCGCCAGTTGGAGGAACGGTTGATGTGCAGCGAGGATGAGGAAGGCGAAGCCCTCGCTGATCACTCCGAAACTCCCGAGTCGCTCGTGGCGGACCAGCAGATGCTGGAACGCATTACCAGCGTGCTCGCCGACCTACCCCAGCGCACCCGCTATGCATTCGAGATGTGTCGGATTCACGGCATGAAGCAAAAGGACATAGCCATCACTCTGGGGGTGTCACCGGCTCTGGTGAATTCCATGATCCGCGACGCCATGCTGCGCTGCAGAGAGATACTATAGATCGCTGCTCTGGGCGTCGTCGGGTCGACAAGCCCCATGAACTCAATTGCACTTACACCCAGCCTCGCGCAACGCAGCTGGCGATACCTTCTACTGAGTTTGTACGACAGAGTACTGCCGTAGACAGCCCAGCATACAGGCCAGAGCGAACATCGCCCTGTAGGCCAGTAACCAGCGGAAGCCTTTGCGAGGTCGCCTCCGGCTTTCAGGGAATGCGCACCTGATCCAG
>RCUR01000675.1_pt1 | contig 12218 bp, 8 predicted proteins | sample 2166151 | NCBI WGS metagenome assembly RCUR01 (sample SAMN09932785, study PRJNA488358) | compost metagenome | isolation source: compost soil in an enriched community | place: Germany: Experimental Botanical Garden
GAAGACGATGAAGGGCGCGTTGCCGCCCAGCTCCAGGGACACCTTCTTGATGTCCCGGGCGCACTCGGCCATCAGCTGGCGACCGATCTCGGTGGAGCCGGTGAAGGTCAGCTTGCGCACGATCGGGTTGCCGGTCAGCTCGCTGCCGACTTCGGAGGCCGAGCCGGTGACCACGCTGAACACGCCGGGCGGAATCCCGGCCTTTTCCGCGAGAGCCGCCAAGGCCAGGGCGGAATACGGCGTCTGCGAAGCGGGCTTGAGCACCATGGTGCAGCCGGCGGCCAGGGCCGGACCGGCCTTGCGGGTGATCATCGCCGAGGGGAAGTTCCACGGGGTGATGGCCGCGGTGACGCCGATCGGCTGCTTGAGCACGATGATGCGCTTGTCCGGCTGGTGGCCGGGAATGGTGTCGCCATAGACGCGCTTGGCTTCTTCGGCGAACCACTCGAGGAAGGAGGCGGCGTAGGCGATTTCGCCCTTGGCTTCGCTCAGCGGCTTGCCCTGTTCGATGGTCATCAGGCGGCCGAGGTCGTCCTGGTTTTCCATCATCAGCTCGAACCAGCGGCGCAGCTTGCCCGCCCGTTCCTTGGCGGTCAGCGCGCTCCAGGCCGGCAGGGCGCGCTCGGCGGCTTCGATGGCGCGGCGGGTTTCCGCGCGGCCCATCTTCGGTACCGAACCGATGATCTCGCCGCTGGCCGGGTTGTTCACGGCGATGGTCTGGCCGCTGTCCGCGTCGAGCCATACCCCGTCGATATAGGCTTGCTGGCGAAACAGGTGGGCGTTTTTCAGTTGCATGGCGGGCTCCGGGTGGCTGCGGTTTATTGTTGTAGTGGCTGCGATGGGCAGGCCAGCAGCCTGCCCGGGTTCAGCGGATCCATTGGCTGGTGTCGTCGAGGGCCCTGGCGAAGCGCTGCAGGATCAGGCCGATCTCCGCTTCGCTGACGATCAGCGGCGGGCAGAAGGCCACGGCATCGCCCATGGCGCGGGTGATCATGCCGTGCTCCTGGGCCCGGGCGGCCATGTGCCGGCCGAGAGTGCCGAGGCTCTGGTACGGCGCCTTGCTGGCGCGATCGCCTACCAGTTCGACCGCGGCGATCAGGCCGCAGCCGCGGACCTCGCCGACCAGCGGGTGCTCGGCAAACTGCTGCAGGCCGGCGTGCAGCAACTGGCCCATCTGCGCGGCGTGCTCGACCAGGCACTCCTCCTCGATGATCTTGAGGTTTTCCAGGGCCACGGCGGTGGCCACCGGATGGCCGCTGCCGGTGAAGCCATGGCCGAGGGTGCCGAGGCTCTGGCTCTGGTCGGCGATGCCCTGGAACACCCGGTCGTTGATCAGGATCGCGGCGATCGGCTGGTAGGAGGACGACAGCTGCTTGGACAGCACCATGATGTCCGGCTGGATGCCGAAGGTCTGGCTGCCGAACATCTGCCCGGTGCGGCCGAAACCGCAGATGACTTCGTCGGCGATCACCAGGATGTCGTGGCGGCGGCAGACCCGCTGGATCTTCTCCCAGTAGGTGCGCGGCGGCACTATCACGCCGCCGGCGCCCATCAACGGTTCGCCGATGAAGGCGGCGATGGTCTCCGCGCCTTCGGCGAGGATCTTCTGCTCCAGTTCGGCGGCCAGGCGGTCGGCGAACTGCTCCTCGCTCTCGCCAGGCTGGGCGTGACGATAGTGGTGCGGGCAGCCGACATGCAGGAAGCCCGGCAGCGGCAGGTCGAAGCCGCGCTGATTGCCGGGCAGGCCGGTCAGGCTGGCGCTGGCCACGGTGATGCCGTGGTAGCCGTTGACCCGGCTGATGAACTTCTTCTTGGCCGGTTTGCCGAGGGCGTTGTTCAGGTACCAGACCATCTTGACCACGGTGTCGTTGGCTTCGGAGCCGGAGTTGGTGAAGAACACCTTGCTCATCGGCACCGGCGCCATCTCGATCAGTTTCTCGGCCAGCTCGATGCTCGGCCGGTGCGACTTGTGGCTGAACAGGTGATAGAACGGCAGGGTGCGCAGTTGCTGCTCGGCGGCGGCGATCAGGCGCTGGTTGCTGAAGCCCAGCGCCGCGCTCCACAGGCCGGACATGGCCTCGATATAGCCCTTGCCCTGGTCGTCATACACATAGATGCCTTCGCCGCGCTCGATGATCAGCGGGCCGACCTCCTGGTGCAGGCGGGCATTGGTGTAGGGGTGCAGTTGGTACTGGATGTCTTTTTCCGGCAACGAGGAAACTGGCTGGTTCATGGCACGCTCTCGAGGTGAGTGGCCAGGCGCGGCTGGCCTGGCGATCAAGTGGTTTGGTTGTTCTTGTGAGTGCCCGTGGGCAGGCGCATGAGCCACAGGCTACGTGGCGGCAGGGGCGCCTGGATTGTCGCTGGGTGCATTGCTTTTTCGCTCCTGGCGTACTGCCGACCTAGGCGTGTGCCGCCGGCTCCTGCCGGGTCTTGTTGAAGCCCGGCAGGGCCAGCAGTTGCGCGTCGACCTGCTCGATGATGTAGGCGCCGATCGGCAGCGCCGAGGTCGCCGCCGGCGACGGGGCGTTGCAGACGTTGACGCTGCGCCGGGTGTTGCGGAACAGGAAGTCCTCGATCAGCTTGCCGTCCCTGGACACCGCCTGGGCGCGCACTCCGGCCGGGTAGGGCTGCAGATCCTTGACGGTGAGGCTGGGGCAGTACTTGCGCACTTGCTGCAGATAGCCGCGCTTGAACAGCGAGTTCTTCATCTCGCTCAGGCCGGGGCGCAGGTTGTCGCGCAGCACCTTGCGGATGCCCGGGTCGCCGAGCATGGCCAGGGTGTCGGCCAGGGAGAAATCGCGCTTGCGGTAGCCCTCGCGCTTGAGTGCCAGCACCGCGTTCGGGCCGACGGTGACGCTGCCGTCGATCATGCGGGTCAGGTGCACGCCGAGGAACGGCATGGACGGATCCGGGATCGGGTAGATCAGGTGGTTGACGATCCGGTTGTGCTGTTCCGGCAGGCGATAGTATTCGCCGCGGAAGGGGCAGATGCTGAAACCCGGGTCGAGCCCGAGCAGGCGCACCATGCGGTCGGCCATCAGCCCCGAACAGGTGATCATCAGGCGGCAGCTGAAGTCGCCGGTCGCGGTCTGCACCAGCATTTCCGTGGGGCGCTCCTGCAGGCCGACGACCTCGCAGGCATAGCGGATTTCGCCGCCGCGCTGCTGGAACTCGCGGGCCATGGCGGCGGTGACCTCGGCATAGTCGACGATGCCGCTGGAGGGCACGAATATGCCGCCGATGCCGCTGATGTTCGGTTCACGCTCGCGCAATTCGCCGGCGCTCAGCCAGTGCCGCTCCAGGCCATTGGCCGCGGTGCGTTGCCACAGCGCCTGCATGCGCTGCATTTCCAGTTGGTTGGTCGCCACCAGCAGCTTGCCGCAGTTGTCGTAACGAATCCCCTGCTGGTCGCAGAAGGCCTTGGTCGCACGATTGCCTTCCAGGCAGAACCTGGATTTCAGGCTGCCCGGCGTGTAATACACGCCGGCGTGGATGACGCCGCTGTTGTGGCCGGTCTGGTGCATCGCCGGTTGGGCTTCTTTTTCCAGCAGCAGCATGCGGCTGTCGGGATAGGCCTGGATCAGCTGCATGGCGGTGGACATGCCGATGATGCCGCCGCCGATGATGATGAAGTCGTACATGCCGTTGCCTGCGATCTTGGGGGTGTGCGAGTTCGCCGGCCTTGCGGCCGGCGGGCTCTCGACAGGGGCGCGCGGTGACGGGCGCCGATTCACTGGCGCGGGTTGCGCAGCACCTTGGCGTGGGTGAAGTAGCCGCGCTGGCGCATCAGTTCGCGGCGCAGGCCGGGGTGGGCGGTGAAGCGGTCGCGGCCGTGCAGCCAGAAGTGGTTGTTGATCAGCAGGAAGCTGCCCACCGGCACCGGGACCGATAGCTTGTGCTGGCTGGTTTCCAGCGATTCGCACAGATCGGTCAGCCAGTTGCCTTCCTCGAAGTTGCGTGGCTGCACGAACTGGTCGATGTAGCTGATGATCGGCCGGCCCTGGTTGTCGGTGTCGAACACCGCATGGAATACATCCTTGTCGACCTTCTTGCTCGGCGGCGCGGTCCAGCGCATGTCGCGCCGCGCCAGCGGGTGGCTGTTGAAGGCCTGCAACTGCTCCCAGTCGTCCAGGTGCAGCAGCAGGGAATTGCCGCCCTCCATGTGCTGCTCGTCGACCTTCATCATCAGCACGTAGTCGGTGTCCTGCTCGACGAAGGTGCCGTCGGTGTGCAGCTCCATCACCCGGTGCGGCTGGCGCAGGTAGCTGTCGGAGTTATCGACGTTCTCCACCACGAAGCGCGCGTAGTACTGGCCACTCATGGCGTCGTAGTTGGAGCGGCCGAACAGGTGGGCCACGGCGGTGGCCAGTTTCACCATGTCGTCGGCCTGCTCCACGCGATTCAGGCCTTCGGGGGTGATCAGCAAACCGCCGCTGGCACGATCGACCAGGGTGTTGATCAGCACCGGCTGCAGGGTGCCTTCGCACAGTTCGTCGAGCAGCTTGGCCGCGCGAAAACGCAGGAACGACTTGTACTCCAGGGCCTGCACCGGCCATTCGGCCATGGCCGCGAGAAACGCCTCGACCGTGGTGTGGCTGAAGGTCAGTTGCAGCAGGCGCGGCGAGTACGGGCTCGGGCCTAGGGTGAAGCCCTTGAGCTCCTGCGGCAGCGGGATAACTAGATCTTTGACGGGAACAAAGCGGGTCATGGCGATTCTCCTGGGCGGGGAGTGCAGCGGTACGGACGACTTAATGTCGATTAAGATTGAAAATATCGACATTTTTAAAATGTGTCAATAAAAGTGTGGCGTGCGGATGCAAGCAGCTCTTGTCGATTGATTCGGTATGATGGCGGGGTATGCCAAAGGGGCTGTTTAGATGGAAGCACCAGTTTTTCGGGAAAACTTCGCCGTGCGTGGCTATGACGTGCTCAAGCGGGACATCATTCGCGGGCTGTTCAAGCCCGGCGAAAAGCTGCTGATGAGCGGTTTGAAGGAACGCTACGGGCTGGGCGTCGGGCCGTTGCGCGAGGCCTTGTCACAACTGGTGGCGGAGCGCCTGGTGGTCGCCATCAGCCAGCGCGGCTATCGGGTCGCGGCCATGTCGCTGAGCGAGTTGGCGGACATCTACGACGCCCGCGCCAACCTCGAGGCCATGCTCCTGACCCTGGCGATCGAGCGCGGTGACGACAGCTGGGAAGCGGAAATCCTCGCCCGCGCGCACACCCTGGGCAAGGTCGTCGAAGTGCGCAACGCCGAAGAAATGCTCAGCCTCTGGGACGCCCGGCACAAGGCCTTCCACGAGGCCATAGTGGCGGGCTGCGGCTCGCCGCACCTGTTGCAGGTGCGTGCGTCGCTGTTCGATCAGGCCGAGCGCTATCGCCACCTCTGGTTGCAGCACACGGTGTTTTCCGAACAGGCATTGCAGGCCAAGCGGCATGAGCATGCGGTGCTGGTCGAGGCGATCCTGGCGCGCGATGCCGAACGGGCCAGCCGCATCATGCGCGAGCACCTGCTCGGCCCGGTGCCGATCATCGGCGAACTGATGCAGGCGCAGGGGCTGGCGGGCTAGCAGGCCAGACCTGCGTAGTGCACCGCCTCCTGCGGCCTCGCTACGGTGCTCGATTTTTTCACAACTGCTGATCGCTGCGTTCGCGCCAGCCACCGCCGAGCGCCTTGTACAGGTTCACTTCGCTGGTCAGCTGCGCCAGGCGATCGGTGATCAGTGCCTGTTGCGCGCTGAACAACGAACGCTGGGCATCGAGGAAGGTCAGGTGGCTGTCGATGCCGATACGGTAACGGCGCTCGGCCAGGCGGTAGTAGTCCTGGTTGGCTTCGACCAGGTCACGCTGGGCCTGGAGTTGGCGCTGGTAGGTCTGGCGCGCCGCCAGGCCGTCGGCCACCTCCTGGAAGGCGATCTGGATGCTCTGCTCGTAGCGGGCGACGCCGATGTCCTTCTGGATCTTCGAGTAATCCAGGCTGGCGCGCAGGCTGCCGGCAGTGAAGATCGGCAGGCTGATCTGCGGCTGGAACAGCCAGGTGCCGGAGCCGCCGCCGAATAGGCCGGAGAGATCCGGGCTGAGGCTGCCGGCATTGGCGGTCAGGCTGATGCTCGGGAAGAACGCCGCCCGCGCCGCGCCGATGTTGGCGTTGGCCGCCTTGAGCAGGTGCTCGGCTTCGAGAATGTCCGGGCGCCGTTGCAGCAGGTCCGACGGCAGCCCGGCCGGCACCTGGCTGAGCAGCTCGGCATCGAGCGGTTGGCTGGCGGGCAGATCCGCCGGCAGGCCGCTGCCCAGAAGCAGGGTGAGGCCGTTGCGATCCTGCGCGACCAGGCGCTGGTATTGCGCCAGTTTGACCCGGGCCGCTTCGACCGAGGTGCGCGACTGGCTCAGGTCGAGCGCCGACGCCACACCGATCTCGCTGCTGCGCAGGGTCAGCTGGTAGCTTTGCTCGTAGGCGGCGAGGGTGTCTTCGGTCAGTTGCAGCAGGGCCTGATCGGCCTGCCAGGTCAGGTAGGCAGTGGCGACACTGGCGACCAGGCTGATTTGCGTGGAGCGCCGCGCCTCTTCGCTGGACAGGTAGATTTCCAGCGCCTGCTGGCTGAGGCTGCGCACGCGACCGAACAGGTCCAGCTCATAGGCGCTGACGCCGAGGGTCGCCGAGTACTGGCTGCTGATCCCGGCGCCACCGGTTTGTTCGACGTCCGCCGGCAGGCGTTGCCGGCTGCCGCCGCCATCCGCGCTGAGCGCCGGCAGCAAGTCGGCGCGCTGGATGCGGTACTGCGCGCGGTAGGCCTCGATATTCAAGACGGCGACGCGCAGATCGCGGTTATTCAGCAGCGCGGTCTCGATCAACTGTTGCAAGGCCGGGTCGCGGAAGTAGTCGCGCCAGCCTTGTTCGGCGGCGGCGCTGGCGGCCGCCTCGGCTGGCGCGTAGGCCTGGCCCTGGGGCCATTGGCTGGCCATCGGCGCGGGCGGTTGCTGGTAAGCGGGAATCAGCGAGCAGCCACTGAGCAGCAGGGTGGCGACGGCGATGGACGCCAGGATCTGGTTCATTGGGCCGCCTCCTCGACGAGTGTTTCGCTCTTCTTGCTTTCCTTGCTTTCCTTGCGCTGGAACAGTGAAGAGACGACGACGAAGAACAGGGGAACCCAGAAAATCGCCAGAATGGTGGCGCTGGTCATGCCGCCGAGTACCCCGGTGCCGATGGCATGCTGGCTGCCCGAACCGGCGCCGCTGGAGATGGCCAGCGGCACCACGCCGAGGCCGAACGCCAGCGAGGTCATGATGATCGGGCGCAGGCGCATGCGACAGGCTTCGATCGCCGCGTCGCTCAGGCTGCGCCCTTGCTCATGCAGCTCCTTGGCGAACTCGACGATCAGGATGGCGTTTTTCGCCGCCAGGCCAATGGTCGTCAGCAAGCCGACCTGGAAGTACACGTCGTTGGACAGCCCGCGCATGCTGGTGGCCGCGAGGGCGCCGAGGATGCCCAGCGGCACTACCAGCATCACCGCAATCGGGATCGACCAGCTCTCGTACAGGGCCGCCAGGCAGAGGAACACCATCAGCAGCGAGAGCGCATACAGGGCCGGCGCTTGCGAGCCGGACAGGCGCTCCTCGTAGGACAGCCCGGTCCAGGAGTAACCGATGCCCGCCGGCAGTTTCCGCGCCAGCGCCTCGACTTCGGCCATGGCCTCGCCGGAGCTGTAACCGGGAGCGGGTGCCCCGAGGATTTCCATGGCCGCGACGCCGTTGTAGCGGGTCAGTTTGGGCGCGCCGTAGATCCACTCGCCACTGGCGAAGGCCGAGAAGGGCACCATCTCGCCGCTGTCGTTGCGCACGTACCACTTGTTCAGGTCTTCCGGGCTCATCCGCGAGCTGGACTGGCCCTGGAGGTAGACCTTCTTCACCCGGCCGCGGTCGATGAAGTCGTTGACGTAGCTGCCACCCAGGGCAATCGACAGGGTCTGGTTGATGTTCGCCAGGGTCACCCCGAGGGCGCTGGCGCGTTCGTCGTCGATGCTCAGTTGGTACTGGGGCTCATCGTTCAGCCCGTTCGGTCGCACGCCCGTCAGCACCTTGCTTTGCGCGGCCATGCCGAGGAACTGGTTGCGCGCTTCCATCAGCTTGTCGTGGCCGACCCCGGCGCGGTCCTGGAGGAACACGTCGAAGCCGCTGGCGTTGCCCAGCTCAAGCACCGCCGGTGGCACGAAGGCGAACACCATGGCGTCGCGCAGACTGAAGAAGTGCTGTTGCGCGCGCTGCGCCAGGTTGAACACGCTGTTCTCCGCCGAACGCTGGTCCCAGGGCTTGAGCATGATGAAGGCCATGCCCGAACTCTGGCCGCGACCGGCGAAGTTGAAGCCGGTGACGGTGAATACCGAGCTGACCGTATCCGCTTCCTCGCTGAGCAGGTGACTGCGCATCTCGTCGACCACCACCTGGGTACGTTCCGCGGTGGAGCCAGCCGGCGTCTGCACCTGGGCGAACAGCACGCCCTGATCTTCCTCCGGGAGGAAGGCGGTAGGGATGCGGGTGAACAGCACGAGCATGCCGACGATGATCAGCAGGTAGGCCAGCAGGTACGGCAACTTGTGCCGCAGCATGCTCGCGACGCCACGCTCGTAGCGTTGCACGCCGCGCTCGAAGCTGCGGTTGAACCAGCCGAAGAAGCCGCGCTTGGGCGCATGCTCGCCTTTGCCAAGCGGCTTGAGCAGGGTCGCGCAGAGTGCCGGGGTGAAAATCAGCGCCACCAGCACCGACAGCACCATGGCCGAGACGATGGTGATCGAGAACTGCTGGTAGATCACCCCGGTCGAGCCGCTGAAAAACGCCATCGGCAGCAGTACGGCGGTCAAGACCAGGCCGATGCCGACCAGCGCACCCTGGATCTGGCCCATGGATTTACGCGTGGCCTCTTTCGGCGACAGGCCTTCTTCGGCCATGACCCGTTCGACGTTTTCCACCACGACGATGGCATCGTCCACCAGCAGACCGATGGCCAGCACCATGCCGAACATGGTCAGGGTGTTGATGCTGAAGCCGAAGGCGGCGAGCACGCCGAAGGTGCCGAGCAGCACCACCGGCACCGTCATGGTGGTAATCAGGGTGGCGCGCAAGTTCTGCAGGAACAGGTACATCACCAGAAACACCAGGGCGATGGCTTCGATCAGGGTGTGCACCACGCCGGAAATCGACTCGCTCACCACCGGTGTGGTGTCGTACGGGAACACCACCTCCATGCCCGGCGGGAAGAACGGCTCCAGCTCGGCAATAGTGGCGCGCAGGGCCTTGGCGGTTTCCAGGGCGTTGGCGCCGGTCGCCAGCTTGACGGCCAGGCCAGAGGCCGGCTTGCCGTTGAACTGGGCGCTGATGCCGTAGTTTTCGCCGCCCAGGGCGACCTCGGCCACATCGCCGAGGCGTACCTGCGAGCCATCCGGGTTGACCTTGAGCAGGATGGCGGAGAATTGTTCGGCGCTCTGCAGGCGGGTCTTGCCGATGATGGTGGCGTTCAACTGCTGGCCCTGCACCGCCGGCAAACCGCCGAGCTGGCCCGAAGAGACCTGGACGTTCTGCGCGGCGATGGCGGTTTTCACGTCCACCGGGGTCAGCTGGAAGTTGTTCAGCTTGGCCGGATCGAGCCAGATGCGCATGGCGTACTGGGCGCCGAATACCTGGAAGTCACCGACGCCGGCGGTGCGCGAGATCGGGTCCTGCATGTTGGAGACGATGTAGTTGGCCAGGTCGTCCTTGCTCATGCTGCCGTCCTGGGAGACCAGGCCGATCACCATCAGGAAGTTCTTCACCGCCTTGGTCACACGGATGCCCTGCTGCTGCACTTCCTGCGGCAGCAGCGGGGTGGCCAGGTTGAGCTTGTTCTGCACCTGCACCTGGGCGGTGTCCGGGTTGGTGCCCTGGTTGAAGGTGGCGGTGATGGACATGCTGCCGTCGGAGTTACTTTCCGATGTGACATAGCGCAAGTTGTCGATGCCGTTGAGCTGTTGCTCGATCACCTGTACCACCGTGTCCTGCACCGTCTGTGCGGACGCCCCCGGGTAGTTCACGGCGATGGCGATGGCTGGCGGCGCGATGCTCGGGTATTGGTTGATGGGCAGCTTGAGCAGCGACAGCGCGCCGACCAGCATGATGACCAGGGCAATTACCCAGGCGAAGATCGGCCGATCGATAAAGAATTTCGACATGCGTTACTCCCCCTGGCCGCGAGCTTTGGCGCTGCTAGCTGCAAGGGTCGGTTTGGCCGCCTGGACATTGCTCGCCGCGCTGACTCTGACCTCGTCGCCTGGCTTGACGAACTGCAGGCCCTCGGTGATCAGGCGGTCGCCGCTGTTCAGGCCGTCATTGATCAGCCATTGATTGCCGACGGTGCGGTCGGCCTTGAGCTCGCGCAGCTCGACCTTGTTGTCCTGATCGACCACCAGGGCCGTGGGTTGCCCTTTCAGGTTGCGGGTTACGCCTTGTTGCGGGGCGAGGATGGCCTGGCTGTTGACCCCGGCCTGCAGCTGGGCGTGGACGAACATGCCCGGCAGCAGGTCGTGGTTCGGGTTGGGGAACACCGCACGCAGGGTCACCGAACCGGTGCCTTCATCGACCGAGACCTCGGAAAATTCCAGTTGGCCAAGCTCGGCGTATTCGCTGCCGTCTTCCAGGATCAGCTTGACCCGGGCGGCGTTCTCGCCGGCTTTCTGCAACTGCCCGCTGGCCAGTTCCCGGCGCAGCTTGAGCATCGCCACCGAGGACTGGGTGACGTCGACATAGATCGGATCCAGCTGCTGGATCACCGCCATGGCGCTGCTCTGGCCACTACTGACCAGCGCGCCCTCGGTTATCGCCGAACGGCCGATGCGCCCGGATATCGGCGCCAGCACCTTGGTGTAACGCAGGTCGATCTGCGCGCTTTGCACAACGGCTTCGGCCTGCAAGCGCTTGGCTTGCGCCTCGTCGAACTCCTGACGGCTGACGGCCTGCTCGTCGACCAGCAGCTTGTAGCGATCGGCCAGGGACTTGCTCGACTGCAGCGAGGCTTGCGCGCTTTTCAGGGTCGCCTCATAGGTCGAGGAGTCGATCTGATAAAGCTGCTGGCCGGCTTTGACTTCGCGGCCCTCGGTGAACAGGCGCTTGAGAATGATGCCGTTGACCTGCGGGCGCACTTCGGCAATGCGGTACGCGCTGGTGCGTCCCGGCAGCTCGGAGGTCAGGGTAAAGGCCTGGGGTTGCAGGGTGACCACGCCGACTTGCGGCAGTTGTGCGGCAGGCGGCGCTTCTTCCTGTTGGCAACCGCTGAGCAGGGCGGTTAGAACGGCGGCGCTAACCAGCGCGGGGAAAACTGGATTGAATCGCATGGGAGCCTCGGTCGGGCGTCTGGCAAGGCGCTTGAGCGAAATGCCAGTGACAAAGTCGGATGAGCGGTTGGATAAGTAGACTGCTAACCAATATACTTACGTTCATGAATGTTTGTAAGTAATTTTTTAATTCGCAGAAGCAACAAAATGTGAAAATCAGCCAAAGGCTCAATGAAAGCCTTGCCTGCCAACAGCTTCCTGGGTGAAGCCATCCTGATCGAGGGTTACTGCCATGGTTCGTCGCACCAAAGAGGAGGCTATGCAGACGCGCAGCCAGATACTCGAGGCGGCCGAAAAGGCGTTCTACGAGCGCGGTATCTCGCGCACCACGCTGGCCGAAATTGCCGGCATTGCCGGCGTCACTCGCGGGGCGATCTACTGGCACTTCAAGGACAAGGCCGACCTGATCCAGGCCATGCTGGACAGCTTGCACGAGCCGCTGGACGAATTGGCCAGGGCCGGCGAGAGTCCGGATGAAACCGACCCGCTGGGCTGCATGCGCCAGCTGCTGATCACGCTGTTGCAGCGGGTGGCGCTGGATCCGAAAACCCGCCGGATCACCGAAATCCTCTTTCACCGCTGCGAACTCACCGACGAGATGAGCGACCTGCGCCAGCAGCGTCAAACCGACAACGTGGAATGCAACGGGCGCATCGACCAGTCGCTGCGCAATGCGGTCCAGCGCCAGCAACTCCCCGCCACACTGGACACCGCCCGCGCGGCGATCTGCCTGCACGCCTACATCGACGGCCTGCTCAGCCAGTGGCTGCTGGTGCCGGAAAGCTTCCCGCTGCAGCGCGATGCCGAACTGCTGGTCGATAGCGCCCTGGACATGTTGCGCGAAAGTCAGGCGCTGCG
>RCUR01000676.1_pt1 | contig 12211 bp, 10 predicted proteins | sample 2166151 | NCBI WGS metagenome assembly RCUR01 (sample SAMN09932785, study PRJNA488358) | compost metagenome | isolation source: compost soil in an enriched community | place: Germany: Experimental Botanical Garden
GCGCCGACGTGGTGTTCGGCTCCGCCCAGCGCTTCGGCGTGCCCATGGGCTACGGCGGCCCGCACGCCGCCTTCTTCGCCACCCGCGACGCCTACAAGCGCTCCATGCCGGGTCGCATCATCGGCGTCTCCAAGGATGCCCGTGGCAAATCTGCGCTGCGCATGGCGATGCAGACCCGCGAGCAGCATATCCGCCGCGAGAAGGCGAACTCCAACATCTGTACCGCCCAGGTGCTGCTGGCCAACATGGCGAGCTTCTACGCCGTCTACCACGGCCCGGTGGGGCTGAAAACCATCGCCTCCCGCGTGCACCGCCTGACCAGCATCCTGGCGCTGGGGCTCAAGGCCAAGGGGCTGAGCCTCAAGCACGACAGCTGGTTCGATACCATCACTGTGCTGACCGCCGACAAGGCAGCCCTGATCGCCAAGGCCGAGGTCCTGCACATCAACCTGCGTGCCGATCTGGATGGCGCCGTCGGGGTTTCCCTGTCCGAGACCAGCACCCGCGGCGACGTGGCCGAGCTGTTTGAGCTCTTCCTGGGCCAAGGGCACGGGCTGGATGTCGAGGCACTGGATGCCAAGGCCCAGGCTCATCAGGCCATACCGCAGGATCTGCTGCGCACCGACGCCGTGCTGACCCACGAGGTGTTCAACAAGTACCACTCCGAGACCGAGATGCTGCGCTACATCCACCGTCTCGAAGCGAAAGATCTGGCCCTGAACTACGCCATGATCTCCTTGGGCTCCTGCACCATGAAGCTCAACGCCACCGCCGAGATGATCCCGGTGACCTGGCCCGAGTTTGGCAAGCTGCACCCCTTCGCCCCGCTGGCCCAGACCAAGGGCTACCAGCTGCTGCTGGCAGATCTCGAAGACTGGCTGGTGAAGGTGACAGGTTACGACGCCGTCTGCATGCAGCCGAACTCCGGCGCCCAGGGAGAATACGCGGGCCTGCTGGCCATCAAGAAGTATCACGAGTCCCGCGGCGAAGGGCATCGCGACGTCTGCCTGATCCCGGCATCGGCCCACGGCACCAACCCGGCCTCCGCCCAGATGGCGGGCCTCAAGGTCATCGTCACCGCCTGCGACAAGTTCGGTAACGTGGATCTCGACGATCTGCGCGCCAAGGCCGCCGAGGTGGGGGATCAGCTCTCCTGCCTGATGGTGACCTACCCCTCCACCCACGGGGTGTACGAGGAGACCATCAAGGAGGTGTGCGACATCGTTCACCAATATGGCGGTCAGGTGTACCTCGACGGCGCCAATATGAACGCCCAGGTGGGCCTCACTGCACCGGGCTTTATCGGCGCTGACGTGTCGCACCTCAACCTGCACAAGACCTTCGCCATTCCCCATGGCGGTGGCGGCCCGGGCATGGGCCCCATCGGTGTGAAGCAGCACCTGGCGCCGTTCGTGGCCGGTCATGCGGTGGTCAAGACCGACAAAGAGAGCCGCAACAACGGCGCCGTCTCCGCGGCTCCGTTCGGTTCGGCCAGCATTTTGCCCATCAGCTGGATGTACATCGCCATGCTGGGGGACGAGGGGCTGAAGAAATCCACTCAGGTGGCCATCCTCAACGCCAACTACCTGGCCAAGAAGCTGGGGGAATCCTTCCCCGTGCTCTATACCGGGCGCAACGGCCGGGTGGCTCACGAGTGCATCCTGGACATACGCCCGCTCAAGGAAGCCTCCGGCATCAGCGAGATGGACGTGGCCAAGCGCCTGATGGACTACGGCTTCCACGCGCCGACCATGAGCTTCCCGGTAGCGGGTACCCTGATGGTCGAGCCGACCGAATCCGAATCCAAGCGCGAGCTGGATCGCTTCGTCGAGGCCATGACCCGCATCCGTGCCGAGATCGGCAAGGTGCAGGACGGCCACTGGAGCCTGGCCGACAACCCGTTGGTGCACGCGCCCCACACCCAGGATGATGTGATGGACGAGCAGTGGGCACGCGGTTACAGCCGCGCCGAGGCGGTCTTCCCCTCCGACGCCGTGCGCGCCGCCAAGCTGTGGCCCTCGGTCAACCGCATCGACGACGTCTATGGCGATCGCAACCTGTTCTGTTCCTGCATCCCCACCGAGGATTACGCCAAGTAATCACGGCCATTTAAGTTGGAAACTCAAGGACCCTGCATTGGCAGGGTCTTTTTTATTCTCGTCCATAAAATATGCAATTAAATTACAAAACAGATCAGATTTGATCTTTTTAGAGCGATTCATGGGTGCTCGCGGTCATTAAAATTGGAAACGATAAAACCCTGTATCAGCAGACTTTATCGGGTCTGGGATTGCGATACATCAATCGTCCTTTGGCAGCAACCGAGATAGGCCCACTTGGGCCGGTAGTTCCCCGATGACCTCAATCTCCCAACCCGTCATATTGGCACGACACATGTGATAGTAGTGCGCGATGTTGGCCTGCGCTTGCAAGGCGTGACGGGCTTTATCCAGGGCCTCTGTTGCATCGATGCCAATGCGGCTCAGCAATAGCTCAACGCGGGTTTCCAGTTGCCTGCATTCATGGGGGGAGAGCACCCCAGCCATCACCTTTGACGCCACGTAAAGACGGGCGTCGTCTTGCGAAATTGGCTTCAAGACACCGCGAGCATACTCGTTGGCAAGCGTGACCTCTTGGGCCATGTATTTGTGCATGAGATGACCCTCTTCGAGGCGCATGATCACCTCGTTGACGTTGTAGTGACTGTGCTCCTCCAGATAATCACGCACCAGGAGCTTGTGGGCCAGCGCGAGTACATCAGCCAGCTCGATAGCGTTAGTGAGCCGAAGGCGCAATTCGGTTGCGCTGGCCAATTTGCCCATCGCGGCAGAAAGCAGACGACCACGTTGCGCCTGACCGGGGGATTCATCGCGACCGATAACGCCCGTAGGCAGGAATTGATCGGCTAGGTCGCGGCTGACGGTGACGCGAATGCGGCTATTTTCTACGGTGAGGGTTTGATGCGTCATGTTACTGCTCCTGAGGCTTCTCGATGACCCGCCTGTTGTACGGTGGCCCGTTGAATATTTAGCAAATACGATAGAGCTGAAAACGGATTTATATGGCATTTATTGCCAAATTAGTTCCCCAAAAGGAACCTTGACGGTGTTACTCGTCATTTCTATTATGTTCCATATATGGAACTTAACGGCATAAAAAGGCTCCAGTGTCCCGATAATGGAACATAACATGAACATCTCCAATAGCGATCCTGTCGATGCTATCACCCAAGAGCTGGGGGTGAGATTGCAGCGGGTACGGTTGAATCTCAATATCACTCAGGCAGCACTTGCAACACTGGCAGGTGTGACTCGCAAGAAAGTGATCCACGCCGAGACAGGCAATGCCGATCTAGTCACCGTCGTCAGATTGATGCGAGCAATGAATATTGCCGACCAGCTTGATAGCTTCCTGCCCCCAGTGCCTGTCTCACCACTTCAACTTGCCAAGTTAGCAGGAAAAAAACGGCGGAGAGCGTCCGGTACACCCGACACACAAAGTAAAAAAGTGGTCAGCGAATGGTAATCGAGTTCATCAATATCCATTCATATACAGGATCTTTAGCTCACCGGATTTATCGGGAACTGGCACTCAACTTGCGGATAAAGCCCAGGAAACGGCTGGTACGTGCCAAACCGGCGGCGTTGGCGGTCCAATAGTTGCTGGTCGATGGACTTCATGCATGACCAACTGTCTGATGGCCGCTCGGTTGCATATTCCGGCCGTAAATGAATACCTATTCCGGACTGCTCTGGACACGTACTCTGGAGCCAAATGAACGGTCATGATTCGACCTGTGGGCATGATAACTGCCGTGCTGCGCTTGGCTGCTGGCTTGTTCGGCGAGTCGAAAAGATGCCTCCCCTCAAAGCTCAGCTTCTGCTCGAGTACTCCCTGTCGGCATCCTTTCCGGAAATGGTGTACACAGATTCCGGAATCGCTGTTCAACTTGGCCGGAATACGCATCGGTACGGTTGTTCAATGTGATAGACGACTTCAACCGTGAGGCGTTATGCATCGAAGTGGATTTTTCGCTGCCCGCCTCGCAGGTGAAGCCACCTGCAATAGTCACCTATTTTTGTAATTAAGTTACATGAACGCTATCAGGTCAAACGGAGATTGGTTTCCAACTTCAATGTCTTATTTGCTTGTGGTACAGGTGGAGGTTCGCTTTTGAGTTTCCAACTTAAATGTCACATTGGGTATCGATAACTTATTGAATTTTTTGACCTGCCTGTTTCCAACTTAAATGGTTGTGATCAGGTGGTGATGATCACGGCCATTTAAGTTGGAAATCGTGACATTGACGTTGGAAACTAGAGGACCCTGCATTGGCAGGGTCTTTTTTATTCGTCTTCTGACTGTACTTGGTGTTGGCCCGGTCTCGGCCTTGATCAACAAGGCCGCGGCATGCTCATCGCTCGCAATACAACTCCGCTGAGGACTCTCAATCCACCCAGCCGGACATCCATCGAGGCTGCGCTCTGTGGTTGCACCAGGTCACCGAGTTCTGGCAGCGCCATCCATCCCGTGGTGATTGGAGACTCAATAACCGGCTGCACTACAATGCGAAAGGGGAACAAACATCAGCAGGGCGGTATCCAGGGATGAAAAAAACGATGTTGGCACCGTTGTTGGCGGTGTTGCTGGTAACAGGTTGCCCCGATCGGCAAGCGGAGCCGACAACAGACAAGCAAGAGAAAGCCAGCGTGAAGGCCCCGGCAGGCGATGTTGTCGCTCTGGCTCAGCAGGGTGATGCCAAGGCGCAATTTAACCTGGGCCTGATGTATGCCACCGGCGAAGAGGTGCCGCAGGACTTCAAGCAGGCGCTTGCCTGGTACCGCAAGGCCGCTGAGCAGGGGGATGCCGGGGCGCAATACAACCTGGGCCTGATGTATTACCGCGGCCAAGGGGGGCCACAGGACTACAAGCAGGCCGCGGCCTGGTATCGCAAGGCCGCCGAACAAGGGGATGTCCAGGCGCAATTTAACCTGGGCCTGATGCATGCTACCGGCCAAGGGGTGCCAGAGGATTTCAAGCAGGCGTTCACCTGGAGCAGTAAAGCCGCCGAGCAGGGGGATGCCAAGGCGCAAAGCAGCCTGGGCCTGATGTATGCCACCGGCCAAGGGGTGTCTCAGGACGACAAGCAGGCGTTCGCCTGGTATCGCAAAGCCGCCGAGCAGGGGGAGGCCAATGCGCAATTCAACCTGGGCGTGATGTATGACCACGGCAAAGGGGTGCCACAGGACGACCAGCAGGCGTTCACCTGGTACCGCAAAGCCGCCGAGCAGGGGGATGCCGGGGCACAATACAACCTGGGACTGATGTATTACCGCGGCCAGGGGGTAGCACAGGACTTCAAGCAGGCCGCTGCCTGGTATCGCAAGGCAGCCGAGCAAGGGGATACCCATGCGCAATTTAACCTGGGGGTAATGTATTACAACGGCGAAGGGGTGCCACAGGACTTCAAGCAGGCGCTCGCCTGGATCAGCAAAGCCGCCGAGCAGGGGTATGCCATGGCGCAGAACAACCTGGGGGTGATGAATTACCGCGGCCAAAGGGTGCCACAGGACTTCCTGCAGGCGTTAGCCTGGTATCGCAAAGCCGCCGAGCAGGGATATGCCAAAGCGCAGTTCAATCTGGGCGTGATGTATGAACGCGGTGAAGGGGTGCCACAGGACGACCAGCAGGCGCTCGTCTGGTACCGTAAGGCCGCCGAGCAGGGGGATGCCGATGCGCAAAACAACGTGGGCCTGATGTATTACCACGGCGATGGGGTGCCACAGGACTTCAAGCAGGCGCTCGCCTGGTATCGCAAGGCCGCCGAGCAGGGTGAGGTCAATGCGCAAACCAGTCTGGGGGTGATGTATGAACACGGGCAGGGGGTACCAAAAGATGACCAGCAGGCGGTCGCCTGGTACCGCAAGGCCGCCGAGCAGGGGTATGCCGGGGCGCAAACCAGCCTGGGGGTGATGTATTACCGCGGCGATGGGGTGCCAAAGGACTTCAAGCAGGCCGCGGCCTGGTACCGCAAGGCCGCCGAACAGGGGTATGCCGGGGCGCAAACCAGCCTGGGGATGATGTATGCCAGCGGCCAAGGGGTGCCGAAGGATGTCAAACAGGCATATGCCTGGTTCTCGGTTGCCGCGGCCAACGGCAGTGGCAAGGCGGCTGAGTGGCGCGACGCTGTGGCCAAGGAATTGCCCCCCGCCGCACTGGCAGCGGCGCAGGCACTGGCCGGTCGCTACTTTGAGCAGTATCCATCCAAGCCGTAACGAGCTGGCGCGCAGGCTGGAAGAGGCAACCCTGGGGCTATTCGCGGCGCCCGACTATATCGAGCGCATGGGCATGCCTTCTTCGTTGGCGGAATTAAAAACCCATCGCTGCATTCTGTTTTTGATCCCCAGCACCGGCCGCGCGCTCCCCTGGCAATTGTGCGAGGGGGGCGTGGATGTGGATTGGATGCCGGAGGCCGCGCTGGAGGTCACAGATGATCCCCTCGGTGTCGTGTCGCTGGCAGAGAGCGGGCTGGGTATTTGTCAGGCTTATGATTTCATCGTCGCCGAGCGGATTGCGCGCGGCACTCTGGTGGAAATCATGCCGGAACTGCGCGGGCGCCTGCGCGTTTTTTCGCTGATCTATGCCTCCATAAAACCCTGACCGCGGCGGCCAAGGCCTTTATCGAGGTGATGTTGTCTGACTAAAGGTTTGTGGTACGGTGCCTGATATGGCATTTGATAGGCAATCAGTTTCCCACTTGAACCAGCCGTTTTATCCCCAGTAAAAGCCCCCGCCAGTTGGCGAGGGCTTTGTTTTTATACGAGATGCATCCTGAGGCGATAGAAATCTCAGCCGCGACGCGCCGCCTCTATGGTCGCGATGTCGATCTTTCTCATCTGCATCATCGCCTCGAACGCGCGCCTGGCGGCGGCGGGGTCGGGATCGGTGATCGCCTGCAACAGCGCGACCGGGGTGATCTGCCAGGAGATGCCCCACTTGTCCTGGCACCAGCCGCACTCGCTCTCCTGGCCACCGTGGTCGATGATGGCGTGCCAGTAGCGATCCGTTTCGGCTTGGGTCTGGGTGGCGACCTGAAACGAGAACGCCCAGTTGTGCCTGACCCCGGGTCCGCCATTGAGCCCGAGGCAGGGGATCCCCATCACCCTGAACTCGACCGTCAGCACATCCCCTTGCTTGCCAGACGGAAAGTCGCAAGGCGCATGGTAGACGGCACCGACGGAGGAGTCGGGAAAGGTGCTGGCGTAGAACTGCGCCGCCTCCTCTGCGTCGCCGTCATACCAGAGGCAAATGGTGTTCTTTGCGGGGGTATTCATGTCATTTCTCCATCCTGATAGGCCGTCCTGCGCCGCCACAAGGGAGGCGGGTCCTTTTTCGTCACCATTTATCATTGGCCATCCGTTGGCGCCTGGCCAACTCCAGCTCGCTCGGTGCGCTGCCGGGGAAGGTGCCGGGCTGGATATCGCCGTCCGGTACATAGGTGCTCATCAGCACGCCGGAGTCCGACACCCGGGAGCGCACCAGCCGCAGCGCCGATGGCCTGGCCGCCTCGCCGAACAGGCGCTTGCCCCGGCCAAGCACCACCGGAAAGGTCCAGAGGTGGTACTCGTCTATCAGTGGCATACCCGGCAGTGGCATACCCAGCGACGGGTCCAGGGTCGCGGCCTGGAGCGTCTGGATCAGGTTGCCGCTGCCAATCACCTGCAGATCGGGGCCAGGCTGGCCCTTGAGGGCGATGACGGCCGCGACGACATCGCCCTCAAGCAGGCTCGAGTTGTGCCACTGGAGCCGCGTCAGGGTGCGCGAGGCGACGTGCTTCTTCGCGGCGTTGAGCGTCTTGGCGATGGGGTGATCATGGGGCTGATAAGGCCAGTAGGCCTCGAAGATCTGGTAGGTTCTGCGCCCGAGCAGCAGCTCGCGATCCTTGCCGTCGAAGCCCGCGGCCGAGATGTCCATGCTGTCGTCCGCATAGTTGAACATCCAGCCGCCAAGGGCAAAGCCGCCGGTGGGGTCCTCTTCTGGCCCGCCGGGGGCTTGCATGATGCCGTCGAGGGACACAAAGGCAGAGACGATGACTCTTCTCATGGCAATCCTCCTGTGGTGATGCGAGTCGGGTAAAGGGGTGAGCCAGGCAGGTACGGGGCGGCGTGTTTACTGGGCATTGGCCGCGGAAGCGGCAGCCTGAGTGGCTCGCATGGCCTCATCGAGCTGCAGTTTGAGCTGCTCCGCCTGCGCCTTGGCTTGTTCCGCCTGCTCTGCCTGCAGTTTGCCGTTGATCACGGCGGTGCCAACCACCTCGGCGCCGCATCCGCTCAGCAGGGCCGCGATGAGGGGGAGTAGATAGCGGGATCTCGACATGGGGACTCCTGCGGTGCTGGATAGCCGACCTGATGTGCTCGTGCTGTGTTGAGTGTAGTGGCATAGTGAATCTGGCCACCAGGGGAGGGCGACGCGCGCCCATACCCGAATCATTGCCAGTGGGCGGCGTGGTGCAGGGTTGGCGCAGAGATAACCAGAGAGGAGTGAGCAATGGACAGTACCCAGCGATTCTCGGCCCGGGTCGAGGCCTATGTGAAGTATCGCCCCGGCTACCCGGCGGCCATGCTGGATTTTCTGGCGCAGGAGCTCGGCATGGGGCCCGCGGCTGTGGTCGCAGACATAGGGGCGGGCACCGGCATACTGACGGCGCTGCTGGCGCCCAGGGTGGGTCAGCTGTGGGCGGTGGAGCCCAATGCCGAGATGCGCAGCGCCGCCGAGCGGCTGTTGGCGGGGGCCGGCAACCTCAGCTGGCACAGTGGCAGTGCGGAGGCGACCGGCTTGCCTGCGGGCGCCGTGGATCTCGTCACCGTCGCCCAGGCCTTTCACTGGTTCGACCGCGCCGCCTTCAAGGCCGAATGCCGTCGGCTGCTCAGGCCCGGTGGCCGGGTTGCGCTGATCTGGAACGACAGGCTGACCAATACCCCCTTCCTCGAGGCCTATGAGGCGGGGCTGCGCACCTATTCCGGGGATTATGAGGAGGTGAACCATCGCAATCTCGGCGAGGCCGATTTTCGCGCCTTCTTCGAGGGGGACTATCGGCTCGATCGCTTCGAGAACCGCCAGCTGTTCGACCTCGATGGGGTACTGGGGCGGCTCAACTCCTCCTCCTATGCGCCCGCCATGGGCACGCCGGCCTATGAGGGGCTGACGGCGCTGATCCGCCGCGAGTTTGCCCGCTGCGCCGTCGATGGCCAGATAGCCTTCAACTATTGCACCCTGGTCTACAGCGGCCGGGTCTAGCCCCGGGTGATGGGGACACCAGGGGGAGGGGAGACACGGCGGGCAGGGTGATGTTCATTAAAGCCCCTGCCGATGGTGCTGTCTGCCGACGAAGTGCCCCGTTTGTCCCCTTGTTTCAGGAGCCCTCCTCGCGGAGGGCGAAACCGGCGGGCTTGCCCACTGGTTTTTTTTGCCCAGAAAATATCTCCTATCTCTCTGTTCCACTTAACGAAACCCCATTTTGATGAAAAAGTTGCCTGAATCACAGTTGAATGAGGTCGGGAAAATGATTCACTACCCCTAAAGTGATGGCGGCATACTGTGCGCCCTCCGATGGGGCCATGCCGCATGCAGGTTGCACCACGAGGTGATGAGCAGGACCCCAGATATGTTGATTTTCAAACGCACGAAGAAAAATTTTGCCTTTATCACGGGCTATCTCTGGCTGTTGGCCTTGCCGATGCTGCTCGGGATCGGTGGCATGTTTGCCCTCTCGGTCTACAACCATGGGGTGGTCGTTGAGCAGAAGCTGGTCAGTCTCAACAGCATGGCCGTGGTCGCCGAGGCGAGAATGCTCGATCACATCGAGCAGCTGATGGCCGTCGAGGTTACCGCGGACAAACTGAACCCGGTGATCTCGTCGACCCGGGCCCGGCAGGAATACCGCGAACTCTGGGGTAACAAGGCCGCCCTCGACTCCCTGATCACGCTGATCTTCTATGCCGACTCGACCGGACGTTTCTTCTCCGGCAGTGAGGAGGCGGATCAGGCCTGGGTGAACGCCAGGGTCAATGTGAACTCCCGCGCCTGGTTCAAGGGGGCGCTGGCGGCCCGGACGTTTTACTGGACGCCGGCCTATCAGGACATCTTAACCGGCGACTATATCCTGACCCTCGCCCATCGGCTGACGGATGGCCAGCAGGAGGGGGCCCGTGTCATCGGCACCGATGTGAACGTCGCGGAATGGTCACAGATGCTCAGAGACATGCTGTACGGGGACAACGCCTTGAGCCACATGGTGATCGATCGCCGCACCAACCAGATCCTGGTGAGCTCGCAGTCGGCCTACAACGGCCAGATATTGCAGGCCCCCTGGCTGGCGCGCCTGACCTCGCAATCCGGCTCCTTCTACTCGGAGCAGAGCAACGAGTATGTGGCCTATGGCACCCTACCCAAGCGTGAACATTGGCTGGCCATCACCGTCCAGCCAAGGCGAGACTCGGTGGCCGTGCTGGGGGGCAGCCTCGCCCTGGGGCTGCTGGTCGTCGCTTGTGCGCTCTTCATCACCATGTCGGCCTTCTTCCGCCTGCGGTTGCTGGTGCTCATCGACAGCCTGGTCAACCGGATCCGCCAACTCGGTGCCGGCGCTATGGGGGGTCCCTCATCGAGCGTCCTGCCGGTGTTCCCGGAGATGGCGCTGCTGGATCAGGCGCTGAATCAGGTGTCTGATCACCTGCAAGAGTCGTTTGACATGGCACACAGGGACGCCCTGACCGGCATCTACAATCGACGCTTCCTGGATGGGCGCCTTCGTCAGCTGCATGAGGAGGGGAGCCCCTTCGTGCTGGCCCTGGTCGATCTGGATAACTTCAAACAGATCAACGATGTCTATGGTCATACCGGCGGAGATGCGGCGCTTTGTCGCAGCGTCGAGCTGGGTCAGGAGCTGCTGGGTGAGAGTGCCTCCCTGTGCCGTTACGGTGGCGAGGAGCTGGTCGCCCTCTTCGAGCACGGCACGCTGGCGGAGGCCGAGGCGCTGATGGAGCAGTGGCGTTGCCGCGTCAGCGAGCTGAAGTGGCGGGAGAAGGGGATGCTGGTCACCTTCAGTGCCGGCATCGGCAGCAGCAATGGCCGCACCCCCGAGGAGCTGCTGGCCATGGTCGACAATGCGATGTATCAGGCCAAACGGGCCGGCAAGAACCGCATCTATCGCATCGAGGGAGAGTAAGCGGCATAGCGTTTGCCCGATGAACATGACACGCCTACAGCATGACAAGGCCCTCGCCATGGCGAGGGCCTTGTTGTTTGTATCGCCTCTGCGTTGGGCATCACCGGCCGGATGATGCCTCTCGTCGCAGGACGTGCAGGCGGGATCAGGTCTTGTCGATGCCAAGCAGGGTCATGGCCTTGGCCAGGGTATCGATGGACTCCTGATGCTTGCCCTCCTTGTGCAGGATCTCGCCCTCGGCCCTCAGCTGCTTCACCTCGGCCAGCCGTTCGGCACTGATGGGAGGGCCCGCGGCCAGGGCATCATCAATCCTCTTCATGTCCATGGGACAGTGAAACGCGAAGGCAGTGCCGGCGAAGAGCAGGCCTGCCAACAACAACATGAGCCTCATTTTGACTACCTCCGTGATGGGACCCCATTAAGGATAGTCCGCCTATGCTGGGGTTATCGATGGGGGCGGGGAGGCCAGGGCTAGCAAGCCGTCTGGTCAGGGAGGCACTATCTCTCTCATGCCAGGACTGCAAGGGAGATAAAAAAAGCCGACTCCAGGGAGTCGGCTTTTTTATTGGCGATGCGCCTATCAGGCGGTCACGGCATCGGCCTTGACGGCTTGCGCTTCCGGCGCCGCATTACGGATGAGGTAATCGAACGCCCCCAGCGCGGCGGTGGCACCGGCACCCATGGAGATGATGATCTGCTTGAACGGCACCGTAGTGGCGTCACCGGCGGCGTAGACACCGGGCAGTGAGGTCGCGCCCTTGGTGTCGATCTCGATCTCGCCGAAGCGGGTCAGTGCTACTTCGCTCCCCTTGAGGAACTCGGTGTTCGGCACCAGGCCGATCTGTACGAAGATACCGGCCACCGCCAGATGCTTGATCTCACCCGTGGTGCGGTCTTCGTAATCCATGCCGACCACCTTGCTGCCGTCACCTATCACTTCGGTGGTGCGGGCGCTCATGATGATGTCGATGTTGCCCATGGAGCGAG
>RCUR01000677.1_pt1 | contig 12209 bp, 14 predicted proteins | sample 2166151 | NCBI WGS metagenome assembly RCUR01 (sample SAMN09932785, study PRJNA488358) | compost metagenome | isolation source: compost soil in an enriched community | place: Germany: Experimental Botanical Garden
GCCGGTAAAGATTCGCGCACAGGTTCCCGGGACCAATGCCTTGGGTGCACAACCTGCGAGAACGCGTTGCGACACGGCCAGGGGTTGCCCGTTCCAGCCATCCACATTCAAGGCATAACCGTCCATGGCACTGTTGGGCCACGGCGGAAGGTCCAATGTCGCCAGCAGTTCACTGGCCAGTACCCGTTGCCGTGCAGCGCCGAGCGCAACGTGCTCACTCTCATGCAAGCGTTGAGCGTCAGCCATCGCCAGGAGCCTGGCGATGGCCTCCTCCACCGGCATCAGCGGTGACGGACTCATCCCCGGCCCCCGCAGCGTTCCACGGGTTTGAGGTGCGGCACGAAATTGCACGGCCGGTGGCGGGCGTCCAACTGCTCGGCAAGAATGCCCTCCCATGCGGTTCGACAAGCGCCTGTCGAACCGGGCAGGCAGCACACCAACGTGCCATTGGCCAGCCCGGCCAGGGCCCGGCTCTGTACAGTGGACGTGCCGATATCGAGGATGGAAATCGCCCGGAACAACTCACCAAAGCCTTCAATCTGTTTATCCAACAGACAGGTCACGGCCTCCGGCGTATTGTCGCGCCCGGTGAACCCGGTGCCCCCGGTAATCAGCACGACCTGAATCGCCTCGTTGGCAATCCAACTGGCGACCTGTGCGCGGATTTTGTACAGGTCATCCTTGAGCAGGTTGCGCTCGCTCAACGTGTGACCCGCTTCAAGCAATCGACTGACCAGCAATTGCCCGGAAGTATCCGTGGCATATTCGCGGGTATCACTGACGGTCAACACGGCAATATTCAAGGGTACAAATAACGCGTCCGACTTCACGCTCATGTCTTTCTCCAGCAGGCGACGGTAATAACAATTGACCAAGGCTAAATGGCTGAATCCCGGCGTGTCTAATCACTCTGCCCAACCGGTTTATCGAGTGTATCTATCAACTTTTGACTGCCGCGTTATTATTGAAGCGTTCATCCTGTCCAGGCGTGATCGAGCCTGTCGATCAACCATTCAGAACTTCTGATTGGACTAGAACGCTATTCAGTGAGATCGTTTGCCCCTCTGATTAGCCGTGTTTTTAATCATGACAACTAGCGCTTCTACCGCTGTTTTATCCCTGCCGTGCTCAATCCTTGTACTTGCCGGCGGGCGCGGCCTGCGCATGGGTGGGCAAGATAAAGGGTTGCTGCCGTGGCAAGGCAAGCCGCTCATCGAGCATGTGCACGCTGTCGTTCGCCCCTTCACCGATGACCTGATTATTTCCTGCAACCGCAATCAATCACGCTATCGAGCCTATGCCGACCAATTGGTTGCCGATTCACAGCACGATTTCCCCGGCCCTCTGGCGGGTGTACTGGCTGGGCTGGCGGCTGCGCAGCATCGCTGGTTGCTGGTGCTGGCATGCGACGCACCGAAAATCGACGCGTCGTTGATCAGGGCACTGCTCCAGGCGCGCACGGCAACAGGGTCACCCTTGATGGTACGGCAGGCCGAGCAATGGCAGCCCATGATCAGCCTGATCCCCAAGGGGTTGCTGGCGGGTTTGCAACAAGACTGGGCTGAAGGTGAACGAAGCCTGTTGCGCGCGCTGTTGAAACGCCACCCGAAGGCTTTGCCCTGCGCTGGGGACGACCCGCGCCTGAGCAATTTCAATACCCCGGAACTGCTGTGCGCAACCTTGCCTGCACTATGTGAATGAGTTCACACGGTCTCCTCCCCGGCGGGCTCAGGGATTGTGCAAACAATCCCTGCGTTCTGCCCTTCTGCGTCAATACTTACCTCACTCACTTCCCCCGGCAGGTGCCACCGTGGACATCAAGCAACTCAAGTTCCTGATCGCATTGGAACAGACTCGACACTTCGGGCAGGCCGCTGCACGTTGCCATATCACTCAGCCGACCCTGTCCATGCGCTTGCGCAACCTGGAGGACGAACTGGGCCTGGAGCTGGTGGTACGAGGCCAGCGCTTCGAAGGCTTTACCCAGGCCGGTGAACGCGTGCTGGCCTGGGCCAGGACGCTGCTCGCCGCCCATGACGGGTTGTTTGCCGAAGCCGCCGCCTGCCGCGGCCAACTGGTCGGCAACTTGCGCCTGGGCCTGGTCCCGTTGAGCAGCTTCAACCCCATCAGCTACATCCAGGGGCTGTCCCAGAGCTTCCCGGAGATCAAGTTCAGCCTGTCATCCATGAGCTCCGACCAGATCATCGAAGGCCTTGGCAACAACCAACTGGACCTGGGCGTGTGTTATCTCGACCTGGTGAACCCGAACTATTTCGAGTTTTTCGAACTGGGCGAAACCCGCCTCGGCCTGCTGTACGACACTCGCCACTTTCATTTCGAAGGCACGCAAATGAGCTGGGAGCAAGCGGCCGAACTGCCATTGGGGATGATCAGCACTGGCATGCACTATCGAAAATCCGTCGACCTGAGTTTCCGCAGCCGTGGGCTCAACCCGCAGCCCATACTGGAAAGTGATTCGACCTATCAGTTGTTCCAGGCTATTCACGAGGGTTTTTGCTGTTCGATCATGCCGCTGGACAGTGGCCTGGAAAGCCCTATCGAGCACCTGGCGTTTATGGATCTGCCCGATGCCAGTGTGCTTGCCCCGCTCGGTCTTGTGATGCGCAAGACCGAGCCGCGCTCGGCAATCGCCGAGAAATGCTTTGCGCACGCGAAGGTGCAATACGCTGAAAATCGCTGACACGCGAGATGATCGACAACACCAATCACCGCATCAAAACAAGCGATTGGACGCAATAACAGGTTGGCCGTAGCCTGAACTCAATCCCCGTGAAGAACGATTATTCGATCACTGTCACGGGGCTTAATTAAAACGCAGCCCTTCCTGCTTTTCGCCACGAAGACGTTAATCAAGTTTAAAGAGGCCTTGGCAACGATGAGCATAACCGACAGGCAACTGGTCGACGGCTTCAGTCGAAAAATCGATTATCTCAGGATGTCGGTTACCGATCGCTGTGACTTTCGTTGTGTCTATTGCATGGCCGAAGACATGCAGTTCCTGCCTCGCCAGCGAATTCTGACGCTCGAAGAACTCTATCAAGTAGCCGAACGCTTCGTTGCCATGGGCACGCGCAAGATTCGCCTGACCGGTGGCGAGCCGCTGGTGCGTAGCGGCATCGTCGAGCTTTGCGCGCGCGTCGCCGCCCTGCCGGGGCTGCGAGAACTGTGCATGACCAGCAATGGCTCGCAACTCACGCGCTTGGCCGTGCCGCTGTTCGACGCCGGCTTGTCCCGCCTGAACATCAGCCTGGACAGTCTGGATAGCCAGCGTTTCAAGGCGCTCACCAGGACCGGCGACCTGGAGCAGGTCATTGCCGGCATAGACGCCGCCCGCGCTGCAGGCTTTCGCCGCACCAAACTCAATTGCGTCGTCCTCAAGGGGCGTAACGACGGCGAAATCCTCGATCTGGTCCGTTTTGCGATAGACCGGCAGCTGGACATTTCCTTCATCGAAGAAATGCCGTTGGGGATTATCAGCGAGCACAAGCGCAGCGAATCCTATTGTTCAAGCGATGAGGTGCGCGCACGCATCGCCGAGCGGTTCACCCTGATCGAATCCGCCGAATCCACCCAAGGGCCCTCCCGCTATTGGCGCCTGGCGGAAGCGCCGGACATTCGCATCGGTTTCATCTCTCCCCATAGCCATAATTTCTGCGGCACCTGCAATCGCGTCAGGGTGACGGTCGAAGGGCGTTTGTTGTTGTGCCTGGGCAATGAACATTCCAGCGATTTGAAACAGGTCTTGCGCGCTCACCCAGGCGACACCGAGCGCCTGGATAACGCCATACGCACGGCGATGGGCCATAAACCCTACCGCCACCATTTCGAGATCGACGGCGACGTTCAGATCCTTCGTTTCATGAACATGACTGGCGGCTGACGTTTAGTCGAAATGCCGTCGACGGGATACTCATGATCGTTCACCCAAAACCCAACCTGCTGAATATTCTGATCTCGCTCAAAGGCTCGATCGCCAAGCGCATCGCCTTGCGTAGCGTGATGGTCACCGTGCTGGCGTCGCTGATTGTCCTGCTGGAAAACCTTCACCCCGCCTACTTCTCGCGAGTCAACGCCACCCCCTTTACCTTGCTCGGTATTTCTTTGTCCATTTTCATGAGTTTTCGCAATACCGCCTGCTACGAGCGCTGGTGGGAGGGCCGCAAGGCGTGGGGGCAAGTGATTGTCGAAGTGCGCTCGTTCATTCGTGAAAGCGTTGTGATCCATGACCGCAAGCTCAGGGACAGCCTGCTGCGGGGGCTCTGCGGGTATGCCCACGCGCTTAACGCCAGGCTGCGCAACGAGGACGAAGCGAAAGCGGCCCGGCACTGGGTGGACGATGTATCGCACTTGCCCGCGCACAACATCAGCGACGGCATTCTGCAAGGGACCGGACAAGCATGTTCGCGCCTGGCCGAGCAGCAGGTCATCAGTGAGTGGCGCTATGTCAGCCTGGAACAACGCCTGAAGGGTCTGTCCGAAGCACAGGCCACCTGTGAACGCATCAAAACCACGCCACTGCCCTTTCCGTACACCTTGTTGTTGCATCGCACCATTTATATTTTCTGTATTTTGCTGCCTTTTGCGATGGCAGAGCCCTTGGGCTGGCTCGCCCCCCTCTTCACCGCCATCGTCAGCTACACCTTCTTCGGCCTGGACGCCATCAGTGACGAGTTGGAAGACCCCTTTGGCCGCGACGAGAACGACCTTCCCACCGACGCAATCGTTCGCACCATTGAACGCGAAGTACTGGGTGCACTGGGTCACGCGAAATTACCCCCTCCCCTCCAGGCGGTAGATTTCGTGCTCAGCTGATCGCCTGCAATATTCCAGGAACCCACGAACGTTTTTCCCGTCATGTCTACCTGCCTCGACTCAATGAGGCGCAAACGTCACGCCTGTAATAACAGCTCACTTCCCTCGCGGCAGCCCGGACCAACAGGCAAAACCAAGGAGCAACAGCAATGAAGCGATCCACCCTGGCGCTAGCCTTCGGTGCGTTTGGCGGCCTGGTGCAGCCGTATGCCGGCGCCGTCGGCTTTATCGAGGACAGCACGGCCAGCCTGGGCCTGCGCAATTTCTACATCAACACCGACTACCGCAATGGCCGCGCTGCGCCGGGCAAACAGAACGAATGGGGCCAGGGCTTTTCGCTCAACTATGCATCGGGCTTTACCGATGGGAAGGTCGGGTTCGGTGTCGATGCGCTGGGCCTGCTCGGCGTACGCCTCGATGGCGGGGGAAAAGCTGGCAAGGCGGGTATCGATCGACAGCCCGGCAGCCTTTTCCCGCTGCAAGGGGATGGCAGCGCCGTGGATGAATTCAGCAGCCTGGGCCTGACCGCCAAGGCGAAATGGCGCAGAACCGAATTGCGCTATGGCACCCTGCTGCCCAAGCTGCCGGTGGTGGTGTACAACGACGCCCGACTGGTGCCGATGACCTACCAGGGTGGCCAAGTCACTTCCAGCGATATCAAGGACCTGACCCTCACCGCAGGCCTGCTTGCGCATACCCGCGGACGCAATTCCACCGATTGGCGGGCGCTGAGCATCGCTGGCGCCAACGGCAGCAGCACCACGGCGCGCGACAGCAATCACTTCTACTTCGCCGGGGGCGACTACAAGGCCGGCAAGAACCTGTTGCTTGAGTACTATTACGGCGAACTGACCGACTTCTACCGCCAGCACTTCATTGGCCTGGTGCACAATCTGCCAGCCGGGCCTGGCACCTTCAAGAGTGATCTGCGCGTGTTTCTCAGCGATGCCGCTGGCAAGAACGCCAGCGCCGCCGGGCGCATGGACAACTACCGCAGCAGTGGCTACTACGGGAATAGCATGACCAAGGGCGAAGTGGACAACAGTGTCTACAGCGCCATGTTCACCTACAGTCTCGCTGGTCACAGCCTGGGGGCCGGCTACCAGGTCCTGACCGGTAGCAGCGACTACCCGTACCTCAATCGTGGCGATGGCGAGGGCACCAGCACCTACCTGGTCACCGATGCGCAACTGGTCAAGTTCAACCACGCCGGCGAGCGTACCTGGCTCGGCCGCTACACCTACAACTTTGCGGCGGCCGGCATTACCGGGCTGACCTTCAGCGTGCTCTACCTCAATGCCGACGACATCAAGACGCCAAGCGCCGACCGTGGCGAGTGGGAGCGCGACATCGCCGTCAGCTACGTGGCCCCCACGGGCACCTTCAAGGGCCTGGGGCTGGCCTGGAAAAACGCCACCCTGCGCAGCGGCCTGCCGGCAGCCTCCACGCCCGGGTACGCGACGCAGCGTGACCAGGACGAAAACCGCTTGATCGTCAGTTACGCGCTGGCGTTGTTCTGAACCCACCGTCTGCGCACGAGATACCGCTGCACCCACCGCTTTTGTGAACCCAGGAATTGACCATGAACGAAACCAGCAATACGCCATCTGCCAGCCTCACCCACCTCGACAGCCAAGGCCATGCGCACATGGTCGATGTCGGTGACAAGTCGTTCACCCAGCGTGAGGCCCTGGCCCAGGCGTGGGTCCGCATGCGGCCGCAGACCTTGCAGCTGATTCAGGCCAACGGCCACCCCAAGGGCGATGTGTTCGCCGTAGCTCGCATCGCCGGCATTCTTGCCGCCAAGAAAACCCATGAACTGATACCGCTGTGCCACGCCCTGCAACTCAGCTCGATCCAGCTCGAGCTCATCGCCTGTGCACCCGACAGCGTGAAAATCGTCAGCACCTGTCGCCTCGCCGGCCAGACCGGTGTCGAACTGGAAGCGCTGACCGCCGCCAGTGTAGCGGCACTGACGATCTACGATATGTGCAAGGCGGTGGACCGCGGCATGGTCATCGGCGACATTTGCCTGCTCAGCAAAACCGGCGGCCGCTCGGGACACTTTCAACGGGAGCACGCCCAATGATCCTGATCAGTTACTTCGCCCGCTACCGTGAGCAACTGCGCCTGGGTGGCGAAAAGCTGCCGCTGACACCGGCGCTGAAGACCATCGATGACGTACGCCACCTGCTGATGGCGCGCGGCGAGCTTTGGCGGGACATACTGGGCGAGCGCAACGTGATGTGCGCATTGAACCAGGAGCTGTGCCGCCCGGACCAAGCGATCGAGGACTTCGACGAGATCGCGTTCTTCCCACCGGTCACCGGAGGCTGAGGCATGGCGATTCGCATCCAGCCCGAGGTGTTTCACATCGACGCACTGACCCAGGCCCTGCACGCCAACAACCCCGAGGTGGGTGCAGTGGTCAATTTCGTCGGTTATGTGCGCGATTTCAGCGACACCCTGAACGTCGACAGCCTGTTTCTCGAGCACTACCCCGGCATGACCGAAAAATCCTTGCGCTCCATCGTCGACAAGGCCAACGACCTATGGCCATTACAGGCTGTCGAGATCGTCCACCGTATCGGCATATTGACCGTTGGCGAACCCATCGTATTTGTCGGCGTCGCCAGCCAGCACCGCCAGGCTGCATTCGAGGCCTGTGCGTTCATCATGGATTTCTTGAAAACCCAAGCGCCGTTCTGGAAGCGCGAAGACACCAACGCCGGCCCCCGCTGGGTCGATGCCCGCGACAGCGACCGGCTCGCCGCCAGCCGCTGGGTGTGACGGCAAGTCGCAACGAGCGACGCAACGCTGGCATGCGCCGTATTGGCCAACACGGTTTACAGGCTTCGATAGCGCTGTTCGAAATCGCTGGCCAACTGCTCGAGCGTAACCTTTCCCAACCGCTCTATCAGCAGCGCCTGAGCGGCATCGAAGGCTTCGGTCAGCGCGGCATTCACGGCTTGTTCGACCAGGCATTCGGGGTGGTCGGTCGATAACCCGATGGCAAATATCGAAGACGGGCCCAGGGCCTGGTGAATGTCCAGCAGGGTCATCTGCGCCAAAGGTTTAGCCAGCGTCCAGCCGCCACGATGCCCCTTCTCCGAGCGTACATAACCCTGCTCCTTGAGCAGCGCCATGGTACGTCGCACCACCACTGGGTTGGTACCCAGCATCTGCGCGATGGTATCGGAAGTGGCAGGCTGTTCATGGCGTGCCATGTGAATCAATACGTGCAGCATGCGGGACAAGCGGGTGTCGTTTCTCATGGACGGCGGTTTCATGGGCGGAGGTGCGCTGAGTATCGCTCGAAACAGCATAAGTTACGAGACTATTGACAGTGTCACATCATGTAACTTACGGTGTATCGAGAAATCTTCGAAAGGCTCGAAGACACGAGGAGATTGATCCATGGTGTACGACGTGATCATCGTTGGCGGCAGCTACGCCGGCATTTCCGCAGGTTTGCAATTGGCGCGAGCGCGCCGCAAGGTGTTGGTCATCGATGCTGGCCAGCGTCGCAATCGCTTTGCCCAGAGCTCCCACGGCTTTCTTGGGCAAGACGGTCGCCACCCCGGTGTGATTGCCAATGAGGCGCGGGCGCAGTTACTGGCCTACCCGACCGTGGAATGGGTTTCCCAGCCCGTCGTGGAGGCGAGGAAACAGGGCGATGAACTGGTGGTCGCCACCGCGAACGGGCAGCGCTTCGCGGGGCGGCGGCTAATTCTCGCGACCGGGGTCGTCGATGAGCTGCCAGAAATTCCCGGGCTGTTGCAGCGCTGGGGCGAGCGAGTGTTCCATTGTCCCTATTGCCATGGTTATGAACTGGAAGGCGGGCCGATTGGAGTATTGGCGGCGGCACCGATTGCCATCCACCACGCGCTGATGCTACCCGACTGGGGGCCGACGACCCTCTTCCTCAACGGCATGTTCGAGCCGGACGCAGAACAGTTGGCAAGCCTGGAACGGCGCGGGGTGACGCTGGAGCGCGAACGCGTCCTGTCGATTGGTGGCCAGGCGGATGTGACCTTGGCCAGCGGTCGCGTGATCGAACTGGCGGGGCTGTTCACCCAGCCACGCACACGCATGGCCAGCCCCCTGGCCGCGCAACTGGGGTGCGAGTTCGAGGCTGGGCCCATGGGGGCGTTCATCAAGGTCGATACGCTGCGTGAAACCAGCGTAGGCGGCGTCTTTGCCTGCGGCGACGCGGCAGTGGCTGCCGGCAACGTGGCGATCGCGGTGGGCGACGGTGCGCGCACCGGCGGCGCGGCGCACCATTCGCTGATCTTTCGCTGAGCCGGTGTTGTCTGGCGACGAAGGGGCTGGCGACGCGGGGGTTGCCGTTGCACGGTAAACCCGTCTATCCAGTGGCAGCGGACCTTTTCATGCTGATTGCCTGCGCCAAGTGCCGGGTGACGTGCCGAACTGGCGTTTGAATGCACGGCTGAACGCGGCTTCGGATTCGTAGCCAACGGCAAAGCCGATTTGCGCCACATTGCCGCGCCCTTCGCGCAGGTGCTGGGCCGCCACGTGCATGCGCCAGAGCGTCAGGTATTGCATCGGTGGCTGCCCGACCAATGCGCTGAATCGCTCCGCGAACACCGAGCGCGACATGCCCACTTCAACCGCCAGGGCTTCGGCAGTCCAGCCCTCGGTTGGCCGCGCATGGAGCAGCGCCAATGCGCGTCCGATATGCGGGTCGCGCAAGCCCGCCAGCCATCCGCGTCGCTCAGCGGGGAGGCTGGCCACATACTGACCGACGGCTTCGACGAAGAGCAGTTCGGAGAGCTTGGCGATGACCGTTGCCGATCCGACACGCCCCGCCGCGATCTCACTCACAGCAAAACGGAACGAGCTTTCAATCCAGGCTCCCGAAGCCGTCGCGCGTACGTCCAGTTTCAACAAGGATGGCAGCGACGAAAGCAATGGGCTGAAGGGCGTTTCAGAACCGAGGAACCCGCACAACAGCTGCGTGGCCTCGCCGCCCCCGCCGTACTTGATTCGTGCAATGTCGCCGACTTGCGGCGGCTGGATAACGGCGCTCGCCGACATGGGCGCAATGCTCAGGTCGCTGCCAAAGGTATGAGCGTCATTGCGCGGCAGCAGAACCAGTTCGCCTGCCCGCACCTCGATGGCGGCATCACCGTCGATTCGTATTTGCATGGTGCCGGCGGCAACAAAATGCGACGCAATGATGTGCCGAGGTGCAACCAGGAACGGTTTGCAATCATCCGCCGAGATTCTTCCGTTGATGCACCAGGGCGCAGTGAATTCGGCCTCGAGGAAGACCCCACCAGACAGCCGGATCACCCGCAAGACATCTGAAAGCGCATCCAACATTTGCCAGCCCTCCTTTCCGGAGTCCGGAGCAGGTAATCAGGCGCACCGGTCATTCATCGCCTGAACTGCGAGGCCTAGATTAGCACCAACGCGGACTCAGAGATCGAGACTCTCTGCAGAGGCCCCCATCAACGGTCACCGGCTCCGACATTAGCCGCAATTGCGCTGTTCCAACTCGCCCAGGAAACCAGGAGATCGCCATGAACACTGTCGCTACCCTACCCGCCTCAGATTCGGTCAATGCCGCCCGTTATGCGCAACTGGTCAGATCATCGAAGAAAGCGCAATGGCAGATCGATCGCGATTTGCTACAGGACCGCAGCTTCGACTTCTCGCGTAAATTCTTGCCCGACGGACTCTCGCGGATCGACCGCCTGCCCTTTCTGGCCGAGGATGAGGCCTGCCTGCTCAGTCAGATCGAGGGGCGAACCTATGCGTATATCTTTGGCCTGGTCGAGCGTTTTATCAGTGCCAAGATGCTCGATCAAGGCCGGGCCCATGTATTCGACGATCAGCTCGCACTCGAAGCGCTGGTGCGCTTTTCCAACGACGAAATCAAGCACCAGGAGCTGTTCCGGCGCATGGAGACGATGATCGGCTCGCAATTGCCAGCGGGCTATCGACAGGTTGCCGAGCCAAACGATGTGGCGCGCGCGGTTCTGGCATCCAGTACCTGGTCGGTGTTGGCGCTGACCTGTCATATCGAGCTGTTCGTCCAGGCTCACTACGCGCAAAGCATCGCCCCGCGCGAGGAGTTGTGCCCGCTGTTCAAGGATGTCTTCAAATTTCACTGGAAGGATGAAAGCCGGCACGTCGTACTCGATGAACTGGAGTGGGAGGCCGAGCACACGAAACTTTCGCCAGCCGAACGCGATCAGGCAGTGAACGACCTGATCGCGCTGGTGGCGGCCGTCGATGCAATCCTGCAGGCGCAATCGGCGGCCGATGCCGACTACTTTTGTGCCAATGTTTCACGGCCCTTCAGTGTCGATGAGACAGCGCAAATCAACGCCTGCGTGCTCGGCGCCTACCGCTGGCAATACATTATCTCGGGCATGCGGCAGCCACACTTTGGCCGGCTGCTTTCACGCATGACGACACCCGCCCAGCTGTCCAGGATTCAGACCGCGCTGGCGCCAATCCTGAGCAATTGAGCGACAGCGGCGGCCGACCGCGCGTCGGCCGCCTGGCTGTGGGATGACGTGCTGGAAATGAGTGATCGAGGATGGCAGCCATGACCCTACCGATGTGGATGTTGCTTGGGTTTGCGACCTGGACTTTGCTGCTGTTGATGGCAACCGTCGGGGTGTACCGCTGGGTCAGAATCTTGTTCGCCAATGTTCCGATAGCCTCTTTTCGCAGCGACCAGCTCGAAGGCGAGGATTGGTATCGGCGCGGGACCAGAGCCCACGCGAACTGCGTGGAAAATCTGCCGGTCTTTGCCACCATTGTCTTCGTGATGTCAGCCCTGGGTGTTGACGGCCCTGCAGTGGACTACCTATGCATGATCGTCCTGATCGCGCGCGTGTGCCAGTCGCTGGTTCACGTGTCCCATGTGCAAACCGACGCGTTCGTGGCGGTTCGGTTTACCTTCTTTTGCGTTCAGTTGGTCTGCTTTCTCGCACTCATTGTCATCGCCGCTTGTTACGGCGGATGAAAACACTATTGCACAGCCCTGCCATACTGTTGAGCATGACCCGTGCAACCTTTCGCTTCTATGAGGAGCTCAACGATTTTCTGCCGGCCGAACGGCGGCGGCAGTCTTTCACCTGCGAGTGCGCGCATGGGGCGACGGTCAAGCACATGATCGAGGCGCTCGGCATTCCGCACACGGAGGTCGAGTTGGTGTTGCTCAACGGCGAATCGGTGGGCTTCGAACGGGTGATCTTCGACGGTGACCGGCTGGCGGTGTATCCCAAGTTCGAAGCGTTGGATATCAGCCCGCTGCTCAAGGTTCGTATACAACCTTTACGCCTGCTGCGTTTCGTCGCTGATGCGCACCTTGGCGGGCTGGCCAGCCTGCTGCGCAT
>RCUR01000679.1_pt1 | contig 12202 bp, 12 predicted proteins | sample 2166151 | NCBI WGS metagenome assembly RCUR01 (sample SAMN09932785, study PRJNA488358) | compost metagenome | isolation source: compost soil in an enriched community | place: Germany: Experimental Botanical Garden
GGCGTCGCCTTTCAAGGGCTCGAAGGTGAAACGCAGGTCGCTTTGGCGGGGCATGTGACTAATCCTTACTTTCACTGATAACAGTCGCTACCCTCTGATACAACGCCGGCTCCCAACCCTGCGCCGTGGTCTCGCGCATCAGCCGCGCAACGTTGGCGTACAGGTCATCCGCCAGCCATGACAAACCACGGGATGTCAGCAGGTCGGCGGCGATCACCGTGGCGTAGCTGCGCTGGCGTGGGGCGTCATGGGCGGCGTGCAGTTCCTGCAGGCGCAGCAGCACCCGTTCAACGCCCTCAATGTTGAGTTGGGCGGCCAGTTCGTCGCGCAAGCCGGCGTATTCCTGCACCGGGCTGCCTGTGGTTTGCGCCTGGTCGGCACCGGTGATCCAGGCATGGGTTTGTGCATCCACGAACGGCGTGCCGTCGCTGAAACACAACTCCAGCAACGCCGGCAAACGGCAGACGAAACGCTCGCAGGTCTGACGGATGGCGGCGGCCACTTCCTCCATTGCCAGGCGCGAGGCGACGTGGGCGGCCAGGTAGCTGCCGCGCAGCCAGTACGGTGAGGCGCAGACGCTTTTTTCGATACGCAGCAATAGGTTCGGGTCCAGGGCGTTAAGGTTCAGCGCGTCCTGGTAGCCGTCGACGATATCCTTGGGCACGGCGGTCAATTCTGTGCGACGGTCGCGGGTGATCGACGGCGCGGTGCGCAGATGCGACCACAGGCCGAAGCGTCGCAATTGGTAGCCGGTGGGGTCGTAAGGGTCTTGCTGGTTGATCTGCTCGGCCATGTTCAACACGGCGCGGCGTTGTTCGCGCTCATTGCTCGGTGCTTGCGGTTTGGGACTGTTAAAAAACGCTGAATCCAGAACGCTGCCGGAGGTGGTCGCACGGGTGGGCTCAGTGGCAGCGACCGGCTCGCTGTATTTGTTCAACTGGCGTTGCAACGCATCCAGCGGCGCGGGGTCGAGCCTGGCGCTTTCGGCGCAGCGTTGCAGGTTGGCCAGAGCCAGTTCCGCCGCGGCTTGATAGGCCGGTTCAAAACTGCTGCGCTCCAGGGTCGGCAATACCTGCCCCAGGTCGCTCAACAGACGCTGCACCTGCTTGCGTTTGTTCAGGTAGCCGGTGGGGCCGGGCTTGGGGTAGGCACTGTCCCAATACAGTTCAACCATGCCGGCCAACAAGCCCAGGGCATCGGCCCAACGCGCCCATTGCCGGGTACGCAGCCACACCACTTGCAGATGGGCGACGATGCGCCAGTGCTTGCACTGGGTCACCAGATATTGGCGGGACGCTTCGTCGATATACGGCCAGTCGATATCACTCTCGCGCAAGCCGCCGAGCTTGACCATTTCCTGGTCGATGGCCTGGTAGGTTTCGTCCTCCACATCGAAATGCCCGGTGGGTTGCTCGGGCTCGATGGGTGTCAGCAGCAGCTTGACGGTGTCCGCCGGCACGTCGATTACCAGCGACATACCTGGCGCTCCTGCTTGATCAACTCACCCAGCCCTTCAGCGTCGAATACCAGGCCGTGCAGCCGGGGATAGTCGCTCTCCAGTCGCAGGCGCTGGCCGCCGCCCATGTTGCGCAACAACGAGATGGCCTGCAGGCCGCGGCCGGCGTCGACCACCAGACCGGCATCGTCCAGCACCTGCCACTGATAGGCCTCGGAGACCGGGCGCTCATCCTTGAGCAGCTGGATGCGAATCCTGTTGGGCTTGGCCGGTTCATCCAGCACCAGTTGCAGGCGGGAAATATTCGATTCGCAGCTGATGGCCAGGTAAGGCCGGGGTGGCAACGCGCCCAAGGCCGGGGCGGAGATCACCAGCCGTTGCTGCTGGTCGTTGTCCGGCTCCGGAAACGACGACAACAGAAAACGCTGATCTTCGGGTGGACGCCTGGCTTCATTGCGCTGTACCAGATCGACAATCGGCAGTACCCGGCCAACGGCGCGTGGTGCCGCCGGTGCGTGATGGATGGGCGTACCAGCGGCCAAATCAAAACACTCCAGGCGCTTCAAGGGGGAGACGATGGAAGGGCAATCTTGTGTCGTCGCCTGCGCATCTATTACAGCCACCACCGTTAGACAAAGTCCCCATTTCCACCCTCGCCATCCGTCGCGCATCAACATCTCCTGATATGCCTCGTCGAAATCCAAACCGGACATCTTTCTTAACTTTTCGAACTAACGCTTTTTATCTGCGAGTTCAACGATTAACTTCAAGAGCATCACCCGAGATCACCAGCAAGGCAAGTAAAAGACGAATATCACACCACTAAAACAGAATAGAGAGAGGCATCTATCAGATATTTCTACAGCCAACGTAGGAAAATATGGAAGCAATACTACTTCCCACACCAAAGCCCTACGAATCGTGTCCACACCGTCCTACATGACAAATCTTTCAATAGCCGGTTCTAATACACCGACCTTACGGAAAGGATTATTCCCATGTCTAAAACTCAGGGCTCTGTCGCGCCAAAAGAACGCGTCAACATCAAGTACGTCCCGGCCACCGGCGATCAACAGGCTGAAGTTGAATTACCTCTGAAGTTACTGATCACGGGTGACTTCAAAGGCCACGGCGAACTAACCGCCCTTGAAGATCGGCAATCCGTTCGAATAGACAAAGACACTTTCAATGAAGTACTGACCAAGGCCGAAGTTACTCTGGATATAGCCGTTCCGTCCGTTCTGAACAACGACCATGACACCGAATTGAATGTGCAACTTCAATTCAAAAGCATCAACGACTTCGGCCCCGACGCCGTCGCCCGCCAAGTACCCGAATTGAACAAGTTGCTGGAACTGCGCGAAGCCCTGGTTGCACTCAAAGGCCCCATGGGCAACGTCCCGGCGTTTCGCAAACACCTGCAGAGTCTGCTGACCGATGAAACCGCCCGCCAACGCCTGGCCAGCGAGCTGAATCTGGTGATCGACGCGCCCCACCACTGATTTGAACACCCTTCTCAACGGAGTACTCCCCATGCCTACGGAAAGCGCCGCCGCCCAAGTATTGGTGACTGACGAACCACTGTCGTTGCTCGACCAACTGCTGGCCAACACCACCATTCGCCCCTCCCAGGAAGGCTATGCCGTGGCCCGACAAGGCGTGGCCGCGTTCATCAGCGAGATCCTGCAAAGCGGCGACCATCAGCAGCCGGTCAACAAGCACCGGGTCGACCAGATGATTGCCGAAATCGACCGCGCCCTGAGCAAGCAGATGGACGTGATCCTGCATCAGCCGCAGTTCCAGCAACTGGAGTCAGCCTGGCGTGGGCTGAAGCTGCTGGTGGATCGCACGGATTTTCGCGAGAACATCAAACTGGAAATGCTGCATGTCACCAAAGAAGAGCTGCTGGACGACTTCGACAACGCCGGCGATATCACCCGCAGCGGCCTGTACAAGCACGCCTACACCTGCGGTTACGGACAGTTCGGTGGCGAGCCGATCGCGGCGATGATTGGCAACTACACCTTCGGCCCGTCATCCCCGGACATGAAGCTGCTGAGCTACGTCGCCTCCGTGGGCGCCATGGCCCATGCCCCTTTCGTGATGGCGGCCGGTCCTGAGTTCTTCAACCTCAAGAGCTATCAGGACCTGCCGTCGGTCAAGGAAGTCAGCGACATTTTTGAAGGGCCCGGCCATACCAAATGGCGCAGCCTGCGTGAGATGGAAGACTCCAAATACATCGCCGCGACGCTGCCGCGCTTCCTGCTGCGTTCGCCGTACGATGGTTTGGAGAACCCGATTCGCAGTTTCGGCTATAACGAAACCGTCGACGGTAACCACGACAATTACTTGTGGGGCAACACCGCGTTCCTGATGGCCTCGCGCATCACCGACAGCTTCGCCCGCTACCGCTGGTGCCCGAACATCATCGGCCCGCAATCCGGCGGCGCGGTGGATGATTTGCCGGTGCACCTGTACGAATCCCTCGGCCAATTACAGGCGAAGATTCCCACCGAAGTGCTGATTTCCGATCGCAAGGAATTCGAGCTGGCCGAAGCCGGTTTCATTCCCCTGACCATGCGCAAGGACAGCGACAACGCTGCGTTCTTCTCTGCCAATTCAATACAGAAACCCAAGAACTTCCCCAAGACCCGCGAGGGCCAGGAAGCCCAGACCAACTACAAGCTCGGCACCCAGTTGCCGTACCTGTTTATCGTCAATCGACTGGCCCACTACATCAAGGTGCTGCAACGCGAGCAGATCGGCAGTTGGAAGGAGCGCCAGGACCTGGAACGTGAGTTGAACACCTGGCTCAAACAGTACATCGCCGATCAGGAAAACCCGTCGTCCGATGTGCGCAGCCGTCGCCCCTTGCGCGCCGCGCAAATCGTTGTACAGGACGTGGCGGGCGATCCGGGCTGGTACCAGGTGTCGTTGGCTGTGCGTCCGCACTTCAAGTACATGGGCGCCAACTTCGAGATCTCACTGGTCGGCCGGCTGGACACCCAGTAAGTGGGGGCCGGGAGCCTGTTCGAGCGCCTGGAACCCGACACACCGCGCTACCGCCCAGGCAGCGCGGATGAACAAGCGCGCCAGCGTGTCGAAGCGATCAAACGCCACCTGGAACAGGTGCTCAACTCACGCCAGGGCTGCTCGCAAAGCAGCCCTGAACTGGGCCTGCGCGATTTCAATGGGGTTACCCAGGCCAGCAGTGATCTGGTGGTGGCCATCAGCGCTGATATCCGGCGCTCGGTGGAGGCGTTTGAACCGCGCATCAAGGTCACGGGCGTGCGTTATCAGCCCGACCCGGACCTGCCGCTGGAGCTGAACTTTCGCCTGGATTGCCAGGTGCGGGTCAACCACAAGGAAGAACAGGTGCAGATCGAGGTGGCCATGCACGGCCGCGACGGCTACACCCGCGTGAGATGAGGATGCGATGGACTTGAAACAACGCTTTGCCGAGGAGTTGCGCTACCTGCGCGAACTCGGTCGCGAGTTTGCCGAGGACAATCCACAGTTGGCGCAGTTTCTCGGCGACGAGGCCGGCGACCCGGACGTGGAGCGATTGCTGGAAGGCTTTGCCTTCCTCACGGCCAAGCTCGGCATGAAGATCGACGACGATTTGCCGGAGCTGACCCATCCGCTGCTGCAAATGCTCTGGCCCAACTACCTGCGGCCCTTACCCAGCGCGACCATCATCCGGTTCGAGCCACGGCCCAATGCGATCAGTCAACGCAAGGTGATTCCCAAAGGGACACGGCTGTTTGCCAAACCCGTGGACGGCATCTCCTGCGAGTTTCGCACCTGCACCGACGTCAACCTGTACCCGTTGGCTTTGGCGCAAGTCAGCGATGCCCACAGCCGCGAAACCTCGACGCTGCGCATCGACCTCAACGTGTTGACCCAGCAACCGCTCGACAGCCTTGAATGCGATCAGTTGGATTTTCACCTCGGCGGCGACAATGCCACCGCACTGACCCTGTACCTGTGGCTGGCCCATTACCTCAAAAGCGTCACGCTGTACGTCAACAACACCCCTTATCGTCTGAACCCCAGCGAGTTGGGCTTCCCAGGTTTCACCGCCGAGGAGGCATTACTGCCCTACCCGCGCAACGTGTTCGATGGCTACCGGATCCTGCAGGAATACTTTGTGTTCCCCCAGCGGTTCCACTTTTTCAGTCTGACCCGACTTGCCAAGGTCTGGCCGGCCGTCAGCACTGGACAGATTCGCTTCGAATTTCAGTTTTCCCGGCCGATGCCGGTCAATACGCATTTGCGCACATCAGACCTTCACCTGTTCTGCGCGCCGGCGGTCAATCTGTTCCGCCACGATGCCGAGCCCATCACACTGGATGGACGCAGCCAGGAACGCCGTATCAGCCCCAGTGGCAACCGCCACGATGCCTTTGAGATTTTCAGTGTCGACCGGGTGGCCGGGTGGGATGCCGCCGACAAGGAGCGCAAGGGTGAGCCGTTGCGACGATTTACCCCGTTCGAATCGTTCCAGCATGAAATCGAACATGCCCGGGGCCGTACCGCGCTGTATTTCCGCACCCATATCGAGCAATCCCACGGCCGTGAGGGTTTGCGTCATCGCATCGCTTTCGTGCGCGGCGATGAAAGCCTGTACATCGGCGAACGTGAAGCAGCCTCGATTGAGCTGACCTGCACCAACCGCGACCTGCCGCAGTTGCTGGGGGTGGGTGATGTGTCGCTGTCCACCGAAGCCACACCGTCGTTTGCCACCTATACCAATCTGATTGCGCCAACCCGTTCCTACCGGCCGGTGCTGGATGCCAGCCTGCACTGGACGCTGATTTCCAACCTGTCGCTGAACTACCTGTCGTTACTGTCGGCCGAGCCGCTCAAAGCGGTGATCCGCGCCTATGACTTTGCCGCCCTGCACGACCTGCAACAGGCCCGCGCCACACGCAAGCGCCTCAACGGCATCAAGGATGCCGTGACCACCCCCATCGACTGGCTGATGAAGGGCCAGCCGGTGCGTGGCGTGCAGACCCGTTTGCAACTGGACCAGAACGCTTTTCTCTGCGAGGGCGAGTTGTACCTGTTCGGTAGCGTGCTTTCACACTTCTTCGCCCTCTACGCCAGCATCAATTCCTTCCACCGTCTGGAAGTGATCAATACCACCAACAACGAGTGTTATGAATGGCCACTGTTGACCGGCAGACAACCCGTGATCTAGCCGACCGGCTGCTGGCTGACGCGCGAAACTATTCGTTTCACCGTTTGCTGGAGCATTTGCACGCCTTGCATGGCGATGACCTGGAAGCGCGGCCCCTGAGTGCGGCGGCGCGCCGTCGCGTGCGCCTGCAAAGCCATGCGGGGCTGGGCTTTCCGGCCTCCGACGTGGTGTTGGCTGGCCGCGTAGAAGATGGGGGCGACGAAGTGCGATACCGCTTGCAGACCAGCTTCTTTGGCCTGCACGGTACCGACTCGCCTTTGCCCGGTTATTACCTGGACCGCCTGGCTTACGAACAATCTCAAGAGCGCGGCATTCGTCCGGCGTTCATGGACTTCTTCAACCATCGCTTGCTGACCCTGCTGCACACCAGTTGGCGCAAGTACCGCTACTACATTCGCTTCCAGGCCGAGGCGAACGACCGTTTTTCGCGTTACGTATTCTCCATGGTCGGGCTGAACGACAACGACCTTCGCGGTACGACGCCGCTGCCGTGGGGCCGCCTGCTGAGCTTTGCCGGCTTGATCGCCAACCGCAGCCGCTCCCCCTCGGTGGTGTCCGGCATCGTCGCGCATTGCTTCGACCTGCACGGCGTACATATCCGTGAGTTCGAGGCTCGCTCAGTGAGTTTGCCGCAACGCCAGCGCCTGGCGTTGGGCAAGGGCAACGGCACCCTGGGCAGTAACTTTGTGGTGGGTGATCGCAGCAAGACCCGCGCCAGCAAGTTCACCCTGGTGATTCCTAACTTGACTCAAGCGCGCTTTCGTCAGTTCTTGCCCAGCGGCGATCAGTTCGGGCGATTGCGCCAGTTGATGGATTTTCTGCTGCGCGATGCCACCGCCTACGACCTGGAACTGGGGCTGCGCGAAGAAGACGTACCACCGTTCAACCTGCAACGCGCCAGCGGCACCCACCTGGGCTGGACCAGTTTTATCGAGCATCAACAGCAACGCCATCCCGCCGTGGTGCGGATTCGGGGGCGCGTATGAAGCTGAGTCTGGTAATCAGCAATCCCGCGCAGTTGCTGCACGGCTATCTGCCCGCTCATCAATTTGGCTCACAGGGCGGAAGCATCGGCAGTGCCGCAGTGGACTGGCGCCTGGAAGACCGCCACAACAGCGTGCGGCCCAACCACTGCGACATCCGCGTCATCGAAGGGCGATTCTGTGTGATCGACCGCAGTGGTAGAACCTACGTCAACGGTCACGACCTGCCGCTTGAGCGGCATGTGGCGATAAGCCTCAACGACGGTGATCGGCTGCAGATTGGTGCGTACCAGGTCGCGGTGCAATTGGGCGAGCACGCCCCAGGGCAACGTTCGCTGGATGAACTGCTCGGCGACCACCCTCAAGGCATGCACGTGTGGCACCAGGAAGATGCGCCGAGTAGGCCACCGGCGGATAGGCGACCTGCCACTTGCCCGGAATTCGAGCGCCTTTGCCGGCCCGTGGATTTGGCAGAGCAAGGCGACCCGCTGCGAGCGATGCATGAAGCACCGCCACCAAAACCGCTGGCTGATATTTGCGCGCCTGCACCCAAGCGCACCGTCAGCCTGTTCAGCACCCTGCGCCTGGGCACCTTGTTGCTGGCCTGCCTGGCCCTGGGCGGCTGCACCATGCTCGGCAAGATCGGCCAGGTGATCTGGACCCCATCGATTCCGGTCGGCGGCCCCGACGATCAGCCCAGTCGCTACTCCCTGAGCCTGTACGCCAGCGACCACGTCAACCCGCGCCTGATCAGCACCGGCACGGCACCGGATGAGGACGCGAGCCGCTCGCCCTACACCCTCAACGTGCAGGCCGCCAGCCCGCAGGCCCTGACGGATAAAGTACAAACGCTGCTCAGCCACCTTTACGAAAGCGTGCCGGCCCAGTCGCCACTGAGTTTGGAGCCAGCGCCCGTCGTGCCGATGTCGCCCATCGAAGACGCGCTGCTGGGTGACTACGACGCTCAGGGGGTCAGCCTGACCACCCCGTGGGGCAACCCGGCCATGCAGCACGTCGCCACGCCGATCGCCTTCAAGGTGTTGCAACTGACCGACGACTCGCTGCTGGTCAACGCCAGCCCTCAGGCCCTGGCCGACGACCTGAAAAAGACCCTGGGCAGCACCTACATCCGCGCCGACGACTACCTGCTCAACCCAGGCCAATTCAAGTTCATCGACCTGCGCGCGCTTGATGAAGACACCCGTTTCATCGCGGTGATCGCCCACTACCACAGCAGCGATGTCGGCCAGTGGAAACAGCGTCTGCGCGTCGAGCCCAAGGGCCGGCAATACGCAGTGCTGGTGCAGCTGGACGCTGCCCAGGTCAGCCTCAAGGGAGAAACCCGATGACGCCCTTTTCAGCCGCTTTTGCCCAGAGTAACCACCGATGAGTTCACGCAACCCCGTCATCTGGCATGAAGGTTTGTTCGTCAAGCCCCAGCACTTCCAGCAACAGGCCCGCGCCGCCGAAGCCGCCGTGCATCAGCGCCTGCACAGCCTCAACGACGCGCTCTATGGCTTCAGCGAACTGACGCTGAACAGCGAATACCTGAGCTTCGGCAAGGTGGCCATTACCCTGGCGCGCGGAATCATGCCCGACGGCAGCGTCTTCGATATCCCCCACGACCTGGCGCCGCCCGCCCCGCTGGAAATCGCCGACAGCAGCGCGGTCGGCCAGATCGTCTACCTGGCCCTGCCGCTGCGCTCCAACGGCGCCCTCGAAGTACGCTGGCCCGACCAGTACGGCAACAGCCGCTACATCGCCCGCCGTGAAGAAATCCGCGATACCCACAGCGATGACGGCGATCAGGTCGGCATGGACCTGGCCGTGCCCAACCTGCAACTGATGCTCGAACGCAGCGACCGCAGTGCTTTCACCGGCATCGCCCTGGGCAGAATCAAAGACAAACGCCCTGACGGCAGCCTGGTGATGGACGAGCACTTCTACCCCACCAGCCTGTCTCTGCAAGCAGTGCCGGCGCTGCACCGCTACCTGGGCGAAGTGGCCGGGTTGATGCGCGAACGCGCCAAGAACCTGGCCCAGCGTATCGGTTCCCCGGGGCAGTCGGGGGTGGCTGACGTCACCGACTTCAACCTGCTGCAAACCCTCAACCGCTTGTTCCCGCTGTTCCAGCACCTGGCGCGCCAGCGTCAGGTCCACCCGGAGCGGCTGTACATCGCCCTGGCCCAGGCCTGCGGCGAACTGGTGACCTTTACCGACGAAGACCACCTGCCTCAGGAATACCCGGCCTACCAGCACGACAACCTGCGCGAGTCGTTCCAGATGCTGGAACACACCCTGCGCCGCGCCTTGGGCACGGTGCTGCAACCGCGTGCGGTGTCGCTGCCTATCGTCGACCAACTGTACGGCGTACGCAGCGCCGCATTGAACGACAAGCGCCTGTTGGACAACGCCGAATTCATCCTCGCCGTGCGCGCCGAACTGCCGGCGGAAACCCTGCGTCAACAACTGCCCAAGCAGATCAAGATCACCTCCACCGAAGGCCTGGAGCAACTGGTCAGCCTGCAACTGCCGGGTATTCCCCTGCGGCCGCTGCCGGTGGCGCCGCGACACCTGCCGTTCCATGCCGGCTTCAGCTACTTCGAACTCGACCGCCATCACCCTGCCTGGCAAAGCCTGAGCAGTGGCAGCGGGTTTGGTTTCCATATTGCCGGTGAATTCCCGAAGCTGGAATTGCAGTTCTGGGCGATCAGGAGTGAAAAAGATGATTAAAACGACACCCGATTCATGGCGTCACGAGGAGATCTCCGGCGCCATCGACTTTGACGGTGAAACGATCACTGCCAGCGGCCAAACACACTTGGCCGACCCTGAATTCGACATGCGCGGCCTGGCCTGGAACCCGCTGTGCGATGCCGCCACGCCGCTGATCGGCCTGGTCATTCGTCTACGCCGCCTGGACCAGCACGGTGACGTACCTGCGCTGTACCTGAGCGTCAGCAACCAGATCACCACGATCATGGAAGAAGTCAGCCAGCTCGACTACGACGCCGGCATGCTCAAGGCCTACTCCTACAGCCTGTGTTTGTTGCTCGACGAAGTGGTCATGAGCACCACCTGGGGCAGGCTCTCCAGTTGGAGCGCACGCTCGTTGCTCAGCCAGTTCCACGGAGAAACCCAGGGCGGCGAAAGATTCTTCACCGTGATGAACAACATGATCCCGGAAGCTGCCAGGTATCAGCATGTGCTGGAGTTCATGTACCAGTGCCTGATCTCCGGCCTCAAGGGCAAATACGGTGCCCATACCAAGGGCGATGACGAAATACAGAAGATCATCACCCAACTGCACGGCCTGTTGCGCCCCTTACGCGGCGAGACGCCCAAGCGCCTGACCGATCCGCTGAAAAACGTCGCGCCGCGCAACTACCGGATCCAACGCGCCTGGCCGTTGTGGACGCCGTGGGCCATGGCCGCCGTCGTGCTGACGGTCGCCTACACGATTTACTCGATCCGCCTGAACGCCATCACCCAGCAAGTGCTGGAGTCCCTGGAGCGGGTGCTGCACCTGTAACCGATTTTCAGCGCGCTCATCCCGAGCGCCTGCAAAGCCATGGCCGTGTCGGCCATAACCCGCGGCCCCCAGGGGCCGTTCACTTGATCGCGACAAGGAGCTTGTCATGCCAACACCCGCGTACATCAGCATCTACGGCAAAACCCAGGGTCATATCACCAAGGGCGCATTCACCGCCGACTCAGTGGGCAACGTTTATGTGGAAGGCCACGAAGACGAAATCCTCGCCCAGGAAATCGACCACGCAATCGGTACGCCCACCGACCCACAGAGTGGCCAACCGTCCGGGCAACGGGTGCACAAGCCGCTGACATTCACCAGCGCCTTGAACAAAGCCTCTCCGATGCTCTATCAGGCCCTGGCCACCGGCGAAATGCTGCCCACCGTTGAAGTGAAGTGGTTCCGCACCTCGGGCGACGGCAAGCAGGAGCACTTCTTCACCACCAAGCTGGAAGACGCCACTGTCGTCGACATCCACACCGTCCTGCCCCACGCACAAAACGGTGACAACGAAAACTACACCCAACTGATCAAGACCAGCCTGGCGTATCGCAAGGTCAGCTGGACCCATGTGGTGGCCGGCACCGAAGCCTCGGATGACTGGCGCAAGCCGGCTTAATCGCCAACCGGCACGCTCCGCCGCACAGGCGGCGGAACGTTCACTGACTCGATAATTTCCAGGAGGTTCTATGCCAGCCGTCGTTCTGGTCGGACACGAACACGATTGCCCTTTGTGTGGCCCCACCACCGTTGACAGCGGTACACGCAACATGACCGTCAACGGCCGCGCCGTCGCCCGTGTCGGCGACACCCTTGGATGCGGCGCCGTCATCACCAGCGGCTCGCCCTCGATGGCCATCAATGGACAGCCAGTAGCCCGTGTCGGCGATACCACCGATCACGATGGAAAATTGGAAAACGGTGATAGCAGCTGGTTGATCGACTGACATTCACACTCTCGACAAGGAGGCCCCATGCCCCGCCAAAGCGACCTGCGTTTCACCTTCGAGCCCTTGAAAGGCGACGCC
>RCUR01000680.1_pt1 | contig 12198 bp, 10 predicted proteins | sample 2166151 | NCBI WGS metagenome assembly RCUR01 (sample SAMN09932785, study PRJNA488358) | compost metagenome | isolation source: compost soil in an enriched community | place: Germany: Experimental Botanical Garden
TCAGCGACCCGGCCAGCTGACGGCGCTGGAAAATCAGATTGGCTACACCAGGCGACGGGTGAGGGCTGTCAGGTACCCCAACCATGGTCATGGTTGCGTCGCGTTTGAGCAGACTCATGAATGCGTCGAGATCGTGAGGTGCGGCGACGGTGTTGAGGATGAAGTCAAAGCTTTTGGTATGAGTTGCCATTTCCTCAGAATTGCGTGAAACAACGACCTCATCAGCGCCAAGGTCGCGCGCGTCCTGGATTTTGGAGGGGGAGGTTGTAAATGCCACGACATGGGCGCCCATCGCGCGAGCCAGTTTTATGCCCATGTGGCCGAGACCACCGATACCGACGATGCCGATTTTCTTGCCGGGCCCCGCCTTCCAATGGCGAAGTGGAGACCAGGTTGTGATGCCTGCGCAAAGAAGTGGCGCTACCGCCGCCAAGTCCGATTCAGGGTGCGTAATCTTCAGCACGAAGTGTTCGTCAACGGTGATGCCATCGGCGTAACCGCCGTAAGTATTTTCGCCACTGCCGTCGAGCCAGCCGTTGTATGTCTGCTGCCAACCATGGGGACCTTCGCAATACTGTTCCAGGCCGTCGTCGCAAGATGGGCAATGGCGGCAACTGCCCACCATGCATCCGACGCCCACGATGTCTCCCACTTGGTGTTTCGAGACCAAAGAGCCGATCGCAGACACTCGACCGATGATCTCGTGTCCCGGGACTAGCGGGTAGCGCATTCCAGGCCACTCACCGCGCGCGGCGTGCAGATCGGAATGGCAAACGCCGCAGTAGAGAATCTCGATCGCCACATCCCTTTCGCCGGTTTGGCGTCGAGGGATGTTGGTCGGGGCCAAGGGCGTCGTGGGCGATTGCGCTGCATAAGCTTTGTATTGCATAGCGAATTCCTGATGCGTCAAAAACGGGTCGGCGCCGCGTTGGGCAGCGCCGAACGTGCATTCATGGGACGCGTTGGTACGCCATCCCCGGGAGCAATCAGCGAGAGTAGGTGACTTCCGCGGTCCAGTTTTCTTTTGGCTGGCTGTGCAATGTCCAGAATGCTTCGGCGACGCCAAGGGCTTCCTCGGACTCCGGTTTGACGAATGCGGCGACAGTCACGGTTGCCACATGGACGCCTTGGGTTTTGGCCGGTTCAAACAGGCCGAGCGCCAGCGATCGGATGCCGGCTTTACCCAGGCTCAGAGAAAGAAAGTCAGGATTTGGAGTGATCCCGAAAAAACCACCGGTCAGCAGCAGGGTCCCGGCGTTGCGACTGTACATCGAGCGCAGGGCCGTCTGAGTGGCGACTAGTGCTCCACCAATGTTCACAGCCAGATCGCTGTTGAAGGTGTCGACCGGTTGTTCAGCGACAGTTGCCTGCCGAATGATCGCGGCGTTGTAGTGCAGCACATCCAATGCGCCAAATTGCGCTTCGACCTGGGTCACCAGCGCCGCTACATCCTGTGCATTGCCGGCATCAACTTGGCGGGTGTGGGCCTCATAGCCCTGGGATATCAAGCGTTCGGCGAGTGCGAGCGTCCTATCCATATTTCGAGCACTGAGCACCACGCGATAGCCTTCACGGGCGAAACGTTCGGCTGTCGCAAATCCGATTCCGGGGCCAGTACCGATGCTTAGAAATGTTTTCATGTGAGTCCTTGATAATGGGGTGGAGCCTGTAATCAAGGCTAACAGGTGCACAAATAGAGATAATTTATGAAAATCGCATTTATATAATGCAAAAAATGCAGGAGTCGTTGGCATACCAGTTCACACGAGCTAAGGCTTCCCTGCATATCTGCTCCGTTGGTCGGGCGTGGATGTGATCGTTGAAATAGCTACTAGACGACTGGTCTATTTATTATTAGAGTGGCGGCATTATGAAAAAACGTCATTCCGAAACACGCCAACACATCCTGGATATCGCCAGGACGTTGATGACCCATAAGGGCTATACCGGTGTCGGCCTGGCAGAAGTGGTGGCTACAGCACAAGTGCCGAAAGGCTCGTTCTACCACTACTTCAAATCCAAGGATGAATTCGGCCAAGCGCTGCTTGAACAGTATTTTGCCGACTACCTCGCCGTAGTCGATTCGCTGCTGGCCGGCACCACCCCGGCTGCTGATCGACTGCTTGGTTATTTCCATTACTGGGCGCAAACCCAATGTTCAGATTTACCGACTGACAAATGCCTGGTGGTCAAATTGGGAGCTGAGGTGTGTGACCTTTCCGAAGGTATGCGCCAGGTGCTCGACAAAGGTACGCAAGCGGTTCACGTGCGGCTGGAGCGCTGCATCGAGCAGGGTCACGCTGATGGCTCGATCACATCCGCCATTCCTAACTCGACGCTTGCGCAGTCGCTCTATCAGATTTGGCTCGGTGCCTCTTTGATGATGAAGATTGGCAAACGCAGCAGTGCTTTTGAAAACTCTCTAGCCATGGCAAAGCGACTCTTGTCGTAGTCACTTTATTTATCAGTTTACTAGTCGACTGGTCTATTTATTTGAGGTTCACCATGACAGATAACAGTAACCGTACTGACTTGTTCACTCCCGTCACGATGGGGGCGATGGAACTTGCCAACCGCATCGTAATGGCGCCCGTCACACGCAGCCGCTATGCCGAAGATGGCATTCCCAATGAATTGCACGCCGAGTACTACGCCCAGCGGGCCAGTGCGGGTTTGATCGTGGCTGAAGCAACCAACATTTCCGCTCAGGGACGCGGCTACGCTGCGACACCGGGCATCTGGAGCGATGAACAGGTCGCTGGTTGGAAAAAAGTGACCGACGCAGTGCACGCCGCTGGCGGCAAGATCGTCAGCCAGCTTTGGCATGTGGGCCGGTTTTCCAGCGAGGAGTTGCAGCCCGACGGTGCCGCACCGGTCGCGCCTTCTGCCATCAAGGCCGAAGGCGATACCTACACCGTGAATGGTTTTGTTCCTGTGTCGATGCCTCGGTCTCTCGAAACCGATGAAATCCCGGGAATCATCGAGCAGTACAAGCGTGCCGCCGAAAATGCCAAACGCGCTGGTTTTGATGGCGTAGAGGTTCACTCGGCCAACAGTTATTTGCTGGATCAATTCCTGCGTGATTCGACTAATCACCGCACCGATCAATATGGCGGGTCGATCGAGAACCGCGCGCGCCTCACCCTGGAAGTGACCGAAGAGATCGTCAAAATCTGGGGCAATGAACGCGTGGGCATTCGCTTGTCGCCCGTCACGCCCGATGCCGGCAACACGCCGCCAGACAGCAACGTGATGGCGATGTATGGCTACCTCATTCAGCAATTGAACAAATTCGACCTCGCTTACCTGCACTTCGTCGAGGGTGCTACCGCGACTTCGCGTGAGGTGCCGGCGGGCGTGGATATGGACGCTCTGAGCGCACAGTTCACGGGGCCATTCATTGGCAACAACAACTACGACCTGGAAATGGCGATCGAGCGTCGAGCGCAGGGCACGATTGACGCGGTTGCCTTCGGCCGTCTGTTCATTTCCAACCCTGACCTGGTCGAACGCCTACGTCGTGGCGCCGAGCTCACCATTGCACCGCGTGAGTCGTTCTACGGCGGTGGAGCCAAGGGCTACACCGACTGGCCTGTCGGCAACTACTGATTAATAACCGACACCCGCGATACCCCAACCCACTGCCCGACACGTGCGGGCAGTCACTATCGAGAGGAACTCCCATGAACTATTTGCAAAACAAGGCAGCAATCATCACTGGCGCATCTTCAGGTCTGGGTGCTGCATCGGCTCGCGCCCTGTCCGCGAAAGGCGTTCGAGTTGTCGCAGCTGCGTTGGATCAAGAAGGTCTGGATGCCATTGTGAGCGAGCTGAAAGCGAACGGTGGTGAGGCGGTGGGTCGTGTCAGCGACGTCACCAATCTGGAAGATATGAAGGCGTTGGCTCAGTTCGCTCAAGACTCCTTCGGTTCGGTAGACATTCTGATCAACAATGCCGGCCTGATGCTGTTTTCCACTTGGGTGGACCTGGCCGTCGATGATTGGGAAAAGATGATCAACGTGAACATCAAGGGCTACCTGAATGGCGTCGCGGCTGTGCTGCCGTTCATGCTGAAACAGAAGTCTGGTCAGATCCTGAACATGGATTCCGTAGCGGGCCACCAAGTGGGTCCTTCGGCTGGCGTATACAGCGCGACCAAATTCTTCGTTCAGGCAATGACTGAGTCGATGCGCAAGGAGCTGGGTGTCCACCACGGAATTCGGGTTAACACCGTTAGCCCGGGTGTGACCAATACCGGTTGGGCAGACAAAGTTACCGATCCAGCAGGGCGCAAGGCTGCCCAAGAGCTGAACAAGATTGCCATCGCGCCTGACGATATTGGTAAAGCGGTGGTTTATGCCCTGGACCAGCCTGCAAACGTCACCGTCAACGAGGTGATCATTTCGCCTACCCGCCAGGATTGGTAAGCAGAACCCAGCAACACCTACCAAGCCCGGACACTGTCGCGATGCACGGTGTCCGGGCGCTACAGGATCTTTCCTGTCTCCCCGTAAAAACAATGAGACCTTTCAATGACACACCGTATTTTGATTGTTGGCGGTGGCGCTGGCGGTCTGGAGCTTGCGACGCGCCTGGGTAAGACCCTGGGCAAACGTGGCGCTGCTCACATCACCCTTATCGACGCCAACTTGACCCATATTTGGAAGCCTCTGTTGCATGAAGTGGCCGCCGGTTCATTGAACGCTCACGAAGACGAGCTGAACTACGTGGCCCAGGCCAAGTGGAATCACTTCCAGTTCCAACTTGGCCGCATGAGCGGGCTCGACCGCACCGCGAAGCAAATCCAGCTATCGGCTACCCTCGACGAAGCCGGGCACGAGCTGGTGCCGGAACGTTCCTTGAGCTACGACACTCTGGTCATTGCCGTGGGCAGCAACACCAACGACTTCGGCACCGTGGGTGCTGCGCAGCACTGCCTGTTCCTTGACTCGCGTGAACAGGCCGAGCGCTTCCATCAGCAGTTGCTCAACCATTATCTGCGCGCCCACGCGGGGAGTGAAAACGAGAAAATCAGCGTGGCGATTGTCGGTGCGGGTGCAACCGGTGTGGAATTGGCTGCCGAACTGCACAACGCTGCTCACGAGCTGGCCGCTTATGGTTTGGATCGTATTAAGCCGCAGGACATGCACATCACCTTGATCGAAGCCGGATCGCGAGTGCTCCCGGCGCTGCCGAATCGCATCAGCACGCCAGTGCACCAAACCCTTGAAAAACTCGGCGTGAGGGTGATGACCAACGCTACAGTCAGTGAAGTCACCGCCGAGCATCTCAAGACCCGTAACGGCGATGTGATTGAGGCCAGCCTGAAGGTTTGGGCTGCCGGCATTCGTGCGCCGTCCTTCCTCAAGAATATCGACGGCCTGGAAACCAATCGCATCAACCAACTGCTCGTACGCCCGACATTACAGACCACGCTGGACGACAATATCTTCGCTTTCGGTGACTGTGCTGCGTGCCCGCAGCCTGGCAGCGAGCAAAACGTACCACCCCGGGCTCAAGCCGCTCATCAACAGGCGTCGATGCTCACCAAGAGTCTGAAAGCTCGGCTACAAGGCAAGTCAATGCCGACCTACGAGTACAAGGACTACGGTTCACTGGTTTCGCTATCTCGCTTCTCGGCGGTGGGTAACCTGATGGGTAATTTGACCGGCAGCGTAATGCTCGAAGGTTGGTTGGCGCGGGTGTTTTATGCGTCGTTGTACCGCATGCACCAGGTCGCTCTGTATGGCCTGTTCCCGACCCTGCTGCTGATGTTGGGCAATCGGATTGGTCGAGGGACTGAGCCGCGGTTGAAGCTGCACTAGGCTGTAACGATGTTTAAGCGCAGCGCCACTCGGGCGTTGCGCTCATTCACCCTATTAGTGCCGTGATCCGATAGGGGCGGGCGCTTGCTCGGGAATTTACTTCCCGTCGATATTCACCGCTTCACCGATTGCGTAAAAGTGCCCTCCTGCAATGTAGTGCAGGCTACGAAAATCCGGGTTGGCGGTTTCATAGTGCCAGTGCCCGTCCTTGAAGACACGTGTGTCTGCCCAAGCGCCAACGACCTCGCCGATAAACAAATCATAAGTCGTCTGGTTGTGTGGCTCGGGTAACAGCTTGCATGCAAGCCAAGCGGAGCAGCCTGCAACGAATGGCACGTCAAAACCATTGATTTCGAATATCTCAGCACCGCAATGAGCAAGCTTGTCGGGATCATTGAACAGGCTTGAGCTGCCGACGTCGCTCGTCAATTTGAGCTGTGCCACGGTCGGGACCTGAACAACGAAAACGCCACTGCGCTCTACCAGCTCACGGGTTTTGGTCATCTTGTCCAAAACCACGGTCACTTTTGGCGGTGAAAAGTCGAGTGCGCAGGCCCACGCGGCGGCCATGACGTTCTTCACGCCCTCATTTTGAGCGGATACAAGTATGGTCGGGCCGTGATTGATGAGCCTGTATGCCTTTTCCAGAGGCACGGCGGCAATGTGTTCGTCCATTTCAATTCCTAAATCAATGCCCCGATTCCATCGCTGGACCGGGGCAGGGTGAGTTCATGCGAAGGTCGATTCTGCGCAACCTGGAATAAATACGTTTCTCATAACGCCCCTCCTGATGGGCTGCGTGTCATAACTTTCAGGGATCGGTAGGCCCATAGACGGCACTACGAACCGCCAGTGGAAACTCTCCGGACATGTCCTCGAAAGCTGTGTTGGTCAGGGCGACTACGGTCAGCTTGCTCAGGGGGGGCTCCACCAGTCGTGAAGCGGATGCGCAAGGCCGAACCATATGTGAGGTGAGAGATACCTATAAAATCAAGTTTTATAGTGATCACTACATATTCTGTCAAGAATTTTGATTGTGTCGAGACCACTCAAGAGATGGTGGGTGTTGGCTTACGCGGCGCTATGATCCCTTCAAGCTGGGTGTAGCCCTTTGAACATACACAGCCAGGCGTATCGGATGGGGCAGATTCTCTCGGGCAACGCACCTCTATCTATCGGTGGCGCCAACAAGATGATGCTCAACAGTCTTTGTGCTAATGCTGCCCCACTAACTTCTGATGAAGTGGCAGGCAAATAGCGAGGATTACGCCGAAGGGCGTAAGGCGTTTGCTGAGAGACGCAAGCCCATCTTCACAGGGCATTGAATGCCAGAGTCTTCCTTATCTGTAGGGAGTCGTGGATATCTGCCGGCGGTCAAGCTCTCGATACCGTTGAAACAATCCTTGCCTATCAAAACGCAAGGAGATGCCGCGGTCCGCGACCTCGCTGTTAAATTCGATAAAATGGAACGTGACAGATATCGGGTTGCCTGACGAAAGATAGTCGGTAGTGAGCGATTTCATCAGGCAATGATTTATAAATTATATTTGTGTTAAGTATGAATTATTATTGTTTTTTTTATTTGTTAGTGCCCGCTAAGGTTCCACCCTCGCGTAAACAAGCTGCTACCACTGCCAGCGCCACCTTTCTCTACGCAATGCTCTTATAAAAACGACTTGATAAAATTCTGGAGTGTAGATGAACGTCAAACAGAAATTGACCTGGGCGTTTGTTGTCATCGCGTGCCTTCCCATTTGCGTAGTCGCGACGCTCGTTGTCATGAATCTGCGTACTGAAGCGATCGACAGTTTTATAGACGGCAGTAACCGTGAAATCCGTCAGGTCGACAATGCCATGCAGTTGTACTTTGAAGGTATCGGCCAGAACGTCGAGTATCTCGCCTCCCAACCGCTACTGAAAGACACTGACGGCAGCCTTAAAAACTATACCGGCGCGAACGCCGCTGATATCCCGCAAGGCGCGCTGGATAAGCAAGTCTTTGCTTTCTATGCGCACTTGGCCAGTAGCCACCCGGCGTACTCCAATATTATTTTCGGCGACAGCGCCGGAGGCTTTGTTTCCTGGCCGGATAATCCGAAGCGTGCCAGTTACGATCCGCGCGAGCGCCCTTGGTATAAGTCCGCCCAGAGTAATCCAGGCAAGACCGTGCGCACCGACGCGTACTACTTCGCCCCGAAAGACGCCGTCTATGTCAGTGTCGTACGCAGTATTGATACTCGACTGGGCAGCAACAGCGGCGTAATCAGTATTGACGTGTCACTCCAGCAGCTCACTGAAATTATCAAGCAAATCAAACTCGGCGAAAGTGGCTATCTGATGCTCGTCGAGCGCGACGGCAAGGTATTGGTCGACCCTCAACAGCCGGGGCACAACTTCAAAGACCTGGCGGAAATCGGCAAAGGCTACGAACAGTTGGCCAAGGCAGGCAAAGGCGTGGTTGAAGTTGAACTGAATGGCGAGCGTTACATGGCCAACGTTTGGCCGTCCGAGCGATTGGGCTGGAGTTTCGTTGGCCTGATCAAGCACAAAGAGGTCATGAGTTCCGCCACCCAACTCGCTTGGTTGATTGCCCTGATTGCCGGGGTGCTGGCGCTCGTTTTTGCGTTGGTCGGGGCTAGCTTTGCTGGCCTGATTGTGCGACCGATTCGCAGCGTAGCCAGCGGTTTGCAAGGCATCGCCCAGGGTGAGGGGGATCTGACGCAGAATCTGCAGGTGCGCGGGAACGACGAAACCGCGCAGTTGGCTAGTTGGTTCAACCAGTTCCTGGCCGCCATCCGCGACCTGATCCACCGTATCGGCCAGGCTGCGAACAATATCCTCGCGACTTCAAGGGATTCGACCCAGGTCTCCAGCGACATGGCCGAAGCCGCCGGGCGTCAGCGTGAAGCTGTGGATATGGTCTCGACTGCATTCCATGAAATGGTCGCCACCGCCAATGAAATTGCGCGCTCCTGCAGCCAGGCAGCCGAGTCAGCCGATAGCGGTTGGCTAAAGGCCCGCGAGGGGCAGCAACAGATTGATGCAGCGGTCAGTAGTGTCGATCAACTGAGCCAGGAAATCGGAAAGTCCGCGCAATCGATGCAGCAACTGGAGCGCGACAGTAATGACATCCAGTCAATCCTCGGGACGATTCGTTCGATCGCCGAGCAGACCAACCTGCTGGCGCTAAACGCCGCCATTGAGGCTGCCCGTGCGGGCGAGCAGGGACGTGGGTTTGCGGTGGTCGCCGATGAAGTCCGTGCGCTGGCCAAACGCACCGCCGACTCTACTGCAGAGATCGACGCTCTGCTAGGCAACCTGGCCAAACGCACCGGTGCTGTCACCCACCAAATGCGCGCCAGCCTGGAGGTTTCGCAGCAGTCGGTTAACCGTATCGGCGTGGCGCGGACCAGCTTCGGACAGATCCGGGATTCTGTGGACGTGATTAGGGACATGAACACTCAAATCGCCACTGCTGCCGAAGAGCAACATCAGGTAGCCGAAGGCATCAACCTGCACATCAGTCAGATTCATGGGGATGCACAGCGGGTGGCCGAACTGGCGGAATCTGCGCGACTTAACTCCGATGGCTTGGCCGGACTCTCCAGTGAGTTGGACAGCTTGGTACGACGTTTTCGGACTTGATAAAACTCAGTAAAGCCCGTTTACAGATTTCGACTTCATAAATAAATTAAACCCCTCGTTTATGCACCTGCACGCATTTGCTCGAGTTCTCTGTGAAATGCTTTGTCCTGAATTGTGAGTTTGCTGATGTATGGCTTTCGTTCAGGTACAGGTTTGGCGGCATAGGTGATCACTGCGTCTAGGTCGTGCTGCAGTTTCTCTTGGACTTGCGATTCCAGCATCGCACGTAGCGCGTCTTCGTCGGGACAGTGAAGCAATTTGGTACTCCTAGTTGGCAGTCAGGAGCTGAGTGTTCGATTGGAGCATTGCCAGGATGGTGAGCGAGGGATCGTCGCTATAGATTGTTGAATCGCAATATTGGGTTTAAAGGCAAACAAGCATGGTGCCTACCAAGCATTAGCAGAAACTGCCTGTGGCGAATGACGTTATCAAGTGTGAAAAAGTAAGACTCTCAAATCTCAAGGCATTTTTTAACGCGCTTGGGTTGATTGGTAGTACTCCGAGGTGGAGTAGGGCGTTGTTTACGAAAAACACATTGATCCCGGCGGTTGAGCCCATGTGCGGTCTTTTTTTAGGTGTAGTCTGTAGGCGATTTACCGTGCAGAAAAAATCGTCGGACACTATCAGACTCCGGGCTGCTGGACCGTGCACTGCGTGTACGAGGAGAAAAACATGACGATAACTTTAAGTTTTTTGACGCGCCAGTGGGCATTGTATTTACCACCGATCGATCCATGGAGCAGGGCTCTTGGCTCGCCTTCGGCATGTTTCTACAAAATGTGATGCTGATGGCCCGAACGTTCGATCTAGATACCTGCCCGCAAGCCGCATTCAACAAATACCATCGACTGATATTCAAGCATCTGAATTTGCCGAGCGATCAGAAGATGGTGTGCTTCATGAGCTTGGGATATGCAGATAACACCAAGGTAGAGAACACGCTCACAAGCAAGCGGGTGCCGGTGGAAGGCTTTGTCTGGCTTTACTTCTGAAGTTTGTAAAACTCTTGGAGAGGCATATTCGTCCGGCCTAGTTATCTACCCAGCTCTGCGAAGTCAAGACATGGTGGGCACATAAATTTAAGTGGGGACCCGTTCTAGTCTTTTAAGCGGGTGTTTGATGCAGCCATAACGCTGTTCCTGCTCGAAATCCTTCACGGCCCAGGTCGTTCAATAGTGTGTCCAGCCCGGCGCTTCGATTGCCAGCGTCGCACTGCGACACAGAATCAAGCCAGAGATTCAAACTGGTCGTCATCGATCGCAGAGCGCCTGAGTTCCAAGATCGTGTGCTCGTGCACAGCTCCCCACTCTCGCATAGCACTCACCAAAGGCGCGAGAGAGTTACCTAATTCTGTGAGCGAATACTCCACCTTGGGCGGCACCTCGCGATAGATTTCGCGATGAATAACCCCATCAGTCTCCAACTCTCTCAGCTGGAGTGTCAGCATCCTCTGAGTGATATCTGGTATTAGGCGTCGCAGCTCGTTGAAGCGCTTCGTTCCGGACATCAGGTGGAACAATATAAGCGATTTCCATTTTCCACCAATGACATCGACGGTAAATGCGACGGGACAAGCGAACGCCTCAATTTCACCCTGAGGGATACATTTTTTCACTTTAATCTCCATGGTATACAAAGTGTGCCTACAGCACAAAATTGTGCGTACTTACGCATATGTGCTGTGTACGTTAGCATCATTCCGTATCGATCACTATGGAATGTTCTAGATGAGCTTGCTGTTATCCCCCTACGAAATTAAAGGCCTCAAACTGAAAAACCGGGTTGTCATGTCGCCCATGTGCATGCACATGGCTGCCGATGACGGCTTTATCACTGATTGGCACCGAGTTCATTATGGTGCTCGCGCTTTAGGTCAGGCGGGGCTGATTTTTCCCGAAACGATGGCTGTCCACGCTGATGGTCGCATCGGGCCCGGTGACCTCGGCATCTGGAGTGATGAGCACGTTACTGGCTTGAAGGCGCTGACTGAACTGCTTCACAGCTTCGGTGCAAAAGCCGGTGCTCAGATTGGCCATGCGGGACGCAATGCTGACCTGCCCAATCTCATTCACATCGCGCCATCGGCGATTCCGTTCACGGAAACCAGTTCTGTTCCCCGCGAACTCGCGGCTGATGAAATTCCGGGTTTGGTGAAGCTCTATGGCGATGCTGCCCGCCGCGCCAAAAATGCCGGATTCGATGTACTCGAGATCCATGCCGCGCACGGTTACTTGCTGAGTGAGTTTCTTTCACCATTGGCCAATACGCGCGACGACGAGTATGGCGGTGATGCCAAACGTCGCTATCGCTTCCTGCGCGAAGTCTTGGAGGAAGTCAAAAAGCATTGGGGAGATCGTCCTCTATTCGTTCGGATATCTAGCTCTGATTACGCCGAAGGTGGAAACACGCCTGAATCGTTCCTTGAATATGGTCGTTGGATGAAAGAGCAGGGTGTCGACCTAATCGACTGCAGTTCCGGTGGAATCAAGATGGTAAAGGTGCAGACCTACCCAGGTTACCAAGTACCTGCGGCGGAATTACTGCGTAAGGAGCTGCACATTGCCACGGGGGCTGTGGGTGTGATCCAGAGCGGGCGCCAAGCCGAAGAAATTTTGCAAAACGGCCGAGCTGATCTGGTGTTTATAGGGCGGCAAATGCTTCGCGATCCATTCTGGGTGCGCAGCGCAGCAGTTGATCTGAGGGAAATCATAGAGATTCCTGAGGCCTA
>RCUR01000681.1_pt1 | contig 12192 bp, 9 predicted proteins | sample 2166151 | NCBI WGS metagenome assembly RCUR01 (sample SAMN09932785, study PRJNA488358) | compost metagenome | isolation source: compost soil in an enriched community | place: Germany: Experimental Botanical Garden
CCAGATCCGCCATCACGCCGGCGTAGCCCTGGGATTTTTGCAGGGAGAGGCTGCCGAGCTGGCGTATCAGCGCCTGCTTGGCAGCCAGCTCCTCGCGCTTGTCGACCAGCTGCTGTTGCAGCTGACCGTCCGCCTGATGGCGCGCCAGCGCGGCATCGAGCCGTGTTGCCTCGCCGCGCTGCACATCGAGCAGCGCACGCACCTGGGCCAGCTCACGGTCGACACCCCCCTGTTGCCAGCCATAGAAAAAGGTGGCCGCGACCAGCAGCAGCAGGCAGCCGCCCCAGACCAGGGCCATCTGATTGAGGCTGGCCCACAGGCGCCTTGGCCTGAATTCGGCGCCATAAAGGTTGATATGGTGTTTCATCCTTCGCTCCTGCCAAGGGCCGCACCATAGGCACAGAGGTATTCGACGCCAGCGAGCACCGCCTTGTTGGCCATGGAGGAGTGAAGGATGACGTCAGCAACCCGGTTCATCGTTCGCCTCCCAGGGCCGCACCATAGGCACAGAGGTATTCGACACCGGCCAGCACCGCCTTGTTGGCCATGGCGGAGACCGGGAAACCGAAGACCTGTTCCAGGTGGCGGACCAGCAACCCGATGGCGGAGGAGGCGATGGCGAGTTGCAACTGGCCCGGCTCCGGCAGCTTGAGATGACCCGCCAGATAGTCGAGGGAGCGCTGGATCTCCAGCGCCAGCCCGTCGAGCATCTCCTGATCGGGCTCATGGGTACCGGTGAGGCTGGCGAACCCGCGGAACTGACGGGAGAAGCAGAGCCCTCCCCGATGAAAGACCAGCAGTTGCAACTCCTGTCCCCTCGGCTGCCAGAGCAGCATGCGCACCGTCTGATCCGCCTCGTAGAGGGCCGTCATGGCCAACTCGTCGCTGACGATGGCCTCCAGAGTCGCCACGCCGTTGACCGCGTCCGCCAGTTGCTGCACCCGCGCTTTGGGCACGCAGATCACGTTGATGCGCGGCCGACCCGCAGGGGGCGTCGGCAGGTCCACATAGTCCATGGCGAGCTGCAACACGGGTTCGTTGACGAAATCCTTGATGGCCCAGGGCAGGGCCCCCGCCATCTCGGCGTCGGGCACGGCGGGCTTGTCGATCTGGATCTGCTGATAAAGGCTGGCGGCCAGGGCCACCCGCACCTTAGACTTGGCCAGGCCATGCTGGGCAAACAGCTCCCCCATGGCCCTGGACCAGTCGTGAGGACCATGGATGGCGCGACTGGTAAAGATCGGGACGGGTTCCACACAAGCCAGCAGGATGCGATCGCTGGCCAGCAGGAGTCCCACCTGATGGCTGGGGGGCGAACGTCGGAAAAGTGACTTCATCTAGACCTGGACCTGGCTGCATGAAACGGACTAAACCTTAACATAAACAGGCTATTAGCCTCCATATTTATGACAAACGATGCATTGACCTCCACCCTGGCGTCCTCCGGGGATGCCATCCTGGCCCCCGCTCGGATCCCCTCGCCCCTGCACCCCGTTCACCACCCCCTGCTGGATGCTCATGGCGTGCGGCTCTGGTGCAAGCGGGATGATCTGATCCACCCGACCCTCTCCGGCAACAAGTGGCGCAAGCTCAAGTACCACCTGCAACAGGCTCGGGCGCAGGGCAAGACCCACCTGCTGTCGTTTGGGGGCGCCTACTCCAATCACATTCACGCCCTGGCGGCGGCCGGCCTCAGGTCCGGGCTGCGCACCACCGGCATCATACGCGGTGAGGCTGACAGCGTCAGCAACGCAACCCTGAGCGCGGCCAAAGGCTGGGGCATGGATCTCGTTTTTGTGGACCGCCAGAGCTACCGCCGCCGCCAGGATCCCGACTGGCTGGCCCAGTTCGCGGCACCTGACACCCTGATAGTGCCGGAGGGGGGGAGCAGCCCGCTCGCCATCCCCGGAGTCGCCGAGCTGGTGGCCGAGGTGCCCTTCTCGCCGGATCTCTGGGTGCTGCCCTGCGCCAGCGGTGGCACCCTGGCGGGGCTCATCGCGGGCAAGCGGGCACGGGAGCAGATCCTCGCCATCGCCGTGCTCAAGGGGGGTGGCTTCATCGCCGACGAGGTGTGCCGGCTCTATCCTGCGGCGGCCATCACCGATGGCTGGCGCATTGCGCTGGATCATCACGACGGCGGCTATGCCAGGTTCAGTCCGGCCCTGTGGCAGTGGGTACAGGCCTTCAGCGCCCACACCGGGCTGCCGCTCGAGCCCATCTACAGCGGCAAGGCAATGTGGGGGCTGTTCCGGGAACTGGCCGCCGGGCGCATCCCCCGCGGCAGCGAGGTGGTCTTCATCCACACCGGGGGCCTGCAGGGGCTGGCGGGCCTCAAGGAGCAGGGCAGGCTGTAGGCCAGGGCGATTCAGGGACCCGGAGAGAAGGTGGGCCGCCACTGAACCAGGCGGGCCCGTCAGGCGGGCATGATCAGCCGCTGTGGCTCGGCGAACCAGGGCCCCTGGCCCGCGTGCACGCCGAGATGACGCAGCATCTTCCACTCGTCGCCGCTCTCCACCCCGACCGCAATCACCCGGGTCTGGGTATTGGCGCAACCCCCCACCAGGCTGCGCACCGCCATCTGGTTGACCTGTCGCAGGTGGATCTCCCGCACCAGGCTGGGGTGCAGCTTGAGGAAGTTGATTTCGAACTCCTTGATGTACTGCGTGCTCACCACATCCTGGCCCGCGTGATCGATGGCCAGCCGGCATCCCAACATGCGCAGCGCCCGCAGTGGCCGCTTGAGCGCCTCGTAGTGGCGGGTCACCTGAGACTCCGACAACTGCAGGATCAACCCCTCATTGAGGCTGCGCGGCAGTTGGAACAGCTCGAAGAAAAGATCCCGCTGGAACTCACGATTGAGCAGGTTCTGGGCACTGAGCGACAGGCAGACGGGGCAGCTCGACTCCGGCCGCTGGCGCAGCAGGCGAAGGGTCTGGGCGACCACCAGCCGGTCCAACGGCAGCAGCAGGCCGGCCTTCTCCGCCATGGGCATGAAGACTCCTGCCTGCAACTCCCGCCCCTGTTCGTCATGAATGCGGATCAGCAGCTCCTGTTGCAGCACCACCTGGTCCCGCTCCTGCTGCACCGGTTGCAGATAGAAGGAGATCCCCCGCTCCTCGATGCGGCGGTTGATCAGGGTGCGCCAGCGCACCGTCCCCTTGTTGCTCGCCTCCTCGTCCAGCGACTTCTCGTAGAGGAACCAGCCGCTGTGACCCTGCAGGCGCGCACTCTTGAGCGCCAGCTCGGCCTCTTCCTGCACCTTGAGCAGGGAGTCCTCTGCCTGATAACAGACGGCGCCGAGGTAGACGGCCGTCTCCAGATTGACCGACTCGGGCCAGTGCAGCCGCTGCAGGCTCTTGAGCAGCTGGCTGGCGCCGTCCACCATCTCGCTCTCGGACATGTTGGGCAGCAGCACGGCAAAGACCTGGCCGGCGTAGCGGGCCTGCAGGGCACCGCTGTGCTTGCGCACGAAGGCACCGATGGAGGCACTCGCCTCCATCAGCAGATCCTGACTCGGGCGCCCGCTCAGTTCGGGATCCAGCTCCTCCAGCCCGGCCAGCTCGATCAGCAGGACACCACCACTGATCACGCTCGCCTCCATGATGGCGTTTTCCAGCCGGTTGTCGAAGAAGAGGCGGTTGCCGATGCCGGTGGTCTTGTCGACGAAGGCGTTGCTGCGGATGAAGTTGTCGAACCGGCTACGCTCCTTGCGGGCATCGGCCAGCTCGGCCAGCAGATGGGTGAGCGCCTGGCTGGCGGGGAGGGGCCATTCGTCGGCGGGATCATGGGCCAGCTTGGTGAGTTTGCCATCCAGGATCAGTTGGGCCCGCTCCGCCAGCAGCTCGGCACCACGCAGCTGCTGTCGCAACCAGCGGATGGAATACCAGAGACCGAACACCACGATGAAGACCCCGAGGGAGATGCCGAACATGGCCTGCATGGAGTACTCGAACTCCTTGAACGGCCTGTCCAGCTTGAACTCGGCCTGCATGCCGACCTGATTGGGAATGGCTTTGCTGTAGGGGATCAGCAGACTCTCGTCGGTCTGTTGCTGTACGTCGCGAAACCAGTAGACCCGCTGCCTGTCCTGGCGGATCTCCAGCTCGACCACGTGGGAAGCCCGCAGCAGGGAGGGCAGCCAGCGGGCCAAGGCCTGCTGATCGTCGGTCACTCCCAGTTGCTTGTCGATGATCTCCACCAGGGAGTCGACCCGGTTCTGCTGCAGCTCCATCCCCATCTGGCGGAAACTGAATACCCCGCCCAGCATCACCACGGCCATGGCCGCGATCACGCACAGCGTAATAAAGGAGACGAGTTGAGTGGTCAGTTTCATGTGCCTTTCCGTAGCCGACAGCATCCATAGAGCCTCATGGTATCAGCCTTGGCCAAATCCCGCCTATGGATGAAGATCCCGCTTCTGCAAATAAGCGCGGCGGCCGCTCATGCCCGGGTGTGGGTCACTCGTACGAGGGGACTCGGGAGAGGAGAAAATCGGGCAACCGGCCGAACGGCGGGCAGAAAAATGGTCCCACTGCGGGGACCAAAAGAAACACTCATATCAAAACTAACACTCTGTGCTACTGACAAAAATAGATACAGGAGTATTGAACACACGGTGAGTCAAACCGCACTGCTACTCTAGCGATTTCAGATAAGCTGGACAATTGTCATTTATGACAGGTCAGCGATTGAATCTCCATCAATCAATTTGTCATATTTGTTGTATATCAATGGATTATGATTATTGTTCCAAGTGTGACCGATGTGACTCAAATCGAACCAGCTAATGCTATGATGTTGCCATCCATTTGCATCCCATGCGCCCACCGGGCAGGTATCCCTTGCGACGATCGTCTCCCTTCTGGATCAGTCTGCTGCTGCTCTGCCTGCCGGTGCTGGCGAGCCTTCCTCTCAGCCAGTTGCTGGGCAGTCCCCTGGCCCACCAGATGTTGCAGCAGAAGAAGGCGCAGATAGAGGCCGCGCTGACGGAACGCCACAAGACGCTGGATGACAATATCCGCACTCAGCTGTCCAGGTTCGCCTTCGATTGCGGTCCCGCAGACATGGCTCTGCTGCGGGATCCCCGCTTCTACAACAGTCATATCCGGCTGCAGGGGATCCTGCTCGCCTCCGGCCGTGGCTGTTCCAGCCTGGGGCTGGATCTGCCCTTCACCCTGGCCGAGCTGCCCCCCTATCCCAAACAGGAGCAGTTTGGCCTCACGGCCACCCATGCCCGCTTCAACACCGAGCAGGAGCTGGTCGCCTATTTCAGACAGGGAGATCACGTTGCCTATTGGGTGCTGAACAACAGCTGGGGCCACGATCAGCTGCAATCCCCCTGCTCGGGCTGCTTCTACCTCGAGTTTGGCCAGCAGAGCCCGGGCAAGGTCACCGCTCTCTTCCCCCGTGGCGACAAATCCATCAAGCAAGAGCCCGGCAACCAGAGTCTGAGCTTCTTCGATGCGGATCCCCAGATCAGGCAGACCCTGTGGGCGGGCAAGGCACTGGAGGAGTATGCGAAGCAACAGGCCCGCCACTATGGCCTCTTGTATGGCGGTGCACTGGGACTCCTGCTGGTCGCCGCCTATTGGGGGCTGCGCAACTATCGCCGCTCCCTCAAGGGACTGCTGCAGGCAGGCCTGGTCCGGCGAGAGTTCATCCCCTTCTATCAACCCATAGTGGACAGCGGCAGCAGAAAGGTGGTCGGTTTCGAGGCGCTGCTGCGCTGGCAGCGGGGCCGGGAGCTGGTACCGCCAGGCACCTTCATCGACTATGCGGAGACACAGGGGTTGATTCTGCCCATGACGGAGCAATTGCTGGAGCGGGTCATCGCAGATCTGCCCTGGCTGGAGCCGACGCAGTGGGTCAGCGTCAACATAGTGGCCGCCCACCTGGAGCAACCCCATCTACGCCCTCTGTTGCAACGCCACGGCTGGCCCTCCCCGGCCAGACTCACCTTCGAGCTGACCGAGCGCAAGCCGATCACCGATATCAAGGCAGCCATGGGGGAGATAGCGCTGCTGCAGGAGAAGGGGTATCACTTCAAGCTGGATGACTTTGGCACCGGTTATGGCGGTTTCGCCTACCTGCAGCGCCTCGGCATCCGCCAGATCAAGATCGACAAGATGTTCGTCGACACCATAGGCACCGACGATCTCAAACGCACCCTGCTGGACGCCATCATCGCCTTCGGCCATGAATCCGATATGGAGATGATTGCCGAAGGGGTCGAGACCCTGGAGCAGGTCGACTACCTGCACCGCCGTGGTGTCCACCTGATCCAGGGCTATGTCTATGCCAGACCCATGGCACTCCACAAGCTGAAGATCTGGCTGCTGGCATGGCGGCAGAGCCAGCCCGGCGGGCAATGAGCGCGAAACACGAGGGTTCCCGCCAGGAGACCCTCATTCCTTGCAACAAAATGATTCTCCTCTGACGGGACAACTCCCTTTATCATGGACTGGCGCGCCACCCCTGTGGCGCGACCTGTTGTCTCCCTACCCGTCGGCCACGGCCGCCCCGAGATGAGAACCACTGCCTATGAAGTCATTTATCCGGCAAGAGATTGCCCTGCCCGTTGGCCTGCTGACCCTGCTCTTCTTCAAGACCCTGGGCAGCGACCTGCTGACAGAAGCAACCCCTCTTGCGGTCTACCTGCCGGTGTCACTGGCCCTGCTCGCCATCGTCACCTGGGCCATCTTCTCCGTCGTGCGTCACTCCGACGCCCTGGCCATCAAGCTGGGTGAACCTTTCGGTACCCTGATCCTGACCCTCTCGGTCATCTCCCTGGAAGTAGTGATGATCTCCTCCGTGATGCTGACCGGTGAGCCCAATCCCACCATGGCCCGCGACACCATGTTCGCGGTGGTGATGCTGGTGACCAACGGCCTGGTGGGCTTCACCCTGCTGTTTGGCGGCTGGCGCTATCACACCCAGAACTTCAATCTGGACGGGGTCAAATCCTACCTGGTCGCCATCATTCCCCTGGCCCTGCTCTGCCTGGTGCTGCCGAACTTCACCCGGGGCGGCACCCTGGGCAGCATGTCCAGCGCCATGTCCTGGATGCTGATCATCATCTCGGTCCTGCTCTACGGCGTCTTCCTGCTGATCCAGACCCGCAGCCACAGCCACTTCTTCGTCGACAGCGACCACGAGGATCACGAGGAACACCACGGCCCGCTGCAGAGCAACGTCTATCACACCCTGCTGCTGCTCGCCTACCTGGTGGTGGTGATCCTGCTGGCCAAGACCCTGGCCATCCCCATCAACTACGGGGTGCATGTGATGGAGGCCCCGGCCGCGCTGGGCGGTTTCATCGTGGCCTGTATCGTGCTTGCGCCGGAGGCGGTCGGCGCCATCAAGGCGGCCTTCAACAACCAGTTGCAGCGCGCCATGAACCTCTACTTCGGGTCCGTGCTGGCCACCATCGCCCTGACGGTCCCCTCGGTGCTGTTCATCGGCGCCCTGCTCGGGCAGGAGGTGCGCCTCGGCCTCGACGCTGCCAACATGGTGCTGCTCATCACCACCCTGATGGTGTGCAAGGTGACCTTCAGCAGCGGCCGCACCCATGCGCTGCACGGCGCCACCCATCTGGTGTTGTTTGTCGTTTATCTGTTCCTGATGTTCGAACACGAATAACCGGCGCCAGAAACGACAAGACCGCCCATCGGGCGGTCTTTTGTTATGTGCGGGCTGACCCCTTAGAGGCTGGGCAGCACTCCGGCCGGGATCAGATCGTTGTAGCTGGCGGCGCCCAGCAGGGCGGCGGCGGCCTCGATGTCCGGCGAGAAGTACCTGTCCTTGTCATAGAAGCTGACCTCTTCACGCAGTCGTCCCTTGGCCAGCTCGATGAGCTCTGTGCTGCGCAGGGGGGCGCGGAAGTCCAGGCCCTGGGCGGCGGCGAGCAGCTCGACCGCCAGTATGCCGCGGGTGTTCTCCGCCATGTCCGCCAGACGGCGACCGGCGAAGGTGGCCATGGAGACGTGGTCCTCCTGGTTGGCGGAGGTGGGCAGGCTGTCCACCGAGGCCGGGTGAGCCAGCGTCTTGTTCTCGGAGGCCAGCGCCGCCGAGGTGACCTGGGCAATCATGAAGCCCGAATTCACCCCACCATTGTTGACCAGGAAGGCGGGCAGGCCCGACATGCGCGAGTCGATGAGCAGCGCCATACGTCGCTCGGAGAGCGAGCCAATCTCGGCGATGGCCAGGGCCAGGTTGTCGGCGGCGAAGGCCACCGGCTCTGCGTGGAAGTTGCCGCCGGAGAGGATCTCCTCGTCCTCGGCAAACACCAGGGGGTTGTCGGAGACCGCGTTGGCCTCGCACACCAGCACCTCGGCGGCGTGGCGGATCTGTGCCAGACAGGCTCCCATCACCTGGGGCTGGCAACGCAGGGAATAAGGATCCTGCACCTTCTCGCAGTTGTGGTGGGACATGCCGATCTCGCTGCCATCCACCAGCAGGTGGCGATAGCAGGCGGCGGCGTCGATCTGGCCGCGCTGGCCGCGCACCTCATGGATGCGGGCATCGAACGGCCGGCGGCTGCCCAGCGCCGCCTCCACGCTCATGGCGCCTATGGTGATGGCACCGGCGAACAGATCCTCGGCATGGAACAAGCCCTCCAGCGCGAAGGCGGTGCTGGCCTGGGTGCCGTTGAGCAGGGCCAGCCCCTCTTTGGGTGCCAGGGCGATGGGCTCGAGCCCGGCAATCTTGAGCGCAGTGGCGGCGTCGATCAGCTCGCCCTTGTGGCGGGCCTTGCCTTCACCTATCAGCAGGCAGCTCATATGGGCCAGGGGGGCCAGGTCACCGGAGGCGCCGACGGAGCCCTTCTTCGGCACCACGGGATAGACTTCGGCGTTGATGAGGGTCATCAGGGCCTCGAGCACCGTCAGGCGGATGCCGGAGAAGCCGCGGGCCAGGGAGTTGACCTTGAGCACCATCATCAGCCGCACGGTGGCGTCATCCATGTACTCGCCAATCCCTGCTGCATGAGAGAGCACTATGGAGCGCTGCAGTTCATCCAGCTGCTCCACCGGGATGCGGGTGTTGGCCAGCAGGCCAAAGCCGGTGTTGATGCCGTAGACCACGCGGTTTTGCTCTATCACCTTGGTGACCACGGCTGCGGAGGCGTGGATCCCCGCCAGGGCGGCCGGATCCAGGCTGACATGCACAGGCTCGCGGCTGACGCGGCGCAGGGTGGCGAGGCAGAGCTTGCCCGGTTGCAGATTGAGTTCGAACATCTTATTTCGCTCCCTTGCCAGCTGTGTTCAGCATCGGCAGATCCAGTTTCGCCTCATGGGCACAGTTGATGGCAATCTCGTAGCCGGCGTCGGCGTGACGCATCACCCCGGTGGCCGGGTCGTTGCGCAGCACGCGGCCGACCCGCTTGGCGGCGTCATCGGTGCCGTCACAGACGATCACCACGCCGGAGTGCTGGGAGAAGCCCATGCCGACCCCACCACCGTGGTGCAGGGAGACCCAGGTCGCGCCGCCCGCGGTGTTGAGCAGGGCATTGAGCAACGGCCAGTCGGAGACGGCGTCGGAGCCGTCCATCATGGATTCGGTCTCGCGGTTCGGACTCGCCACCGAGCCGGAGTCCAGGTGGTCGCGACCGATCACCACGGGGGCTTTCAGCTCGCCGTTCTTCACCATCTCGTTGAAGGCAAGACCGAGGCGCACCCGATCCTTGACCCCGACCCAGCAGATCCGCGCCGGCAGGCCCTGGAAGGCGATGCGCTCGCGGGCCATGTCGAGCCAGTTGTGCAGGTGGGGATCGTCCGGGATCAGCTCCTTGACCTTCTGATCCGTCTTGTAGATGTCTTCCGGGTCACCGGACAGCGCCACCCAGCGGAAGGGGCCAATGCCCTCGCAGAACAGCGGACGGATGTAGGCCGGCACGAAGCCGGGGAAGTCGAAGGCGTTTTTCACCCCCTCCTCCAGCGCCATCTGGCGGATGTTGTTGCCGTAATCCAGGGTGGCCGCGCCGCGGGCTTGCAGGGTCAGCATGGCTTCCACCTGGCGCGCCATGGAGTGACGAGCCGCCTGGTTCACCTCCTGGGGCGCAGATTTTTGCAGCTCGCGCCACTGGGCGACGCTCCACCCTTGCGGCAGGTAGCCGTGGATCGGGTCGTGGGCCGAGGTCTGGTCGGTCACCACGTCCGGGGTGATGCCACGGGCCACCAGCTCGGCGAAGACGTCGGCGGCGTTGCCGAGCAGGCCGACGGAGACGGCGGTGCCGCTCTGTTTGGCTTCCTCGACCATGGCCAGCGCCTCATCCAGGCTGTAAGCCTTCTTGTCGACGTAGCGGGTCTTCAAGCGAAAATCGATGCGGGTCTCGTCGCACTCGACGGCGATCATGGAGAAGCCGGCCATGGTGGCCGCCAGCGGCTGGGCGCCGCCCATGCCCCCCAACCCACCGGTCAGGATCCAGCGGCCCTTGGGTTCGCCGTTGAAGTGCTGGTTCGCCACCGCGAAGAAGGTCTCGTAGGTGCCCTGCACTATCCCCTGGGTGCCGATGTAGATCCAGGAGCCGGCGGTCATCTGGCCGTACATCATCAAACCCTTCTTATCGAGTTCGTTGAAGTGCTCCCAGTTGGCCCAGTGGGGCACCAGGTTGGAGTTGGCGATCAGCACCCGGGGCGCGTCCTTGTGGGTCTGGAACACCCCGACCGGCTTGCCGGATTGCACCAGCAGGGTCTGGTCTTCCTCGAGACGGGTCAGCACCTCGACTATCTTGTCGTAGCAGGCCCAGTTGCGGGCGGCGCGGCCTATACCGCCATAGACCACCAGGGACTGGGGATGCTCGGCCACTTCCGGATCCAGGTTGTTCATCAGCATCCGCAGGGGCGCCTCGGTCAACCAGCTCTTGGCGGTCAGCTCGGTGCCACGGGGGGCGCGAATGACCCGGTTCGGGTCGTGACGGGGATCCTGGTGTTGCACAGACATAGACACTCCTTGTTTATCAATGCAGCCGCCATGCGGGGGCACAGTGCCCCCTGGCGAGTCGGCCGGCTACTTGGTTAGTTGATGGACCAGCCGGGCGGCCACGCGGGCGCTGCGGTTGTCCAGATCCAGACTCGGGTTGTACTCGGCCAGATCGGCAAGCCTGAGCTTGCCGCTGGCCCGGATATGGGCGATCAGGGGTTCGATGACGGCCAGCTCGACGCCGCGGGTGGCGGGTGCGCTCACTCCCGGCATCACCGCAGCTGGAAGCACGTCGAGATCCAGGGTGAGGTAGAGGTGGTCGCAACGGGCGACAAAGGCATCCAGCCCGTTCAGAAGCTCGGGCAGTGCGGCCTGGGTCATGGCCTCGTCCAGCACGTGCCAGACCCCCAATTCATTGGCGCGGGCAAACAGCGCTTGGGTATTGGCGGTCTCCGCCACCCCGAGGCAGGCGTAAGTAAAGGGCGTACCCTGGGCGGCGCACTGCTCGGCAATCTGGAAGAAGGGGGTGCCCGAGCTTGCCAGCTCCTGTTTCATGCGCAGGTCAAAGTGGGCATCGAAGTTAATGATGCCGACCCGGCCTTTGCCACCCAGATGGCGATTGAGACCGCTCCAGCTGCCGAAGGCCACCTCGTGGCCGCCCCCCAGCACCAGGGGGAAGTGACCCAGCTCCAGCGCACGGGCAACCCGCTCCGCCAGACGGTCGTGGGCGGCATCGAGATCGCCGTCCTCGCAGCGCACGTCGCCGCCGTCATGGACGGGTCGGCCCAGATGCCAGGCGGTGTTGGCCAGCAGCTTGCGTACCGCCAGCGGCGCGGCGGCGGCGCCGACCCGCCCCTTGTTGCGGCGCACCCCTTCGTCACAGGCAAAACCGAGCAGCACCACGCCGGGCTCGCTGTCGGCTTGCCAGGGTTGCACCTTGTTGTGCCAGCGCAGGGCCAGTTCACCATCTTCCGGATCCTGGCGCCCCTGCCAGACCGACATGTCGGTCATGTTGAACTTATCCATGGAGCGTCTCCTCCCCGTTGAGGACCCGGCTGACCAGCTGATCGACCCCGATCAGGTAGCTGATCTCGGAGGGGTGGGCGCAATTCCAGATCAGAAAATCGGCCAGCATACCCACCCTCAACTGCCCCAGACGCTCCTGCTCGCCGAGCGCCCGGGCGGCGTGGCGGGTCACCCCGGCCATGGCCTCGACCGGGGTCAGGCCGAACAGGGTGCAGGCCATGTTCATGGCCATGCGCAGGGAGACGATGG
>RCUR01000685.1_pt1 | contig 12167 bp, 11 predicted proteins | sample 2166151 | NCBI WGS metagenome assembly RCUR01 (sample SAMN09932785, study PRJNA488358) | compost metagenome | isolation source: compost soil in an enriched community | place: Germany: Experimental Botanical Garden
CCTCGAGCAGTTGCAGGGCTTCGCCGAGGACTTTCACAGACTGGCCGTGATCGCCGGTGTTGTGCAGTTCTTCGCCTTCGGCGCGGAGCTTTTGCACTTGGGCCAGCACGGCAGGGTCACTAGGTGGGTTGCTCTGCAGCATGGAGTCGATTTTCGCCATATCTGCGGGGCATTGCGCGGCCCACAGCGGTGCGCTGAGCAGGGCAGCGGCCAGGAAAGCAGCTAAACGATACATGGCTATCTCCTTTCTAGGATTGAGTCTTAATTTTAGAAGGCATGGCGTAAAAGCGCAGAAAAGCGATGAGTGGCGGGGTCGCCAGGTGACACATGAGCTTGGCGATCGGCGCTGTCAGTCTCTTTTCCAGCCCGATTCAATTCGTCTCGGCGCCACCATCCCCGCCAGGCCCTTGCAACAGCTGCAACGCTTTTTCTGCATGAGCGCCGCAGGTTTCCATGTCACCGGCGCGTTGCGCCTCCTCGGCGGCTTTCTTGTGCTCTTCGACTTGCTCCTTGACGGGAGAAGCCAGGGTCGTGAGAGCCGCCGAGTTGTCCGCGAGTTTCTGCAGATTGACGGTGCAGATGTCGTCGGCGAAGGCCGGAGAGGCCAGCGCGGCGGCGATGACAATGCCAAACAGGGAAAACCTATTCATTGGAGTGTCCTCCGCTCATCGGATGGTTTTCGGGATCGCTCACCGCGAGTACAGGCTGCGTCGCCGAGAAGGGTCGCAATCCCATTCACTGGGCTCACAATTAAATGACTCTCGCGCCTGCCCCGAGTTCAGGCTTTTTAGTGCCACGCCGGCATGGCGAGCTGGTTGTGGAGCGCAAAGCAAAGGCTATGTAGTGGTCAGCCGTTGACCGTTGCGGGCTCGCCAGGCGATGCGCTGGGCCAGTATTGTGCGCAACCTACCATGAAGCCATGGCCGAGCCCCCGTGCCGGGTGGGGGCTCGTGCTGGTTGCGCGCTGTGCTCAGGTCGCCCTGGCCTGTGTGACTCGGTCGACCAGGTAGACCAGGCCGTGGTAGTCGATGCCGCCGTGCTGGCTCAAGCCGATCTCGCAGGTGCGGCTGGTGCTGATGCCTTCCTCGCAGTACTGCACTGCCGACTTCAGACTGCGTAACGAGTAGGCATTGAGTTCCGGGGTGGTGAAACCCTTGTCGCCAGCAAAGCCGCAGCAGTGAATGCCTTCCGGGATCACCACCTCGCGGGTGCAGCGGCGGACGATGTCGATCAGACCCTGGGCTTCGCCCAGATGTTGGGTGCTGCAGGTGACGTGCACGGCCACGGGCTTGTCCTGCGGCTGGAAGTCCAGGCGGTCGAGCAACTGCTCGCGGATGAACTTCACCGGATCGAACAGCTTCAGTCGTGGGTCCAGGCCATCCTGCAGCAGGCGCAGGGTGCAGGGGCTGGTGTCGCAGTAGATCGGGTCGAGGCCGCCGCGGCTGGCCTTGAGCAGGGCATTGATCAGTTCCTGCTTCTTGCCTTCGCCTTGTTCGGCATAACCCTTGGAGGCGAACGGCTGGCCGCAGCAGAGGTTGTCCAGATTGTCCGGGAACACCACCTGGAAGCCGCCTTTCTCCAGTAGCGCGCGGGTCTTGTCGAGCAGCGGCATCTGCTCGTCGTCGCCTGCCGCCGGACCCATGGCGCGGGACACGCAGGCGGCCAGGTAGACCACCCGCGGGCGCGCGTCGCTGACCGGCGGGTTGATGCTGATCGGCTTGACGGCCTGCGGCATGGCCGGCGTCCACTGTGGCAGGCGGTTGCCGGAAACCTTGCGCAGGCCCGCCGAGGTCTTCGCCAGCAAGGGGGCGCCGAACACCTTGCGCACCGTGTTGACGGCCATCAGGCTCAGGCGGGTGCCCTTCAGGGCGGTGGCATAGTGTTCGGCCAGCCAGGTGGCGCTGCCCTGATGAGTCGCCGTGCGGGCGCGCAGCTTGCGCACCAGATCGCCGGTGTTGATCCCCACCGGGCAGCGCTGGGCACACAGGCCGGTGGCGGCGCAGGTGTCGATGCCCTGGTACTGATAGTCGCGCTCCAGGGCCGTGGTGTCCTCGCCTGCGCGCTTTTTCGCCTGGATATCGCGCCACATGACGATGCGCTGGCGCGGGCTCAGGGTCAGGCCCTTGGATGGGCACACCGGCTCGCAGAAGCCGCACTCGATGCACTTGTCGATGATCGCGTCGGCGGCCGGCAGCGGCTTGAGGTTCTTCAGGTGGATCTGCGGGTCGTCGCTGAGCACCACGTCCGGATTGAGAATGCCCTGCGGGTCGAGCAGGCGCTTGAGCTGCCACATCAGCTGGTAGGCATCCGCGCCCCATTCCAGTTCGACGAAGGGCGCCATGTTGCGCCCGGTGCCGTGTTCGGCCTTGAGCGAGCCGCCGAACTCCACCGCCACCAGCTGCGCCACGTCATCCATGAATGCCGAGTAGCGGGCGACCTGCAGCGGGTCGTCGAAGCCCTGGGTGAAGACGAAGTGCAGGTTGCCTTCCAGGGCATGGCCGAAAATGATCGCCTCGTCGTAGTGGTGCTTGTCGAACAGTGCGAGCAGGCGGTTGACCCCTTCGGCCAGCTGTTCGATCGGGAAGGTGACGTCCTCGATGATCACCGTGGTGCCGGTCTGGCGCACCGCGCCGACGGCGGGGAAGGTGTCCTTGCGGATCTTCCACAGCAGGTTGTACACCGCCGGGTCTTCGCTGAAGTCGACCTGTTTTTCCAGGGGGAACTCGTTGACCGATGCCATGATCTGCGTGAGTTGCTCATGCAGCAGGCTCTGGCTGGCGGCGCGCGACTCGATCAGCAGGGCGCAGGCACCATTCGACAGGCTCTTCACCCACTCCGGCATGCCCGGCTTGTTCTCGACCGAACGCAGGCTGCGCCGGTCCAGCAGCTCCACGGCGGATACCGGCTGCCGCTTGAGCAGGGTCACCGCACGGCAGCAGCTCTCGACATCGGGGAACACCAGTAGGGCGCTGGCCTTGTGTGGGTGGTCGGGCACCGTGTCGTAGGTCACTGCGCTGATAAAACCCAGGGTGCCTTCGGAGCCGACCATCAGGTGACTGAGGATATCCAGCGGCTGATCGAAATCGATCAGGGCGTTGAGCGACAGGCCGGTGGTGTTCTTCAGCCGGTATTTATGCCTGATCTTGGCCGCCAGTGCGGTGTTGGCGCGGGTCTGCCGGCCCAGTTCGGCCAGTTGTTCGAGCAGGCTGGCATGGGTGGCGCAGAAGCGCGTCACGCTCAATGGGTCTTCGCTATCCAGAACCGTGCCGTCGGCCAGTACCAGGCGTATGCCGGCCAGGGTGTGATAGCTATTGTGCGCGGTGCCGCAGCACATGCCGCTGGCATTGTTGGCGACGATGCCGCCGATCTTGCAGGCGTTGATCGAGGCCGGGTCCGGACCGATCTTGCGTCCGAACGGTGCCAGCCAGGCGTTGGCCTGGGCGCCGATCACCCCCGGTTGCAGGCGGATTTGCGTGCCTTGGCCGCGGATCTCGCGACCGTTCCAGTTATCCCCCAGCACGATCAGCACCGAGTCGCTGATCGCCTGGCCGGACAGGCTGGTGCCGGCGGCGCGGAAGGTCACCGGCACCTGTTCGGCACTGGCCAGCTTGAGCAGGGCGACCACTTCCGGCTCGGACTCGACCCGGATCACCAGTTGCGGAATCAGCCGATAGAAGCTGGCGTCGGTGCCGAAGGCCAGGGTCGAGAGGGCGTCGTCGAAACGCCGTTCTTGGGGGATCAGGCGCTCGACGGCGGCGAGGAAGGCGACGGGCAGGCTCATGGGCGCTCCGGATTGTTCTCAGTACGTTGGGCGGCGCGTCGGGTTGGCTGGTGCCGAGGCGCTGTTCTAGGAGCGGCCGGGCGGCGCTGCGCTTCAGTCGCGAAAGTCGCGGTCAATTCCGCTCCTGCAAAAGAGGGTTTGCTGCTCAGTGGCCCAGCTCACGCACCAGCGAGTCGGCGCTGATTTCGCTGATCGACTTGGCGCCGGTCAGGACCATGGCCACGCGCATCTCTTTCTCGATCAGATCGAGCAGGTTGCTCACGCCGGCACCGCCGGCTACGGCCAGGGCGTAGATGAAGGCGCGTCCGAGCAGTACCGTGTCGGCCCCGAGGGCGATCATCCGGACCACGTCCAGGCCGGTGCGAATGCCCGAGTCGGCGAGGATTGCCAGGTCGCCCTTGACCGCGTCGGCGATGGCCGGCAGTGCGCGCGCGCTCGACAGCACGCCGTCGAGCTGGCGGCCGCCATGGTTGGAGACGATGATGCCGTCGGCGCCAAAGCTCACCGCGTCCTTCGCATCCTGCGGGTCGAGGATGCCCTTGATCACCATCGGGCCGTCCCAGAACTCACGGATCCACTGCAGGTCTTTCCACGAGATCGATGGGTCGAAGTTGTCGCCGAGCCAGCCGATATAGTCCGCCAGGCCGGTGCGGTTGCCGCGGTAGGCGGAGATATTGCCCAGGTCGTGGGGTTTGCCGAGCAGGCCCACGTCCCAGGCCCAGCTGGGATGAGTCATGGCCTGCAGAATGCGCCGCAACGGTGCATTCGGACCGCTCATGCCGGAGTGGGCGTCGCGGTAGCGGGCGCCCGGTACCGGCATGTCCACGGTGAACACCAGGGTGGTCACGCCGGCGGCCTTGGCGCGCTCCAGGGCATTCTTCATGAAGCCGCGATCCTTGAGCACGTAGAGCTGGAACCACATGGGCCGGTCGATGGCCGGTGCCACCTCTTCGATCGGGCACACCGATACCGTCGACAGGGTGAAGGGGATGCCCTTGGCTGCCGCCGCCTTGGCCGCCTGCACTTCGCCGCGGCGCGCGTACATGCCGGTCAGGCCGACTGGTGCGAGCGCCACGGGCATCGACAGGGTTTCGTTGAACAGGCGGGTTTCCAGGCTCAACTCGGACATGTTGCGCAAAACCCGCTGGCGCAGAGCGATGTCGGCCAGATCCTCGACGTTACGTCGCAGGGTGTGTTCGGCGTAAGCGCCGCCGTCGAGGTAATGGAACAGAAACGGCGGTAGCTTGCGTTGTGCCGCTGCGCGGTAATCGGTAGAGGCAGAAATGATCATCGGGTTCACCCTTGTGCCAGGAGAAGGCGGTTCTCGCCCAGGTGGCCGGTCTCAACGGGTGAGTGCCCGGCCTGTCTGGGTATATACGGGAGTTGTGAGTGGCACACCCCCCGGTGTGCACCGGGGGGCGTCTTCGAGCGTTTGTCAGCCTGCGACCAGCGGATCGCTAACGCCCAATACATAGATTGCGGTCAGGGCGATCAAGCCGGTAAACAGCACGTAGTACAGCGTAGGCCATATGGTCTTGCGCAGAATGCTGCCCTCGCGACCGAGCAAGCCGACTGTGGCCGATGCCGCCACCACGTTGTGGATGGCAACCATGTTGCCGGCGGCGGCGCCAATCGCCTGTACCGCAACGACCAGTGCGCTGGAAATGCCCAGGCTGGTGGCCACGCCGAACTGGAACTGGCTGAACATCATGTTGCTGACGGTGTTGGAACCGGCGATAAAGGCGCCCAGGGCACCGACACTCGGTGCCAGCAGCGGGTAGATGCCGCCGACGCTGTCGGCCACCCAGCGTGCCATCAGAATCGGCATGCTGGCCAGGTCGGCGCCGTTGACGCCCGAGTTGATCAGGATACGCACCATCGGCACGGTGAACAGCAGGACGAAACCGGCGCTGAGCAGGACCCCGGAGGACTCCTTGACCGCCAGGCCCAGATCGCGAATTTTCATCTTGTGGAAGAAGAAGGTGGCAAGCACCACTGCGACCAGAATCCCGCCCGGCAAATACAGCGGCATGAAGTTGGCGCTGACGCCGGTTTCACCGAGCAGATCGGGGAAGTTCACCACCACGGCTTTCAGAGCAGCACCGACTTCCGGCACCACGCGGCTGATCACCAGCAGGGCACCGACCAGCACATAGGGCAGCCAGGCGCGCAGTGAACTCATGGGCTTGGCGGTCAGTTGGTCCAGTTTCATTTCAACAGTGCCCAGCCATTCGCTCGGCCATTTGTCCGCCGGGGCGAAGTCCCAGGTGGTTTTCGGCAGCAGAAAGCCCAGGCGTGCGGCGCTGGTGACGATTGCCAGACCGATCAGGCCGCCAGCCAGCGACGGGAATTCCGGGCCGAGGAACACGCCGGTCAGAACATAGGGGATGGTGAAGGCCAGACCGCCGAAAATGGCGAAGGGCAGTACTTCGAAGCCGGCTTTCCAGCTTTTCTCGGCCCCGAAGAAACGCGTCAGCATCAGTACCATGATCAGCGGCATCACGGTGCCGACGGTGGCGTGGATGATCGCCACTTCACTGGTGATCAACTGCAGGAACTGCGCCCAGGAAGAGCCTTGCTCAACCAGTTGCGCGCCGATGGTGGCCGAGTCCAGACCGGTATTGACCCCGACGATAATGGGCGTACCCACCGCGCCGAAGGACACCGGGGTGCTCTGTACCAGCATGCCGAGCATTACCGCCGCCATGGCCGGGAAGCCGATGGCCACCAGCAAGGGGGCGGCAATCGCCGCTGGCGTACCGAAACCCGAAGCACCTTCGATAAAGCAGCCGAACAGCCAGGCGATGATGATCGCCTGAATGCGCCGGTCAGGGCTTATGGTGGCGAAGCCGGCGCGGATCGCGGTAATGCCGCCGGAGTGCTTGAGGGTGTTGAGCAGCAGGATGGCGCCGAAGATGATCCACAGCAGGCCCAGGGTAATCAGCAGGCCTTGCAGGGTCGAGGCGAGTACGCGGTTGAAGCTCATCTCCCAGGCGAACAGGCCAATGGCGGCAGTTACCAGATAGACCAGTGGCATGGCGTGCTTGGCAGGCCAGCGCAGGCCGACCAGCAGGATGGCGGCGAGCAGGATCGGAGAGAAAGCGAGTAGAGCCAGAAGACCAGTTGACATGTCGGTCTCTCCTTAGCGGTGCGCAATGCGCATGGGTGTATGCGGATGCAGCGATACGGCAAGTGGTTTTGCTATGACCGGCATGGGAAACCTCATGTGCTTATTGGAATTGTTTTCAGTGTGGGCAAATTGGTAATACCAATTTACAATCTAGCGTGGCCAGGGTAAAAGTGAACCCTTGCAACTGTCAATTAGCAGGCTTACGACTTTGGTCGAGTATCCTTGTCTTGTAAGGGCTTGAGCGTCGCTATAGGCTTGTTCTACAAGTGCCTGAAGAGGGCGTTTCAGGTGGTAAAACCAGTGAGGTTCGGGTTATGGATGTAGGGCAGGTGCGCCAGCGCCGTTTGTCGGACGATATTGTCGGCCGGCTGGAAGTCATGATTTTGGAAGGCACGTTGAAGGCGGGCGAGCGGTTGCCAGCCGAGCGTGCGCTGGCCGAACGCTTTGGCGTGTCGCGCCCGTCGTTGCGTGAGGCGATTCAGAAGCTGGCGGCCAAGGGCCTGCTGGTCAGCCGCCAAGGTGGCGGCAACTATGTCGCCGAATCACTCGGCTCGACCTTCAGCGATCCGCTGTTGCAGCTTCTGGAGCGTAACCCGGAAGCCCAGCGCGATCTGCTGGAGTTTCGCCATACTCTGGAGGGTTCTTGTGCCTTTTATGCGGCGCAGCGCGCCACCGAGCTGGATCGTCAGCGTCTGACGGAGGCCTTTAACGCGCTGCAGGACTGTTACAGCCGCAGCGGTAAAGTGACCCGCGCCGAGGAGGGGGCGGTTGATGCGAGCTTTCACCTGGCCATCGCCGAAGCCAGTCACAACGCCGTGTTGCTGCACACCATTCGTGGGCTGTTCGACCTGCTCAAGCGCAACGTGGTGACCAATATTGGCGGCATGTACGCCCAGCGCGACGAGACCCGCGACATGCTGATCGATCAGCATCGGGCGTTGTATGAGGCGATCATCGAGGGTCGTGCCGAAGACGCGCGGCAGTTGTCCAACCGGCATATCGACTATGTACGGGAAGTGCTTGCCGAAGTGCAGCAGTTGGCGCAGCGGGAGGCACGGGCGCAGCGGCGGCAGATAAGCCATAAGCCATAAGCGGCAAGTCAAAGCGGCAATGGTGCGTTCTTGGCGCTTGTAGCTTGCCGCTTGAAGCCGCTCTTAATCGTCCTTGCCCTTGCTGCGCATGGCGCGTTGCACTTCGCGGTCGGCGTCACGCTCTTTCTCGCTGTGACGCTTGTCGAAATCCTTCTTGCCCTTGGCCAGGGCGATCTCGCATTTGATCAAATGTGCCTTCCAGTAGATCGACAGCGCCACGCAGGTGTAGCCCTTCTGCTGCACGGCGCCGAACAGCTTTTCCAGCTCGCGCTTGTTCAGCAGCAGCTTGCGCGTGCGGATCGGGTCGGCAATCACGTGGGTGCTGGCGGTCTTCAGTGGGGTGATGTGGCAGCCCATCAGCCAGGCCTCGTCGTCTTTCAGCAATACATAGCTGTCGACCAACTGGGCCTTGCCGGCGCGCAGGCTTTTCACTTCCCAGCCGGCCAGGACCAGGCCCGCCTCGAATCTGGATTCGACGAAATAATCGTGCATCGCCTTTTTGTTCTGGGCGATGGTGCCTTGAGGGTGTTTCTTTTGTTTAGCCATAGGGCGCGCATTATAGGGAGTCGTTGGCCTGCTGGCGACAGCCTGATCTTGAGAGCGGGGGGTTAATCCCGGACAATGCGCGTCTTTTGCACATAAATCGGGCGTATTCATGGTAAGCGACAAGGTTTCGATCCACGGTGCCTGGGCCAGTCGTTGGGTGTTTATCCTGGCTGCAACCGGTTCCGCGGTGGGCCTGGGCAATATCTGGAAGTTTCCCTACATGACCGGCATGTACGGCGGCGGGGCCTTTGTCATCATGTATCTGGTGTGCATTTTCCTGGTCGGCTTGCCGATCATGCTGGCGGAAACCCTGATCGGCCGTCGCGGCCGGCAGAGTCCGGTGAATGCGCTGGGGGCTTTGGCGCTGGAATCCGGCGCCTCGCCAAGGTGGTCGTGGGCCGCGCTGATGGGCATGATCGCCGCGCTACTGATCCTGTCCTTTTACAGCGTCATCGCGGGCTGGTCGCTGGACTACATCATGGGTATGGGGGCAGGACAATTCGAAGGCATCAGTGCCGAGGGTGCGGGTGGCGCGTTTGGCGCGCTGACGGCTGATCCCTGGCGTCTGACCTTGTGGCACACGCTGTTCATGCTGTTGACCGGCTTCGTCATCGCGCGGGGTGTCGTGGCCGGCCTGGAGCGCAGTTTGCGCGTCATGATGCCGCTGCTGTTTGTCTTGTTGTTGGTACTGCTGGGTTACAGCATGACCACCGGGCACTTTATGCAGGGCTTTCACTTTCTCTTCGATTTTCAGCCCGACAGGTTGCTCGATGGTGTGCTGGCCGCGCTGGGGCATGCCTTCTTTACCCTCAGCGTTGGCGTCGGTTCGATCATGGTCTATGGCGCCTATATGCCCAAGCGCGCCTCGATTGGCAGCACGGTGCTGGCCGTTGGCATTCTCGACACCCTGGTGGCCCTGACTGCCGGGTTGGCGCTGTTTCCTATCGTGTTCGCCGCCGGCATGGAACCGGGCGCCGGCCCCGGGCTGATGTTTGTCACCCTGCCGGTGGCCTTCGGCAACATTGCTTTCGGTCAGGCCATGGGGACGTTGTTTTTCGTCTTGGTGCTGATCGCTGCCTGGACCTCGTCGATCTCCATGTTGGAGCCGGCGGTGGCCTATCTGGTCGAGCGCACCCGGCGCAGCCGGGTGCTGATCACCAGCGTACTGGTGCTGTTGTGCTGGGTGGTGGGTATGGGCACGGTGTTGTCCTTCAATGTCGGCGCCGAGGCCAAGTTTTTCGTCTTCGCTGGCGATGACTTTTATCTGTTCCAATGGGGGGCCGAGGGTGGGCGAAGCTTTTTTGACAGCATCGACTACCTGACCAGTCGCATCCTCTTGCCGCTGGGTGGCTTGGCTTTCGTGCTGTTCGCCGGCTGGGTGCTCAAGCGTGAAGCCGTGCGCGAGGAATTGGCGATCAACAATCCGCTGTTGTTTGGCTTGGTGTATTGGTTGATTCGTGTGGTGGCGCCACTGGGTATATTGATCGTGTTTGTTGCAGAGTTGATGAAATGAGTACAGTCACCCTATTGAATGAAGTTGCAGGCTCATGAGTACCCATATTCAGCGTTCGGCGTTATTACCGTACCCGGCCTCAGCCCTTTTCGAGCTGGTCAATGATGTGGCGCGGTATCCGGAGTTCCTGCCCTGGTGTTCGGCCAGCGAGGTTCTGGATGTCAGCCAAACCCATATGCGCGCCAGTCTGGCGGTGGCCAAGGGCGGAGTCAGCCAGCGCTTCATTACCCGCAATGCGCTGGTCTGGGGGCAGTCGATCGAGTTGCACCTGGAGGAGGGGCCGTTCAACAAGTTGCATGGTCAGTGGGTGTTCAAGGCTCTGGGCGACAAGGCCTGCAAAATCAGTCTGGATCTGACCATCGACTATGCCGGGCCCGTGGTGCGGGCCACGCTTGGGCCGCTGTTCAATCAGGCGGCGAACACCCTGGTGGACGCATTCTGTCAAAGAGCCAAGCAGCTCTATGGATAGCAATCAAATGAATGGCAAAACGATCGTGGTCGAAGTGGTCTATGCCCTGGCTGATAAACAGAGGCTGCTGCGGCTGAGCCTGCCTTACGGTACTACGATGCGCCAGGCGGTCGAGCAGTCGGGTATGCAGGCGCATTTTCCTGGGTTGGATCTGGCGAACAGCCCGCTGGGAGTCTTCGGCAAGGCGGTTGCCAAGCCGCAAGAGCGGGTGCTGGAGGATGGCGAGCGGGTGGAGATCTATCGGCCGCTGATTGCCGATCCGAAAGAGGTGCGCAAACAGCGTGCGGCCAAGGCGGCAAAAGCCAAGGTTGACGACGAGGGTGTTTGACGCCGAGTCGGCGCGCATGAAAAAGCCCGGAAATTTCCGGGCTTTTTCGTTTTTCGGATTACTGCGGCGAACGCTCCAGTGGTTCCGGAGTCGGTACCGGCACGCTCTGCACCTCGTCGACTTCGCGCTGGATCTGTTCGAGCAAGGAGCCTGGCGCTGGCTTCTCTTCGGTTTGCGGTTGCACAGTGGCTGGCGGCGCCGTCACGCTGGCGCCATCCTGGCCAAGGATAGCCTCGTCGCGGCTGACGCCTGGCATGAAGTCGCCCGACAGGCCGGCCAACTGATCGTTGTCATTGAAGGCAAGGCTGACGCGCTCTTGCAGGCGTTTGCCGCCACCTGGCTGAATGCTGTACAGGTAGTCCCAGCGATTGGCATGGAAGGTGTCGGTCAATAGCGGGTTGCCCATGATAAAGCGCACTTGGCTACGGGTCATTCCGGGGCGCAATTGGTCTATCATGTCTTGTGTAACGACGTTGCCCTGTTGGACGTCGATTTTATAAACCCCGGGGAAAGAACAACCGGCGAGCGCGAGGAGTCCCACGAAGGTGAGACTGGTCAGCAGGAACTTGGTTTTTTGCATCGGCGGGTGACTTCCACTATCTTGGCTGGGCAACGTAAACCCCGATCATACCCGCAATAAAGGAAGCTGCGAAGCCGCTTCCGCGAGAAAGCAGACCATGGTTGAAAATAGCGAACTACGCAAAGCTGGCCTGAAAGTGACCCTGCCGCGGGTCAAGATTCTGCAGATGCTCGATTCCGCCGAGCAGCGTCACATGAGTGCAGAGGATGTTTACAAGGCGCTGATGGAGGCGGGCGAAGACGTCGGCCTGGCCACCGTATACCGCGTGCTGACCCAGTTCGAGGCGGCGGGGCTGGTGGTGCGGCATAACTTCGATGGTGGTCATGCCGTGTTCGAATTGGCCGATAGCGGTCATCACGACCATATGGTCTGTGTCGATTCTGGCGAGGTGATCGAGTTCTTCGATCCTGAAATCGAGAAGCGGCAGAGGGAGATCGTGCGTGAGCACGGCTTCGAGATGGTCGATCACAACCTGGTGCTCTACGTGCGCAAAAAGAAGTAAGCGCACCGGTGCGACATGCACAAAGGCGGCCCTCGGGTCGCCTTTGTCGTTTCAACAGTCAGGGGTTGTGCAAATTTCGAGCGCAGTAGGCGAGCGTTTTTCCACAAGCTTCCAGGGGCTGAGAAAAAGCCGAAGACCTTAACGAGGGCGCCGTCGGCAAGTGATATTTGCACAGCCTCTCAGGCCTGGGCGCTGCCGACCATCTGCCGGGCATGGGCCAGGGATTC
>RCUR01000686.1_pt1 | contig 12166 bp, 12 predicted proteins | sample 2166151 | NCBI WGS metagenome assembly RCUR01 (sample SAMN09932785, study PRJNA488358) | compost metagenome | isolation source: compost soil in an enriched community | place: Germany: Experimental Botanical Garden
TAGTGGTAGCGCTCGCGCCAGGGCGTGTTGCTGACCTCGCAGAGGATCGCCGCCAACTGGTCGGCTGCGTCGAAGCAGTAGAAGAAGCTCACCGGGTTGAAGGTCAGCCCCCAGCAGCGCGGCTGGGTGAGCAGGCAGATGCGCCCCTGCGGCGCCTGGCCCAGCGCCTGGCCCACGCACTGGCGCACCGCATCGCTCAGCGCCATGCCCTGGCCGGTGAGCTGCGGCAGGTAGTCGCTCTGGCGAAACGACAGCGGCGCGAAGCGGCCGGGTCCGACCAGCGGCGACAGGCCGAACAGGGCGTCCTGCTCGCTGAGGTCGAGGTACAGCAGGCCGATGCGGTAGCGGAACGCATGCGCCCGCGGACGCACGCGCCGGTGGCGTATCCAGCCTTGGTACAGCGCGCTGTTCACAGTCGCTCCCCGAATGCTTCGGCGACGCGCAGGGCGCTGACCACGCCGTCCTCGTGGAAGCCGTTGGCCCAGTAGGCGCCGCAGTAGTAGCTGTGTTGCGCGCCGTGCAGTTCGCTCCAGCGCGCCTGGGCGGCCATGCCGGCCAGGCTGTACTGCGGGTGGGCGTAGTTGAAGCGGCCGAGCACCCGCTGCGGGTCGATGGCCGCGTTCTGGTTGAGGCTGACGCACAGGGTCTGCGGCGCCTGGATGCCCTGGAGGATGTTCATGTTGTAGGTCAGCGCCGCCGGTTGGCGCGGGTCGCCGCCGAGGCGGTAGTTCCAGCTGGCCCAGGCCAGCGGACGCCGCGGCAGCAGGCCGGTGTCGGTGTGCAGCAGCACGTCGTTGTCGGCGTAGGGCAGGGCGCCGAGGATCTCGCGCTCCGCCGCGCTCGGCGCGGCGAGCAGCGCCAGCGCCTGGTCGCTGTGGCAGGCGAAGACGATCTTGTCGAAGCGCTCGCGGCCGGCGGCGCTGTGCACCGTGACGCCGTCTGCGTCGCGCTCGACCATCAGCACCGGGCAGTTGAGGCGGATGGCGTCGGCGAAGCTGGCGGTCAGCGGCTCGATATAGCTGCGCGAGCCACCCTGGATCACCCGCCACTGCGGGCGGTCGTTGACCGACAGCAGGCCGTGGTTCTTGAAGAAGCGTACGAAGAATTCCAGCGGGAACTCCAGCATGCCGGCCAGCGACATCGACCAGATCGCCGCGCCCATCGGCACGATGTAGTGGTCGATGAAACGCTGGCCATAGTCGCGCTCGGCCAGGTAGCGGCCGAGGGTGATGTCGGTCGGCAAACGGCCGCTGGCCAGATCGGCCAGCGCCTCGCGGTTGAAGCGCAGGATGTCGCGCAGCATGCCCCAGAAGCGCGGCGACAGCAGGTTGCTGCGCTGGGCGAACAGGCTGTTGAGGGTGTTGCCGTTGTACTCCAGGCCACTGCTGGGCTCGTGCACCGAGAAGCTCATCTCGGTCGGCTGCGAGGCGACTCCCAGTTGGTCGAGCAGGCGGATGAAGTTGGGATAGGTCCAGTCGTTGAAGACGATGAAGCCGGTATCCACCGCATGCTTGCGGCCATCCAGCGTGACGTCCACGGTATGGGTATGCCCGCCGATCCAGTCGCCGGCCTCGAACACGGTCAGTTGGTGCTGGCGCGCGAGCAGGTGGGCAGTGGTCAGGCCGGCGATCCCTGTGCCGACAATGGCGATTTTCATCGGCTGACATCCTTGGCGGAGTTGCGGCTCATGCGCCGGACCAGGGCCAGCTGCAGGCGCCCGGGCAGGTGGGCGAGCAGCAGCAACAGGGCAATGAACGGCGTGGGGAAGGCGATTTCCAGCGGGCGCTGTTCCAGCCGCGTGGCGATATGCCGGGCGGCCTTGTCGGCTGGCCAGCGCATCGGCATGGCGAAGTCGTTGCGCCGGGTCAGCGGCGTGTCGACGAAGCCGGGGCTGATCAGGGTGACGGCGATGCCCTCGGCGGCCAGGTCGACGCGCAGCGACTGCAGCAGGTAGCGCAGCGCCGCCTTGGAAGCGCCGTAGGCCTCGGCGCGCGGCAGTGGCAGGAAGGTCACCGCGCTGGCCACTCCGGCCAGCAGCGGCTCGTCGCCCTTGCGCAACAACGGCAGGGCGGCCTCGATGCAGTGGGCGGCGGCCATCAGGTTGCTGTTCATCACCCGCTCGACCATCGCCGCCTCGAAGGCGCGCACGTCGAGGTACTCGCAGGTGCCGGCGTTGAGGATGGCCATGTCCAGCGCGCCCCAGGCCTGCTCGATTTGTGCGCCGATGGCGGCGACCGCGTTCGGATCGGTGAGATCGCCCGGCAGCACCAGCACCTGCCCGGGCCAGCGCGCGGCCAAGGCGTCGAGCGGTTCGCGGCGCCGCGCACTGAGCGCCAGGCGCTGGCCGCGCTGCAGCAGTTGTTCGGCCAGGGCGGCGCCGATGCCGCTGCTGGCGCCGGTCAGCCAGATGCGTTTGCCGTTCATGTCAGCCTCCTCTTCAGCCAGGCGATTGCCCGGCCGAATACCGGCAGGTGCTCGTAGAGCAGCGCGCCGGCGTCGAAATAGTCGCGGTGGCGGTAGACCCGGCCATCCCGCCAGAGCAGGTGCGAGCAGCCCTCGACCTGGATCGGCCTCCCGCCGGCCAGGCGCGGGTGGCGGTAGCTCATGGTCCAGCGCAGGTAGCCCTCGCCCTCGTGCACTTCATCGCAGCCGTGGAGCTCGAAGTGCAGGTCGCTCACGTTGGCGTACAGCGCGGCGAAGTAGCGCTCCAGGGCGGCCAAGCCGCAGATCTCGTGCAGCGGGTCGACGAACAGCACATCCGTGCTGTACAGCTCGCCGAGGTGCTCGAGGTTGTCCTTGTCCAGCGCGGCGAAGCGGCGGGCGAAGGCGGGCAGGAAGTCGCTCATCGCAGGTTCCTCGCGGTTCATGCCGACTGCGCGTCGGGTGACTGGTCCAGCGCCTTGAACGCCGCCAGGGCGCGCTCGCGCGAACGGGCCAGGTCGACGATCGGCCGTGGGTAGCCGGGCAGGCCGAACAGGCCGCCCAGCGTCGCCGGGTTGTGGATGTCGCGCTTGTCCAGTGCGGCCAGCTCGGGCAGCCACTGGCGGATGAAGGCGCCGTCCGGGTCGAAGCGCTGCGCCTGGGTCAGCGGGTTGAAGATGCGGAAGTAGGGCGCCGCGTCGGTGCCGGTCGAGGCGCTCCACTGCCAGCCGCCGTTGTTGGCGGCCAGGTCGCCGTCGATCAGCTGGCGCATGAACCAGCGCTCGCCGTGGCGCCAGTCGATCAGCAGATTCTTGGTCAGGAACATGGCGACGATCATGCGCAGGCGGTTGTGCATCCAGCCGGTGGCCAGCAGTTGGCGCATCGCCGCGTCGACGATGGGGATGCCGGTGCGGCCCTGCTGCCAGGCCTCGAGATCGGCCGGCGCATCGCGCCAGGCCAGCGCCTCGGTCTCGCTGCGGAAGGCGCGGCCCATCGACACCCGCGGGTAGCCGACCAGGATGTGCTTGTAGAACTCGCGCCACAGCAGCTCGCTGATCCAGGTGACCACCCCGGGATTGCCGTCGGCGAACTCGCCGCCGTTGACCTGCAGCGCGACGTGCAGGCACTGGCGCGGCGACAGCACGCCGGCCGCCAGGTAGGGCGACAGGGCGCTGGTGCCGGGCTGGGCGGGGAAGTCGCGCTGGCTGGCGTACCACGCCAGATGCTCGTCGGCGAAGCTGGCCAGCTGGCGGTGCGCCGTCGCCTCGCCGGCCGGCCACAGCTGGCGCAGGCTCGCGCTCGGCGTGGGGAAGCCGTCGATGATCGCGGGCAGCGGATCGCTGGCGATACCGCTCGCCGCCTGGATGCGCGGCAGTGGCTGCAGCGCCGGCAGGCCCTGCGCCAGGCGCGCGTAGCAGGCCTTGCGGAACTGGCTGAACACCTGGAAGTAGCCGCCGCTCTTGGTCAGCACGCTGCCGGGAGCGAACAGCAGCTGGTCGAGATGGCTGTGCCAGGCGATCCCGGCGCTCTCCAGCGTGGCCGCCACCGCCTGGTCGCGGCGCTGTTCGTGCACGCCGTACTCGGCGTTGACGTGCACGGCACTGATGCCGTGTTCGCGGCACAGCTGCAGCAGCACGGCGGGCGCGTCGTCCCAGCGCTCGGCCGTGCGCAGCAGCAGCGGGATATTCAGCGCCGCCAGGTTCTGCGCCAGCTCGGCGAGGTTGCGCAGCCAGAAGTCGATTTTGCAGGCGGCATCGTCATGTTCACGCCACTGCGCCGGTGCGATCAGCCAGACCGCCAGCAGCGGGCCGTTGCCGGCGGCGGCCGCGGCGGCCAGGGCGGTGTTGTCGCGCACGCGCAGATCGCTGCGCAGCCAGACGAGGCGGGTCATGGGCTTCGATCCTCAGGAGGCGGCGGCGAACAGGCCGCGCTGGTGCAGGTAGTGGTGAGCGTCGAGCGGCGAGTCGGCCAGCGCCAGGCGCTCGAGAGCGGCCAGCTCGTCGCGATGGATCTGCGCGGCCGGGCCGGCGAGCAGCAGCGGCACGGCGCAGCCGGCATGCAGGCGCGGCAGCTGGCGGCGCAGCTGCTGGCTATCCAGCGCCTGGCTGGAATACAGCAGCACGGCGCGCGGCTGCAGACGCTCGACGGCGAGGTTCAGCTCGCCGGCCGGCAGCGGCCAGTCGAGTACCTCCACCGGGCACAGGCTGTCGCTGAGCAGCCAGGCGCACAGCCACAGGCCGGGCTCCATCGGCAGTTCCGACAGGTTGGCCAGCAGCACGGGCGCGCCCTGCAGCTGGCGGTTGTTGTGGTAGACCCGCGCGCCGAGACGGCTGCGCAGCCAGGAGCGCAGGAACACCTGCTCCAGCGCCGCGCCGAACTGGCCCTGCCAGCGCTGCTCCAGCTCGGCGAGCAGCGGCAGCAGCAGGTGGCGGCACAGCGGCTGCGGCGGGTACAGCGCCAGGGCGCGGTTGTAGGCGTCGTCGAGGCGGCGCTCGGCCAGCGTGGCGACGGCCTCGAGCAGCTCGCTGTGCAGGCTTTCCCACGGGCCGTCGGCGCTGCCGGCGGGCGGCGCATCGTGGTCGAGCAGGTCGCGGATCTGGCTGACCGCCACGCCGCGATTGAGCCAGGTGAGGATCGCCTGGATGCGCTCGACGTGGGCCTGGCCGTACAGGCGGTGACCCTTGGCGGTGCGCTGCGGCACGATCAGACCGTAGCGGCGCTCCCAGGCGCGCAGGGTCACCGGGTTGACCCCGGTCTGCCGCGCCACCTCGCGGATCGGCAGCCAGCCTTCGGCGAACTCCTCCGCACCGAGTTCGGCGTTCTCGGCGAGGTTGCTGGCAGGCAGGGGCAAGTGCTCGTACATGGCCGGCGCTCCGTTAGATCGCGTTGCGCAGGCTGAGGTCTTCCGGGTGCGGCTGCATGTAGGCCTGCAGGGCGATGTAGCGGTCCGGATGACGGCGGAAGTGGTACTTGAGCATGGTCAGCGGGACCACCAGCGGCACCACGCCGCTGCGGTACTGCTCGATCAGTTGCTGGATCTCGCGGCGCTCCTCGCTGGGCAGGGCGCGGCGCAGGTAGCCGGACAGGTGCTGCAGCACGTTGGCGTGGGTGCCGCGGGTGGCGCACTTCTGCAGCGCTGCCATCAGCGCGCTGAAGTAGCGCGGCCCCAGCTCGGCCGGATCGTGCTCGCCGATGCCGGCCAGCAGGCGGCCCAGCTCGCGGTACTTGAGCGGGTTGTGGGCCATCAGCAGGTACTTGTGCCGCGAGTGGAAGGCGATGATCGCCTTGCGGGTCAGTCCCTCGGCGCACAGGCGCTGCCAGTCGCCATAGGCGTACACCCGGGCGATGAAGTTCTCGCGCAGCACCGGATCGTTGAGGCGGCCGTCTTCCTCGATCGGCAGCTCCGGGCGCAGGCGGGCGATGGTGGCGGTGAACAGGCCCTGGCCCTTCTCGGCCGGTCGGCCGTCGTCCTGGTAGACCTTGACCCGCTCCATGCCGCAGGACGGCGACTTCTGCATGACGATCAGCCCGCTGATGTCGGCAAGTTGCGCGGCCATGCGCTCGCCGTAGCCGACCAGCGCCTCGGTGACGTCCAGGCTGCGGGTAACGGTGCCGACCGCGCGCGGCGCCCGGGCATCGCCGACCAGGCGGATCGGCTCGCGCGGGGCGCCGAGGCCGATGGCCATTTCCGGACACAGCGGCTGGAAGTCGAAGTAGCGCGCCAGGGTCTGGCTGCACAGCTGCGACTGCTTGTGGCCGCCGTTGTAGCGCACCTCGTTGCCGAGCAGGCAGGCGCTGATGGCGAGTTTGAGACGGGGTGGCTGAGCGGCGGTCATGGCGGGCACCTGGGCTGCAGCTTGTACAGCAGCGCGGGCGCAACCTGTACAAGCAATGGTTTCTGTACAACACAGCCTTATCATAGGGCATATGTTGTACAGGTCAAATGCTTTGTACAGCTTTTGTATTGCTTGTCTGATCTATTGCCGGGGGTGGACGAGGTGGGCGGTGGGCGCGCTCAGTGCCAACCCATCCGCCAGTGGTCAGCGTCCTTCAGGGTGCGCCAGTCGCAGCGCTGGCTGCGGCCGGTCAGCACCGCCTGCAGTTCGATGGCCAGCACGACGCCTTCCTCGTCACGGTACAGCTCGGTGACCAGGAAATGCTTTTCGCGGTTGCGCGGCTGCACCGCCGTCCACTTGGACAGGTGCAGCTTGGCGGGGTTGATCCGATGCATGGCCGACTCAGGAGTTGTGTTCGCGGTGTTCGAGCAGGCGGCGGGCCGCTTCCTGACCGCTCAGCCAGGCGCCCTCGACCCGGCCGCTCAGGCACCAGTCGCCGCACACGTACAGGCCGAGGTCGGCATCGGCCAGCGCGCCCCACTGGTGCGCATGCGCCGGGCGTGCATACAGCCAGCGATGTGCCAGGCTGAAGTCGGCTTCCGGCACGGCGCAGCCGATCAGCTCGGCGAAGGCACAGCGCAACTGCTCGATCACCGCCTCGGGCGGCAGGTCGATGTGCTGGCGACTCCAGGCGCTGCTGGCGTGCAGCACCCAGCTGTCCGGGCGGCTGGCGCGGCCGGGCTTGCTGCGGTTGCGCGCCAGCCAGTCGAGCGGACTGTCCTGCACGAAGCAGCCTTCCACCGGGGTATCCAGCGGCTTGGCGAAGGCCAGGACGACGGCCCACACCGGTTCCATGACGACACTGGCCACGCTGGCCGCGAGTTTGGGCGCGGCGGAGAGCAGCACGGAGGCCTGCGGCGCCGGCACTGCGACGATCACCTTGCTGAACGGGCCGTGACTCTGCCCGGCGGCATCGACCAGATGCCAGTGCTGCTCACCGCGGAACACCTCGGTGATGCGGCAGGCGAAGGTCGCCGGCAGCTCGCCGAGCAGGTTGCGGGTCAGCGCGCTCATGCGCGGTACGCCGGTGTAGCGCAGCTGGGTGTCCGGCGACAGGTTGAGCTGGCCGCCCTGGGACTGGTACAGCGCGGGCTTCCACTCGGCCAGCCAGCCGTTTTCCTGCCATTGCTGCACGATATCGACGAAGTGGCGATCGCGGGCGGTGAAGTACTGGGCGCCCAGGTCGAGGTCGCCGACTTCGCTACGCTTGCTGGACATGCGTCCGCCGCTGCCACGGCTCTTGTCGAAGAGTTGTACGCAAAGACCCGCCGCCGTGAGAGCGTGAGCCGCCGACAGCCCGGCCATGCCGCTGCCGATGATGGCGATGGGAGTGTTCATGACGTCACCTCAAATGCTGAGACTACAGGCTAATCCTTGGACCAAACTTATACAATATTATTGAATTGTACAGAATGTTCTGGTCCAATCCAGCCATGAACCCGGACTGTTCACAGGCCACGCTGACCTGGCCGGTAATTGCAGTGTGGACCAGACTCTGAACTGACGCATGCACAACAACCAGGAGATACCTCGATGCGTATTCTGCTGACCGGCGGCACTGGCCTGATTGGCCGCGCGCTGTGTCGCCTGTGGGCGGCGCAAGGACATCAACTGGTGGTCTGGAGTCGCAGCCCCGACAAGGTGGCGGGGCTGTGCAGTGGCGCGCGGGGCATCGGCCGCCTCGACGAGCTGGATGCCGGCGAGCCCCTGGACGCGGTGGTCAACCTGGCCGGGGCGCCGATCGCCGACCGGCCGTGGACGACGAAGCGGCGCCAGTTGCTGTGGGACAGCCGCATCGAGCTGACCCGTCAGCTGGTCGACTGGCTGGCCAGTCGTCCGCAGAAGCCGCGGGTGCTGGTCTCCGGCTCGGCGGTGGGCTGGTATGGCGACGGCGGCGAGCGTCGTCTCGACGAAGACAGCCCCGCGGGCAGCGAGGACTTCGGCAGCCAGCTGTGCTTCGCGTGGGAGGAGGCCGCGCTGCGTGCCGAGGATCTGGGTATCCGCGTGGCGCTGGTGCGCACCGCACCGGTGCTGGCGCGCGATGCCGGCATGCTGGCGCGCCTGCTGCCGCCGTTTCGCTTAGGCCTCGGCGGACGCATGGGCAGCGGCCGGCAGTGGATGCCCTGGATCCACATAGATGACGAGGTCGGCCTGATCGACTTCCTGCTGAAGCATGAAGAATGCCGCGGTCCTTATAATGGCTGCGCGCCGAATCCGGTGCGCAACGCCGAGTTCGCCCGTACCCTGGGCCGCGTGCTGCACCGCCCGGCGCTGCTGCCGGCGCCGGCCTGCGTGCTGCGCCTGGCGTTCGGCGAGATGTCCGACCTGCTGCTCGGTGGCCAGCACCTGCAGCCCCGGCGCACCCTCGACGCCGGCTACCAATTTCGTTTTCCCGACCTGGAGGCGGCGCTGGCCGATCTGCTGGGTCGTCACTGACAAGGACATTGCATGACCGATCACGCGCTGCTGCTGGTCAACCTGGGCTCGCCGGCTTCCACCGAAGTGGCCGACGTGCGTCGCTACCTCAACCAGTTCCTCATGGACCCCTACGTCATCGACCTGCCCTGGCCGCTGCGTCGGCTGATCGTGGCGATGATCCTGATCAAGCGCCCGGCCGCCTCGGCCGAAGCCTATCGCTCGATCTGGTGGGAAGACGGCTCACCGCTGGTGGTGCTCAGCCGCCGCCTGCAGCAGAAGGTCGCCGAGCAGTGGCAGAACGGCCCGGTGGAGCTGGCGATGCGCTATGGCGAGCCGTCCATCGACACCGTCCTGCAGCGCCTGGAGAAGACTGGTGTGGGCCGGGTGACCCTGGTGCCGCTGTACCCGCAGTTCGCCGACAGCACCGTGACCACCGTGGTCGAGGAGGCCCGGCGCGTGCAGCGTGCCCGCGACCTGCCCTTCGAGGTCGACGTGCTGCCGCCATTCTTCGACCAGCCCGAATACCTCGCGGCGCTGGCCGAGAGTGCGCGTCCCTATCTCGAGCAGGGCTTCGACCACCTGCTGCTCAGCTACCACGGCCTGCCCGAGCGCCACCTGCACAAGAGCGACCCGACCGGCGCACACTGCCTGAAGACGGACGACTGCTGCCTGCATGCCACCGGCGTGGTGCTCGACAGCTGCTACCGCGCCCAGTGCCTGCGTACCAGCAGCGGCTTTGCCGAGCGGGCCGGGCTGAGCGACGACCAGTGGTCGGTGTCCTTTCAGTCGCGCCTCGGCCGCGCCAAGTGGATCGAGCCCTACACCGAGGAGACCCTCGAGGCGCTGGCCGGGCGCGGGGTGAAGAAGCTGCTGGTGATGTGCCCGGCCTTCGTCGCCGACTGCATCGAGACCCTCGAGGAAATCGGCGACCGTGGTCGCGAGCAGTTCCGCGAGGCCGGTGGCGAGGACTTGGTCCTGGTGCCTTGCCTCAACGACCATCCGCAGTGGGTAACGGCGCTGGTCAAGCTGTGCGAGCGCACGCCGAAGGCGATCTGATGCCAGCCTGGCCCTTGTAGGGGCGAATTCATTCGCCTTTGCGAGCCCTGTTGGCGAATGAATTCGCCCCTACAGTGGAGCCCTGTGATTCACGCGTGGCCTTTCTCGTCGTGCTTGCGGCTCAAGGCAGCTGGCGCAACTGCTCCAGCAGGCGATAGCTCGGATGGCCATCGGCCGGCCAGCCGAGCTGCTGCTGGCTGGCGCGCACCGCGCGGCGGGTGTTGGCGCCGATGATGCCGTCCGGTTCGCCGGGATCGAAGCCGCGCTGGACCAGGCGTTCCTGCAGCTCGATGCGTTCGCTGCGCGACAGCGGCCGCTCGTTGCGCGGCCAGCTGGCCAGCACCTGCCCGCCGCCGTGGAAGCGCTCACCGAGGAGGCTGATGGCCAGCGCATAGGCGGTGGAGTTGTTGTACTTGAGGATGCTGCGGAAGTTGTCCATGACCAGGAACGCCGGCCCGCGATGCCCGGCCGGCAGCACCAGCGTGGCCATCTGGCTGTCGTCGCGCACGGTGCTGTATGGATGCTGCGGGCTCACGCCCAGCTGCAGCCATTCGCCCAGTGGCTTGCGCTGCTCCGGGTCGGCCAGCGCATAGTCGAAGCCCTGCGGCAGGCGCACTTCCATGCCCCAGCGCTGTCCGCTCTGCCAGCCGGAGGCGCGCAGGTAGTTGGCGGTGGAAGCCAGCGCGTCGGGGGTGGAATCCCAGATGTCGCGGCGGCCGTCGCCGTCGAAGTCCACCGCGTAGCTTTGGTAGGTGGTCGGGATGAACTGGGTCTGGCCCATCGCCCCGGCCCAGGAGCCCTGCATGTTCTGCGCCTGCACGTCGCCCTGCTCGAGAATCGTCAGGGCGGCGAGCAGCTGGTCGTGGGCGAACTGCGGCCGGCGTCCCTCGTGGGCGAGGGTGGCCAGCGAGCGGATCACGTTCATGTTGCCCATGTTGCCGCCGAAGTTGCTCTCCATGCCCCAGATCGCCACCAGGGTATGGCGATCCACGCCATAGCGCTGCTCGATGGCATGCAGGGTCGCGGCATGCTCGGCGAGCAGGCGTTGGCCGCGGTGCACGCGCAGGGTGGAAACCGCGCTGTCGAGGTATTCCCACACCGGCCGGGTGAATTCCGGCTGACTCTGGTCCGCACGGATCACCGCCGGATCGGGGACGACGCCGGCGAAGGCGCGCTCGAAGGTGCTGGCCTGGATACCGGCAGCCAGCGCCTCGCGCCGGAAGGCATCGCGCCATTCACTGAAGCTCAGCTGCACCACGGGGGCAGCGGGCACGGCGGCTTGCTGCAGCGGCGCCGGCGCAGCGGTGGCTACCTTGGGTGCGGCCAGCTCGATGCGGTTGGCAGGAGGCTCGGCACAGGCGCTGAGCTGGACCAGCGCCAGCAGCAGCGCACAGCTGCCAAGCAGACGATGGCGCGGCTGACGCCCGGCGATAAGGTTCGGCATGGACAGGTTCCACGGCAAAGCTGAACAGGGGCCAACCTTAACATGGGCAAGACGGCTTTGCCTCGGCCGACTTGCCGCATCCGGAGGGCATCCGTCGGCTCGCAGGGCCCTTGTATGCTGGCGTTGCGCCGCCAATCACTCAGTCGCAGCGTTCGCCGCGAGGCGCTCCGCACGCCAGACTTTTCAGGATCGGACAGTCCGGACGCTCGTCGCCCTGGCAGTGCTCGACCAGCTCGCCGAGGGTGTCGCGCAGGCTGACCAGCTCGGCGATCTTGCCCTCGAGCGTGGCGATATGTTGCAGCGCCAATGCCTTCACATCGGCACTGGCGCGCTGGCGGTCCTGCCACAGCTGCAGCAGTTTGCCGATCTCCTCCAGGGAGAAGCCCAGGTCGCGAGCGCGCTTGATGAAGGTCAGGCGATGCAGGTCCTGCTCGGCGTAGCGGCGATAGCCATTGTCGCCGCGCCCGGCCGGCTGCAACAGGCCGATGCTTTCGTAGTGGCGGATCATCTTGGCGCTGAGGCCGGACTGGCTGGCGGCTTGGCCGATGTTCATGGGGCTCTCCGCAGGATCGGGATAGGTTGGGCAATCGACGAGCAGGATCAAGCTTGCCATGGGGGCAGGGTCAAGCGCCACGGCCGGCACGCGACGCCTGCCCTTGTGGGAGGCCCGACCTCGGGGCGAAGCTCTTGATGCTCTGGCAGGCCTGCGCCCTGCATCATGGCAAGGCTGCGCACCAGCAAGAGCGTGATGTACATCACAAAACTTCCCGGGACGGGCACAGTCCTTATCGAGCAGCAGACTGGCAGCGGCGGTGCGCCATGCCGATTTTTCCTGCCCCAATTCAAGCGCTTGCCGGTGCCGAGCAGGTCCGGCGTCTGCTCCGTCTGCACAGCATTACCGTCGCCTGACCCGCTGCGTCGCAAAAAAGTA
>RCUR01000687.1_pt1 | contig 12164 bp, 12 predicted proteins | sample 2166151 | NCBI WGS metagenome assembly RCUR01 (sample SAMN09932785, study PRJNA488358) | compost metagenome | isolation source: compost soil in an enriched community | place: Germany: Experimental Botanical Garden
GCTTCTTCACCTCGCGGGTGTTCGGCACCTTCACCAACGAAGGCATCGCCATGCTCGGCGAAGGCATCAACGCGGCCATGATCGAGAACGAGGCGCGCAAGGCCGGCATGCCGGTCGGGCCGTTGGCGATCAGCGACGAAGTGTCGCTGAGCCTGATGAACCATATCCGCCAGCAGACCCTCAAGGACCTGGCCGAGGAGGGCAAGAGCATCGCGCCGCACCCGGCCTTCGCGGTGATCGACCTGATGCTGGGCGAATACAAGCGTCCGGGCAAAGCGGCCGGTGCGGGTTTCTACGAGTACCCGGCTGGCGCCAGGAAGCACCTGTGGCCGCAGCTCAAGGCGCGTTTCGAAAAGCCCGACGCGCAGATCTCGCAACAGGATGTGCGCGACCGTATCCTGTTCATCCAGGCCATCGAAACCGTGCGCTGCCTGGAGGAGGGTGTGCTCGAGTCGGTGGCCGACGCCAACATCGGCTCGATCTTCGGCATCGGCTTCGCCGCCTGGACCGGCGGGGCGCTGCAGTTCATCAACCAGTACGGCATCCGCGATTTCGTCGCCCGCGCCCAGTACCTGGCCGAGCAGTATGGCGAACGTTTCCTGCCGCCGGCGCTGCTGTTGGAGAAGGCCGCCAAGGACGAAAGCTTCTGACCTTGCAGGACCTGCAGGGGGCTCGCACAGCAGTGCATCAGCCTTGTGGCGGCGCTGCCGAGGCAGGCGTGAATGGACGCTATGCTGCCTGTCGGCTGCGCCGATCCCGGCGCTGACCGGGTAATTGGTCGAATTTGTGTCGGCTTGGCGAGTCGTCCTCTTGCCTTGCTGCCTTGCCGCAGGCAGGCTTGCACACCTTACGAACCATCACTCGCGTTTCAGGTATTTGCCCCATGCCGTTGCAGATTTGCATTCTGGAAACTGACATTCTTCGCCCCGAACTGGTCGGCCAGTATCAGGGCTATGGCCGAATGTTCGAGCAGCTCTTCGCGCGCCAGCCGATCGCCGCCGAGTTCACCGTGTACAACGTGATGGAAGGCAATTACCCGCCGGACAGCGAGCACTATGACGCTTACCTGGTCACCGGCAGCAAGGCCGATTCGTTCGGCAGCGATCCCTGGATCGACACCCTCAAGACCTACCTGCTCGAGCGCTATGCCCACGGCGACAAGTTGCTCGGTATCTGCTTCGGTCACCAGCTACTGGCATTGCTGCTCGGCGGCAAGGCCGAGCGCGCCGAGCAGGGCTGGGGCGTGGGCACCCATCGTTACCGCCTGGCCCACCAGCCGGCCTGGATGAAACCGGTGCTGGAGGAGTTGACTCTGCTGATCAGCCACCAGGATCAGGTCACCAAACTGCCGGAAAACGCCACGTTGCTGGCATCCAGCGACTTCTGTCCGATTGCCGCCTACTGCATCGACGACCAGGTGCTGTGCTTTCAGGGCCACCCGGAGTTCATCCACGACTACTCCAAGGCGCTGCTGGAGATTCGCCAGCAGCATATCGGCGAAGAGGCCTACCGCAAGGGGGTCGACAGCCTGCAGCATGAGCACCAGGGACATACGGTAGCCGAGTGGATGATGCGCTTCGTCGCCCGCGGCCGCGCCGGTCTGAATGACTGATCGACCCATGGCGGATGCGCAGAATAGCGCTCGCCAGTGAGTCAAGAAGCCCGTTCATGCAGAACGGGCTTTTTGCCTTCTATGCGGTTGTCAGCTGCTGATCCATCGTCGCGATGCATTGCTGCATCTGTGTGCGGCAGGTTTCGATCAGGCGCGGCAGGTCAGCCTGGCTCAACCCCGCGGTGGCAATCGCCGGAAGTGAGCGGATCATGATGCTGCCGCTGTTCCAGCGGTTCAGGCGGATGTGCGTGGCATAACTGCTGACGCACACCGGAATGATCGGCACGCCGGCGGCAATCGCCATCTGGAATGCCCCCTTCTTGAATGGCAGCAGCTCGCCACCGAGGTTGCGCGTGCCTTCGGGGAAGACCCAGATCGATGTGTCCTGGTGCCTGAGGGTGTCGGTGGTGGTCAGCATCGCCCGTTTGGCGCTTAGAGCGTTGTCCCGGTCGAGCAGCACATTGCCGGCCAGCCAGTAGAGCTGGCCGAAGAAGGGCACCCATTTCAGACTTTTCTTGCCGATGCTGACCGTGCGCCTGGGCACCACGCGGCCGAGCACGTAGAGGTCGTAGTTGGACTGATGGTTGGCGACTATCACGCACGAGCGCTGATGATCGAGTAGCGGCCGCACATCGGTCTTCAACTGCAAGCGCAGCAGCCATAGCGCCGGCAGGCTGTATAGCCGGGCGCAGATACGGCTGTTATCCGGGTTGAACGGGCGGCAGATACCGAGCAGCAGGCCGAGAATGCCCGCCAAGATGAAGTGCACGCCCATCGCCAGCATGCGCAGAAGAAAAAGCATCGGGTATGCCCGCCACAAGAAAGGGCGCGCAGTGTACGGGCGCGCACTTTGCCCGGCAATTGTCGGTTATGCGCAGCAAATTTCCGCTTCTCCAGGGGGATTTCATGGGTTCTGGATGAGGCAGCCCGTTACTGTCTAGCCCCGTAACTCATGGAGCGCGGTGCAATCGCGGGGTGGTTAGTCAGGCGCCAGCCTTCGCGGATTGCATCCGGGCGACGAAAAGTGCTGCTCACTTGCCTCAAGTGAACAGCATTGCGACACGAGGCCGGGCTCGAGAGCGATCCTGGCAGTCAGAGCGGGTGCTGCTTGTCCAGTTCGATGGCCTGATCGAGGGTTTCCAGCAGGCCCTTGCGCACTTTCAGCTTGGTATTTTTGTGGGCGCTCATGTTGATCTTCTGCATCTGCCGGGCAACTGCCTGGGCGGCGGCCAGCAGTTGCTCGGCAGGCACCACCTTGTCGAGGAAACCGGCATCCACCGCGCCTTGCGGGTCGAACATCTCGCCATTGATCACCGAGCGCTGGAACGCCGATTTGCCCAGGCGATCACGCGCCAGTTCGATGCCGACGTTGTGCATGGTCATGCCGATCTGCACTTCATTCAGGCCGATGCTGAACGGGCCTTCGACGCCGATGCGGTAGTCGGCCGAGAGCAGGATAAAGGCACCCTTGGCCACGGCATGGCCCGGGCAGGCGACGATGATCGGGAAGGGATGGGCGAGCATGCGCCGAGCCAGGGTCGAACCTGCGGCAACCAGGGCGATTGCATTCTGCGGTCCGGAGGTCATCACCTTGAGATCGTAACCACCGGATAGAATGCCCGGCTGGCCGGTGACGATGACGATGGCCCTGTCCTGCTCGGCACGATCCAGTGCGACATTGAAGGCGGCGATCACATCGGGCGAGATGGCGTTCACCTTGCCGTTGCACAGGGTCAGGGTGGCAATACCGTCTTCGAATTGGTAGCTGATCAGGTCGCTCATTGCGGGTTCCTTGGGGCTGAAGTGTCACAGACGTTACCCACCCGCACCGTCCAGGTAAAGCGCCGCGGCTGACTGGTGAGTCAGCTGTGGCGGGCGCTTGCAGCCTATCGGGCGTACCACGGAGTGCGGCCTTGGCGTGGCGGCGGACGTGAGAGAGCAGGCTGCGCGCATGGGCAACGCCAAGTGGGCTGTTTGCTGGCGTCCCGGGTTGCTGGCAGTCAGTCTGGCGGGGCTGGTGATGCATGCAGGCAAAGCCCGCTGGGGTGACTGCCGTATTCTTGTGCAGACTGTCTATTCCCCTTGGCTTCCAGCTGTTCGCCCGCCAGCGTTTCGCGCTAGCGCCCCAGGCTTGCCGGGCGAATACCGGGCATTTGGCATAAGCGCATGAATCTTCTGAAAAAAACTTTTGCCTTTGGCGAGCTGTTCGGCTAGATTAGCGCGCCTCGACAGACACCCGGTGTCAGTCGAGATCCGGTGAAGTGTCCGAGCGGTTGAAGGAGCACGCCTGGAAAGTGTGTATACGAGAAATCGTATCGTGGGTTCGAATCCCACCTTCACCGCCACTTTCGCAAAACCCCTGAGAGAGCAATCTTTCAGGGGTTTTTTGCTTTCCTGGGGTTGCGGCTGTCGATGTCATGGCGAAAAGCTGGTGCGGCGCGTGGAGCCTTTTCGTTTCTGTCATTTGCCCTGATCCGCCTGGCGACTTAAGGTCTGGCCATAACCGAGCGGAGTACCTATGCGCGTCACCTGGGACATTTTCTGTAGCGTGGTCGATAACTACGGCGATATTGGCGTGACCTGGCGCCTGGCGCGGCAGTTGGCGGCTGAGCATGGTGTGGCGGTACGCCTGTGGCTGGATGATCTTGGCGCCTTCGCTCGCCTGTGTCCGCAGGCAGACAGGCAAGCGGCGCAGCAATGGCGCCAGGGCGTGGAAGTTCGCCAGTGGCCAGTGCCGTGGCAGCCGGTGCAGGTGGCGGATGTGGTGGTCGAGGCGTTTGCCTGCGAGTTGCCGGCGGCTTATGTCGCGGCGATGGCGGCGCGGCCGCGGAAGGTGCTGTGGCTCAATCTGGAGTACCTCAGCGCCGAGGACTGGGTCGAGGGCTGCCATGGTCTGCCGTCCCTGCAGTCCAATGGTTTGCAGAAATTTTTCTTCTTTCCCGGCTTCACCGCGGGCAGCGGGGGCTTGCTGCGCGAGCGCGAGCTGCTGGCGCAGCGCCGGGCGTTTCAGGCCGATCCGCTGGCGCGTGCGGATTTTCTTCAGGAGCTCGGGGTGGCGCCGCTTGCGGGGGCGCGGCTGCTGTCGTTGTTCGCCTACGAGAACCGCGCCCTGGCCAGTTGGCTGGAGGTTCTGGCGGCGGACACCCGGGTGACCCAGTTGCTGGTGCCGGAAGGGCGCATTCTCGCCGATCTGCAAGCCTGGTTCGGTTGCGCGGCACTGGTTGCCGGCGATCGCCAGCAGCGCGGTCAGCTGCACATCCAGGTGTTGCCCTTCGTCGAGCAGGATCGGTACGACCGCCTGCTCTGGAGTTGCGAGTTCAACGCGGTGCGCGGCGAGGATTCGTTCGTTCGTGCGCAGTGGGCCGGGCGGCCGTTGCTCTGGCACATCTATGGGCAAGAGGAGGACGCCCACTGGGACAAGCTCGAGGCGTTTCTGGCGCTTTATACCCAGGGCTTGTCGCCTGTCGCGCGGGCGGCGCTGGAGGGCCTGTGGCGGGCGTGGAATGCCGGTGAGGCCATGGGTGCGAGCTGGCAAGCCGTGTTGCAGGAGTGGCCGGAACTGGCCGAACATGCCGAGCGCTGGTGTCTGCAACGGGCTTCTCAGGCGGATCTTGCCACGGCACTGGTAGAGTTTTATCAAAATTGGCTATGATATGCGGCCTAGATTTCCGTATCTCCATCCAAATCCGGATATTAGTATGAAAACCGCACAAGAAATGAAGCCCAACAGTGTGGCCCTGATCGACGGCCAGCCGTGGCTTATCCAGAAGGCCGAGTTCACCAAGTCCGGTCGTAACAGCGCTATCGTCAAAATGAAGTTGCGCAACCTGTTGACCGGTTCCTCGACCGAGACCGTGTACAAGGCCGACGACAAGCTCGAGCCGGTCATCCTCGATCGCGTCGCCGTGACCTACTCCTATTACAGCGAGCCGAACTACGTCTTCATGGACGATGAGTTCAACCAGTACGAGCTGAACAAGGACGACCTGGAAAGCGTTCTGCCGTTCATCGTCGACGGCATGACCGATATCTGCGAAGCCGTATTCTTCGAGGGCAAAGTGGTTTCGGTCGACCTGCCGACCACCATCGTTCGCCAGATTGCTTACACCGAAGGTTCCGCCCGTGGCGATACCTCGGGCAAGGTGATGAAGCCTGCCAAGTTGAGCAACGGTACTGAAGTCAAGGTTGCCGATTTCTGCAACATCGACGACTGGATCGAAATCGACACCCGTACCGGCGAGTACAAGTCGCGCGCTAAAGCACCGGTTTAACCGCCAGCTTTACCCGCGAGCAGAAGAAGCCCGGCCTTGGTGTCGGGTTTTTTTCTGTCTGGGATTTGCCAGGTTTTTTGCAAGGTTGAACGGGCGGCGTTCCGCTCGGCCCGCCGAGGCAGCAAAGCCATTTGTGCTGGGGTGAAGCCCGCTGCTTAGCTGCGGCCTAAACCGCTTTGCAGGGCCAGGTCCCAGGGCGGCAGCGGGCCGAAGCGGGCCTTGAGGAATTCCAGCAGCAGGCGGCTGCGCGAACCGGTTTCGCGCTCCAGGCGCAGGGCGTAGATGCCGCTGGGTTCCGGCGCCGGCAGGCCGGCTTCGCAGAACAGCGGTAGCAATTCGCCGCGCAGCAGGTAATCGCTGATCAGCCAGGTCGGCAGGTGGGCGACGCCCAGGCCGGCGAGGGCGCCGAACAGCAGGGTTTCGGCGTTGTTGGCGGTCAGGCGCAGGCGTTGCGGCCGGCAGATCTGTAGCTTGCCGTCGATCTCGAAACGCCAGGCGTAGGGCGGCGCCAGGCTGTCCCAGTCGAGGCCGTCGTGCTCGAGCAGTGCGCCGGGTGAACGCGGCACGCCGCGCCGCGCCAGATAGTCCGGGCTGGCGCAGACCACCCGCACCAGCGGCGCCAGGGCGGTGGCGACCAGGCGGGTGTCGGCCAGCGGGCCGATGCGCAGCACCAGGTCGACTTCGCCGAGGTGGGCGCCGTGCAGGTCGATGAAGCTGTCGATCAGGCGCAGTTGCACATCCAGCCCCGGATAGGCGACGAGAAACTCGGCAATCGCCGGTGCCAGGTGGCGCCTGCCGAAGGGCGCAGGCGCGTCGATGCGGATCAAGCCCTCCGGCGCGCTGCTCAGCGACACGGCCTCGGCGCGGGCCAGATGCAGCTCCGCGAGGATGCGCCTGGCGCGCTCGGCAAAGGCCTGTCCGGCCGGGGTGGCGCGTACCGCGTGCGTGCTGCGACTGAACAGGCTGCTGCCGAGCGAGCGCTCCAGGGCATCGATGCGCCTCGCTACGGCAGAAGGGGTGAGCGGATGGCGCCGGGCGGCGGCGGAGAAGCTGCCGCTTTCCAGTACGTCGAGAAACAGGCCGAGTTGGTCGGTCAGGGCGTCGGGGTTCATGCATGGCTCGCTTGTGCGTGATCAGCACAGCGATTGTGCGCTGCTGTGCGTTTCCGGGCCACTCCTGGCTGGCTAGCATGCGCAGGACGCCAACGGAGCCCCCCGATGAACCCGATCGACTTTGCCTTGAACCTGATCCTCGGTGTGCTGCTGGGTACGCTGGGCGGCCTGTTCGGCATCGGCGGCGGCCTGATCGCGATTCCGGCCCTGGGCGTGCTGTTCGGGCTCGATCAGCAGTTGGCCCAGGGCACGGCCCTGGTGATGGTGGTGCCGAATGTGCTGCTGGCGCTGTGGCGCTATCACCAGCGCAACCGTATCGACCTGCGTCATGCGCTGACCCTGGCACTCAGCGGTTTCTTGTGTGCCTTGCTCGGGGCGGGTTGGGCGGTGACGCTGGATGCCGAACGCATGCGCCTGGCCTTCGTCGGTTTTCTCCTGGCGCTGGCGCTCTACAACCTGTCGCGCGTGTATTGGCGCCCGGCAGCGGGCAGCAGCGAACTGCGTCAGCCCTGGCCCTGGCTGGCGGCACTGGGCAGCGCTGCCGGTTTGCTCGGTGGCTTGTTCGGGGTCGGTGGGGCGGTGCTGGCCGTGCCGGTGCTGACCGGCGTGTTCGGCACCAGCCAGTTGATGGCCCAGGGCCTGGCGCTGGCCCTGGCGGCGCCGAGTACGACGGCGACCCTGGTGACCTACGCCTGGCACGATCATGTCGACTGGGCGTTGGCAGCGCCCTTGGCGCTGGGCGGGTTGCTCAGCATCAGTTGGGGGGTGAGGCTTGCCCACGCCTTGCCTGAACGGCTGTTGCGCGCGCTGTTTGCCGGTTTCCTGCTGCTCTGCGCGCTGCTGCTCGGCCTTAGAGCCTGAAGCCTTCGACGATGTGCTCGGCCAGGGTTTCGCTCACCGGCGACTGGGTGCGCGCATTGCGCAGCAGCACGATGCTGGCCGAGGGCATGGCCGGCAGGCCTTCGGCTTCGCCGATGATGCGCAGGTCGGGGGTGATCAGGCTCTGCAACTGTGCGGTGATCGCCAGGCCGGCGCTGACCACCGCCATGATCGCCGAGAGGCTGGGGCTGGTGTAGGCGAGGCGGTATTGCCGCTCCATGGCATCCAGCGCATTGCAGGCCCAAGTCCGGCAGAAGCACTGGGCATTGAACATCGCCAGCGGCAGCGGCTCCTGTTCGTGGGGGCTGAAACCCTGGGCTTCGGCCCAGACGATGCGTTCCTGGCGCAGCAACTGACCGATCTCGGTGCCCGGCTCACGGGTGACGATGGTCAGGTCCAGGTCCTGGCGCTGCAGCAGGTTGTACGACGGCTCGCAGTGCAGTTCCACCTGCACCAGCGGGTAGGCCTGGGCGAAGCGCGAGAGGATGCCCGGCATGAAGCGCATCACGTAGTCATCCGGGGTGCCGATGCGCACCGAGCCGACCATGTGCGGCTCGCGCATGGTGTTCATCACCTCGCCATGCAGCTTGAGGATGCGCCGGGCATAGCCGAGCAGCACCTGGCCTTCGGCGGTCAGGCTGACCTGGCGGCCGTCGCGCTGGAACAGGGGGCGCTGGATCACGTCTTCTTCCAGGCGTTTCATCTGCATGCTGACCGCCGATTGAGTGCGGTTGACCATCTCGGCGGCTCGGGTAAAGCCGCCGTTGTCGGCGATGGCGACGAAGGTGCGCAGCAGCTCGCTGTCGATGCTCGGGTAGCTGGCCATTCATCAATCTCCGAGATGGGGTGCATCAGAAACATTCGTTGGATTGATCATAAGCCCAGCGCGAGACTGTCGCCAACCCCACAGGAGGGCAACGAGATGAAAGGTCAAAAAGGTTATGCGATAGCAAGTGTGTGGCCACGCCAAGCCGTGAGCCTGGGCGCTCTGGCCAGGGCGCTGTGGCGTCAGCTCAAGCGCTGGCATGAGCTGGCCAGGCAGCGTCGGCAACTGGCGGCGCTTAGCGATGCGGCGCTCAAGGATCTCGGCCTGAGCCGGGCGGATGCGCTGCAGGAAGTCGAGCGGCCGTTCTGGGACGATCCGCTGGCGAAATAGTCGATTCGGGAGGATTGATGCTGCAAGCGGCCTGCCCGCATGAGTGTCGCACGCGAGGGTGCCGATGTATTTTTGTTCCAGATGATGCCGTACGCCATCTGGGGGGTTCCAGCAGGTGGCGATCAGGCTGGCGGGCTGTGTTTCGCAGGTGTCGCCGTCGCTACGCCGCTATCTGGCGGCGAACATGGCGGTGTTCTGGTTCATGACCCGGCTGTTCGGTGTGAGCTTCGGCGTGCTTGTTCTCGATTAACCTGGAGCCTGAGTTGCGTCGCTGGCGCAGCACGGGTGTTGCTCGGTATCGTCCTGCTCGGCAACCATGTCTGGGTCAGCAGAGGCCTCAGCCTCTGGCGCTACGCCGAACGATAGAGACAAGGAGAAGAGCATGTCCGTTTACCAGCTCGCGCAGTTGAATATCGCCAGCATGAAGGAGCCGCTGGAGTCCCCCGGGATGGCGGATTTCGTCGCCAACCTGGAGCGCATCAATGCCCTGGCCGAGGCCGCGCCGGGGTTCGTCTGGCGCTTGCAGGACGAGGCGGGCGATGCCACCGCGCTGCGCCCCTTTGGCGCGGAGGTGCTGGTCAATCTGTCGTTGTGGCGCGATGTCGAGGCGCTCAAGGACTATGTCTACAAATCCGCCCACGCCGAGATGCTCAAGCGCCGCAACGAATGGTTCGCGCGCATGGGCGAGGCGCAGATGGTGCTGTGGTGGGTGTCGGCCGGCCATCTGCCCAGCGTCGAGGAGGCGGCCGAACGCTTGCGCTTGCTTCGCGAGCAGGGGCCGACCGCGCAGGCGTTCAGTTTTCGCCAGACGTTCGCGCCTGCGGATAGGCCGCTTGCGGTGGTGATTGAATGAACGTGCGCAGGCTATGACTTCGACGCAGATCTTGACCCTCGCCCAGGCCCGGCGCCTGGCGCTGCGTGCCCAGGGCTTCGGTCGCGCGCTGCCGAACGAGGTCGGTCACCGCCAAGTGCTGGCGCAGATCGGCAAACTTGGCGTGCTGCAGATCGACTCGGTGAACGCCCTGGTGCGCTCGCATTACCTGCCGCTGTTCTCCCGCCTCGGCGCTTACGATCGAACCCTGCTCGAACAGGCAGCCTGGAGTCAGGGGCGTCGTCGCGGTCTGTTCGAGTATTGGGGCCATGAGGCCTCGTTGCTGCCGCTGTCGTTCTATCCGCTGCTGCGCTGGCGCATGCAGCAAGCGCGCGATGGCGAGGGCATCTACAAGCAGCTGGCGCATTTCGGTCGCGAGCAGCAGCCGTTGATTCGCCGGGTGTTGCAGGCGGTCCGCGAGCAGGGCGCATTGGGCGCCGGCAGCCTGGGGCAGAAAGCCGCCGGCAGCAGCGCCTGGTGGGGCTGGAGCGCGGAAAAGCATGCGCTGGAATGGTTGTTCGCCGCCGGCGAGGTGACCGTCGCCGGGCGCCGCGGTTTCGAGCGTTTATACGACCTGCCGGAACGGGTATTGCCGACTGTCGTGCTGAATGCGCCCGAGCTGGATAGCGCCGAGGCCCGGCGCCGCTTGCTGCTGCACGCGGCCGAGGCGCTGGGCGTGGCCACGGAAAAGGATTTGCGCGACTACTACCGCCTGGATGCCCGCGACAGTCGGGCGCGGCTGGCTGAACTGCTCGAGGCCGGTGAACTCCAGCGGGTGCGCGTGCAGGATTGGGCGCAGCCCGCGTATTGCCGGGGCACGCCGACCATTGCGCGCAAGGTCGAGGCCAGCGCCTTGCTCTCGCCCTTCGATTCGCTGATCTGGGAGCGGGCGCGTACCGAGCGCTTATTCGACTTCCGCTATCGCCTGGAGATCTACACGCCGCCACACAAGCGGGAGTATGGCTACTACGTGTTGCCGTTTCTGCATAGGGAGCGTCTGGCGGCGCGGGTGGATCTGCGCGCCGAACGCGGCCAAGGCTGTTTGGCCGTGCATGCCGTGCATGTGGAAACGCCGGGGCTGGATGAGCAGGGTTTGGTGGCGCTGGCGTACAACCTGCGCGCCTTGGCCGGCTGGCTGGGGTTGCCTCAGATACAGCTCAACTGCGCGAGCGGCAACGCCGTGCGTCTGCGCAGGTATCTCGACTGAGGCCCTGAGTCGGCAATCGGTTGCGGCTTCCGCTACAATGCGCGGCGAATTTGTCTAGCCCGAGAGCCCACCATGTCCGCCTGCCAGACCCCGATCATCGTTGCCCTGGATTTCCCGACCCGTGATGCCGCCCTGGCGCTGGCCGATCGGCTCGACCCCGGGTTGTGCCGGGTCAAGGTCGGCAAGGAACTCTTCACCCGCTGCGGCCCGGATATCGTCGGCGCCCTGGCCGGCAAGGGTTTTGAGGTGTTCCTCGATCTGAAATTCCACGATATCCCCAACACCACGGCGATGGCGGTCAAGGCCGCGGCGGAGCTGGGCGTGTGGATGGTCAACGTGCACTGCTCGGGCGGCCTGCGCATGATGGCGGCCTGCCGCGAGACTCTGGACGGCCTGAATGGCGCCAAGCCGTTGTTGATCGGCGTGACCGTGCTGACCAGCATGGAGCGCGAGGATCTGGCCGGCATCGGCCTGGATCTCGAACCCCAGACCCAGGTGCTGCGCCTGGCCGGCTTGGCCGCGCAAGCGGGCCTGGACGGTCTGGTATGCTCCGCCCAGGAAGCCCGGGCGCTCAAGGCCGCTTATCCGGCGTTGCAACTAGTCACTCCCGGCATTCGTCCGGCGGGCAGCGCCCAGGACGACCAAAGGCGTATCCTGACGCCGCGCCAGGCGCTGGATGTCGGTTCCGATTACCTGGTCATCGGCCGGCCGATCAGCCAGGCCGCCGATCCGGCTCAGGCCCTGGCTGCGGTCGTGACCGAGCTGGCCTGAGAGGTTGTGAAAAAATCGCTTGCCTGCTGCGACCACCGTCGGGCGGCTGCAACTGCGTTGCGCTACGCAAAAACTTCGGTCATTTGGCTCGCCAAACTCCCTCGTTTTCACGTAGCGCGCCTTGTTTCGCTCGCCCGACGGCGTCCTCGCGACGGCCTTCGGTTTTTTCACAACCTCTGATAGCCCGTCAATAATTACCGACGCTCAATTCGACTCAAGCAGGTTTTTGCCATGCATCCCGCCGCCGAAGATTCGCCCTTGGGTAAATCCAGCGAATACATCGCT